>Ga0190360_1002058_pt1 | contig 10034 bp, 9 predicted proteins | sample 48721834_MG_FD_161271 | JGI IMG/M metagenome (GOLD analysis project Ga0190360, IMG submission 161271) | Hydrothermal vent microbial mat bacterial communities from Southern Trench, Guaymas Basin, Mexico - 4872-18-3-4_MG | ecosystem: Environmental > Aquatic > Marine > Hydrothermal vents > Microbial... | reverse complement strand
TAATCCTATGTCAGTAACTCTTGTAAGCGGGAAAACCTTAACGCCTGATCGCTTTGCTGCTTCCAGGAAAGCAAGACTCAGATATATTGGGTTTACCTGCCCATCAAGAGGACAGTGAACAGCAGCAACGAAATTTTCCGAGAGACAGGGCTCAAGCTCCCTTGCCTCCTGCCTGTCAAGAAAAGAGACCTCAAGGCCCAGCTTTTTTTCTCTGGCTATGTGGCAGTCTATTGATTGGAGTTCTTCTTCCTTTTCAACTATTATCAAACCGCCCTCATTCCTGTACTCGATCTCAGCGCCAAGTTCCTCGTTGAGTCCCGCAAATCTTTTCTTGCTCTCCAAGGCCAAGGCCAGATGAGCTCCGGTTTTCTTGGATTGAAGGAAGATCAGGCCCCCGCAGGCACTCGAAGTGCCGGACACCAATTCTCCCTGTTCAAGGAGCACGGCACGCACTTTTTTCTTTGAAAGGTAATAGGCTATCGAAGCTCCTATTACCCCTCCTCCAATGATGACTGTATCTGCTGTGTGCGGTAACACTTTCTACCTCCAAAGAGGTTGCCGGAAAACGCACGTCTGCGGTACTATCCTCATCAAATCACCTAGCTCCATGATTGTAACAGATCTAGCTGCACACAGAAAGGATTCAGAGAGCAATAGCTCCTGTTGTGCAAACCCTGACACATTGTGGTTTTCCTCCACAAAGGTCGCAGTGGTAGGCAATCTGGCCGGAAGAGGGAAGGGCGTTAAAAGGACAGCGTTCGGCCCTACTTTTGTCCCATATGAATTTTTTTCTCTCAGCACTCGCTTTAACCTGTTCCCCTTCAATACATGTCATCTGTTTGCACTGGCGGCACAAAACAGGTTGGCTGAGGCTGGTATTAAGATCGTCTTTCTTGACCCTGATAGCTGATTTTTCAGTATTTATAACACCGAGGTGAAGTATGGAGCAGACCATTTCACAAAGATGGCAACCACTGCATTTTTTCTTGTCAATCTTGATTTTCATTAGCCCAATCCGAGTTTTCTAAGAGTGGTTTTCCTCGGTCTCCCGTTTTTATCCCAACCATGAAGGCGGTAGTATTCATCCAGCATACTATTAAAGCCCTCTTTTGAGATAACTTCCCCCTTTGCAGGTCCTTCAGGGATGGGTTCTTCAAAGTACCTTTTAGGAAGAGTGTCGTCCGGGCGTGATATGCCGTCGCGTACAAGCATTATTCTTTCCAGGGTGCAAATCCTCTCCCCAATCCTTTTGAGTGCCCCAGGGGTTAGTTTAAGGCCGGTACACAGCAAAATAAGTCTCGAAAATTCATTGTATTGAGGAGCATGGGGGCTTGAGAAAACAGTTAGGAAGCGGCAAAATCCGATCGCATCACACAAGGCATTAAGAACCTCATGCCACCAGACCATTCTCCCTTTTCCTGAATAGGAATTGAGTTCCTTGCTGATGGGGCCGCCGTAGATTTTTTTGAGGACCTCCTCTGGTAGCCCTAAGACGTCTATGGAAGGTCTGCTCCTCATGTGGCAGGCTCCACGGCTGGCGGTGGCCATTCCCAGGGCAAAACTCTTGGGGAGCCTCTCGTCGGTCATCTCAAGCGGGAAATTCTTAACCCCGAGTAGGTACTCTGATGATTCTTCCCCAAAAAAACTCTTTGCGTAGGGACCCTGAGCCAGTATATCTCCAAAGCCCTTTCGGTTGGCAATACGGTGGATTATTTCACAAATAAGCTTTCCATCCCCCCAAATTAGAGGCACCTCAGTCAGTTCCTGATCGATAATGCCTCGCTGATAGAGCTCCATGGCCCACGCAATATATGTGCCTGTTGAAATGGTATCAAGCCCGTAACGGTTACACAACTCTGTGGCATAGATAATGTCTTGAAGATCCATGCACCCAAGCTTGGTTCCAAGGGATCCTATGGAGGCATATTCCGGGCCCTCCACTCTCATCCCCTCGTACTTCCCTTCTTTTATCCATAGTCGGTGCCTGCAGTGAACAGGACAGCTAAAGCACGCCACCATGCCGGTAGAGTAAGGATCGAGGGCTTCTGCTTCTAGCAAGTATCCCCGGGAACCAACAGAGGTATACTGATTATTTCGCACGCTCAGAAAACCCATGGTATTTGCATTGTGAAAAAGAAGAGGGGTGCCGTTTTTCGAAAGAGCATTTGCCCACTTTGTTCCCATCAGTTTTTTCAGGTTCCCAAGGTAACACCTCAAGTATTTCTTGGGCTCTGCGACCTTCATATCCAGGGTCCCCCTGACAGCTACAGCCTTCAAGTTCTTGGAGCCCATGACAGCACCCATCCCGGTCCTTCCGGCAGAGTTTTTCAGTCCTGAGCGGATAGAGGCAAATCTCACCAGGTTTTCCCCGGCTTGTCCGATGCATGCAACCTGGATTTTTTCATCTCCCAGTTCCAGGCGAATCTTTCTCTGCGTTTCAAGCGCGTCAAGCCCCTGAAGTTTGGAAGCATCCCGAATCTGTACCTCATTGTCCCTGATAAATAGGTAAACGGGTCTCTTACTCTTTTCCTTAATTAGAAGGTGGCTGAACCCAGTTTTTACCAGCTCGGCCCCAAACGCACCTCCCATGTTTGAATCCCCAAGGTGGCCTGATTCCGGTGACTTGGAGGTGATATTGATACGCGAGCCGAACCCTAGAGTGCCAGTGAGAAGGCCTGCGCCAAAAATGAGAGGGTTTTGGGGTGATAGGGGATCCAGGTCAGGGGTGTATCGCCGGGAGAGGAGATACATGTTTATCCCTCTTCCGCCAAGGAATTTCTCGCGTAGGTCAAGAGGAATAGACTCGGTCTTAATAGTTTCGTTTTGAAGGTCAATAAAAGCTATTTTCCTGTCTAGCACCATGGTTGACTTCGACCACAATTCCCTTTTTTGTAAATTTATTACCTTTCTCCATGCGTGCACCATATAAGATGAAGACATCTGGTGTCAATAATGGTGATTCCTTAAAACGGAAAAGGTTTGCTCCCCCATCAGGTCAAAGGGCAAAGGGAGTGCTCAAAAGCAAGTTCCAACAATAGAAAGGATGAAATACCTTGACACCCGTTCCATGCTAATTAGAATAGCGGCCGTATAAAAGCAAAAGTGAGAATAAACTGTTTGACCACTTAAGCGGAATTTCTCGGCGGAAGGAAGTTCAATGTCAAAAGACGGCTGGCACGAGACAAAGATCCGGGTAAGATACAAAGACACTGACAGACTTGGTGTGGTCTACTACGGGAACTACCTGACATTCTTCGAGGTGGGGCGAGCAGAATTCATGCGTGACCTAGGATTTCCCTATTCAAAGCTTGAGTCTGAAGGCTACACCCTTGTAGTGACCGAAGCTTCTGCAAAATATCACGGCAATGTGGGATACGACGCACTGGTAACTGTAAGGACAAGCGTCACCCAGTTGAAACCCGTCAGGGTGCGCTTTGATTACCAGGTGGTCAGCGACGGAGGCCGCTTGCTGGTAAGTGGGCACACGGTTCATGCGTGTATGGACTCAAATATGAAGCCTACGAGAATCCCGGCCCCTGTGAGAAAAGTCATTGAGCAAAATCTTAAACCCTGAAAAAAGAAACACTTAAGCATTACGAAATTTACTACAGCTTGAATTTTCCCTTGAAATAGGTGCTTTTGACGCTCTTGGCTTTGTCTTTGGCCCATGACTCCAGGCCCATCTTCTTGATCAGACAGAGGTTGAATACCTTGGTGTTGTGGGGGAATTCTGAGGCTCGATCTGCGTATGGATGTAAATTGTCACAGGGGAAATCTCCACATTCAAAACAAAACCTGATCCCCTTTTGCTCTGTGCATTGAAAAACAGAACAGGGTTCATTCATGCCAAGAAAAGCGATTGTGCCGCCTTCATTCCTGCACCCCTGGCAAATTGCTTTCTCAAAGGGGATACCCTGCTTTTTGGCAATAACAGTTCTAAGTTCCTGGTTTTCGTTCGCAAGGTACATGGGGCAATTAAAACAATCAAGCCCACAGGGCGCTGTCATTTGCTGGTAATCCATTTTCAGCCTCCTTTCATCCGGCGAATGAGTTTTCCTTGGAAACAGATAAGCCAGTTAGGGTAAAAAGTCACGCCAAAATGCAAGAATATTTTGCAAAAAAGGGCTTTTGAAAGTATTGTGGGCACATGAAGGAGCAGCAACTGGAAATAGTTTTCAACAGGCAGATAAACTCCAATACCTGGCTGATGGGACTGAATGCCCCTGAGATGGCAAAGTCGGCAAGACCGGGGCAGTTTGTAATGATCAGGGTAAGCAGGTCAATGCACCCTCTTCTGAGGAGGCCTTTTTCTATATGCGGCACAAAAGACACCCTCATGCTGATCCTCTACCGGGTAGTCGGACAGGGGACGGCCATTATGGCGCATGCTAGCCACGGACAAAAATTCTCTGTGCTTGGTCCATTGGGAAGGGGCTTTACATTTCCCGATGCTGAGGGAAGCATCGTACTGGTGGGAGGAGGGATTGGTGTTGCCCCCCTCTTTTTTCTTGCGCAGAATCTGAAAAAGCATAGATTCCTTTTCATGGCCGGATTTGGTTCAGCAGACGAGATCATTCCAGTAGGCGAGGTTATTGGCACCCAAATAGATGTATCCATTGCAACGGATGATGGGTCAATAGGTCATAAGGGCCCTGTAACGGAGCTTCTTGAAAAGTACATCGCGGGTCGGGACATCAACAAAAAGGCGATATCCCTTTTCACGTGTGGCCCAAAGCCCATGCTCAAGAGAATCGCTGATATGTCCAAAGACCAGAGGTTTTGGTGCGAAGTTTCTCTTGAAGCATCCATGGCATGCGGTGTCGGAGCGTGTCAGGGATGTGCAGTGAAGGCAGCTTCTGGCAAAGACAAGGCTTACTACCATGTTTGTAAGGATGGCCCGGTATTCGCCATAACCTCCATAGATTGGGCTAGTTATTGATGAGGAATCTTTTAGGGAAGAGAGCATGAACCAACTCACACCTGATCTCAGCGTGAAGCTTGGCCCGCTGGAGCTACAAAATCCGGTTATGACATCATCAGGCACTTTCGGGTACGGGCTTGAATTTGATGAACTTGTTGACCTGAATTTGCTTGGAGCGATTGTTGTAAAGGGGATCTCCTTGAAGCCCATGACAGGTAACCCTCCCCCAAGGATTGTGGAAACACCGTGCGGAATGTTGAATGCCATTGGCCTGGCAAATGTAGGACTCGAAGCCTTTCTCAAAGAAAAACTCCCAAAGCTTCGCAAATTTCGTACCAAGGTCATCGTAAATATTTACGGCCACCACATAGATGAATACGCGGAACTTGCTTCGGCGCTAAAAGGCGTTGACGGAGTTGCGGCTCTGGAAGTGAATGTCTCATGCCCCAATGTTGAGCAGGGTGGAATGGCCTTCGGGGTTGATCCTGATGCTTCTGCCCGAGTGACAGAGCAAGTTCGAAAAAGCACTGATAAGCCTGTGATAGTTAAACTAAGCCCCAACGTGACAGATATCCGCATTATTGCTAAGGCAGTAGAGTCGGCAGGCGCCCATGCAGTTTCGCTCATAAATACACTTACAGGTATGGCCATCGATATTGAGACACGAAAGCCCAAGCTGGCCAATATTCGTGGCGGACTCTCAGGGCCTGCGATAAAGCCTGTTGCCCTTCACATGGTCTATCAGGTTGCTAACGCAGTTGATATTCCCGTTGTGGGCATCGGCGGAATCGTGGACTACAGGGATGCCCTGGAGTTTTTTATTGCAGGTGCCAGGGCAGTGGAGATCGGGACCGCTAATTTTGTCAACCCAAGGGCAACGCTGGACATACTGGAAGGTATCACCGAGTATTGCCAACAAAAAGGAATCCACCACATCACAGACATCATGGCCACCTTGGGGTCAAACCTACACATTTGACACAATACTTCAAGAAAGGATGAGGAAAGAATTAGAGGTGGAAAGACTCAGGGGTGTCAAAGAGCCGCTTCTGTCAAATGTGTAGGTTTGACCCCTTCAACTTCAAGCCTCGGCGAAAAGCTTTTATGTTCAGGCCACGGAGCTGGGAAGAAGTTGATGACTGGATGATGCTTTCAAATGTACGTGGTGAAAGGGGGATCCATCCGGAACCGTAAAGAGCACCTAACATGACCATATTGAGAACCTGAATATTCCCGAGCTCTTTCGCCACCCGCGTGGCATTAATGAACGCAGTTTTTGAAGTAAGATTCTCGATGGCAGAGTGGAGCTCTTGAGCTTCAGGGTACTGAAAGCGACCTGCCTGAACCCCAATGGGCCAAACGGGTTGATCATTAATGATGGCGCGTGTGGTTTCTCTGCCAAACTGGGTCAGGATTCTTAAAGCCTCCAGCGGCTCAAATGCGACAAGAATATCCAGGGAACGGCAGGGTATCAAGGGAGGCAAAAGGTATCCCTTGAATAACCTTACATGGCTGGCCACAGATCCCCCTCGCTGGGTAAGACCAAACACATCACCGACCGTAACCTCCCAACCAGCCTCAAGACCAGCAGTAGCAAGAAGCTTTGCAGCCAGCACGTTGCCCTGCCCGCCAACGCCTGTGATAATGATATTGATACCCATGTTTTCGGTACTCAAGCTGATCGCCCCTCTTTCTGGATGTTGACCAAAGATATTGCCTGCCGCGGGCAAAGTTGAACACACAGGCCACAGCCATTGCATGTATCTTCGTTGATAAAGGCTCTGTCTTTGTCCTTGTCATACTGAATGGACGGACAAGCAAGGACCCTGCTGCAAAAGCGGTTGCAGCCGCAAATCTCTCCAATACAGCTTTCAGGATCAATTCTGGCCTTCAGAATTTCTTCAGCCGCCCTTGTTTTCTTTTCAAATGTGGCGCAAGGCCTTCGAAACACCAGGAACCTCAGCCCTTCTTCCTGCAGGGCAGCATAAACGGCATGGATGCTTTCTTGAATGTCCTCAATTGGATCAAGAACAGTGATTTTCGCTCCAACGCTCCGTGCAATATCTTCTGCCAGGACAGGTCGGGTGGCTTTGCCTGTGGCAGTGAAAGGACTTGCAGGGTTCACCTGAAAGCCGGTCATGGCAGTAACAGCATTATCAAGCACAATAAAAAGCCCATCTGCCTTGTTGAATGCAGCATTTATCAAGGCCGGCAGTCCGGCATGAAAAAAAGTTGAATCCCCAATGACTGCCACCACGGGCTGATTAAACCCAAAGGATGCCATCTGGCTGAAGCCGCATGCGTTCCCCATGCCAGAACCCATACAGTGAAGCGCTTTGATCTGGTTAAACCCTGTGGGCCCTGCTCCCAGTCCATAGCAACCAATATCTCCCACCACGAAACCTTTTCGCCCATCTAGTTCTAGCGCTGCCTTGATTGCAAGAAAGGAAGCACGGTGCGGGCAACCATCGCAAAACGCGACTTCCCTGGGCACAAGCAGTATTGAAGCTTGCTTTCTTGCGTCTTCATAAGGAGATGCACACGCAGAGATTTCCTTGTTGAAAATTCGCCCTAGAGCATCCAGTACGATATCGGTATTCATTTCGCCCACACCCGGCCCACTGGGGCCGTAAATATCCCCTGTATTCTTGCCATAAAAACTAACTGCACCAAGTTTTGATGCGTGTTCGGCATAAAGAACCTTAACCTGGTCTTCCAGGAACGGATCGATTTCTTCCACGAAAAGCACGTCTTTTGCCTGCTTAAGATAAGCGCGGATCAAGTGCGAGGGAGGAGGCCAGATAGTCCCGATCTTCAAGATTCCGATTTGTTGTTCGAGATGAAGCATGTTCACAGCTTCGCGTGCATAAAGAGCACCCAGACCCGTAGCCATGATAATGAAGTTCGCGTCATCTGGTCCCGTATACTCATTAAAAGGAGATTTGTCGAAAGTTGTTTGCACTTCTTTCATCTTTTTCAGGAGGTGTGCATGATTTGGAGTCACAAGGAAAGGCAATCCAACCAGAGGTTTTTCAATGTCAAAGGACGGCTTGATCTCCTGTGATGGTACTGGCCCAAGCTTTACGGCCCCACGGCCGTGTGAGAGCCTCGAGACCGAGCGCAGAATACACGGAATTCCCATTTGCTCGGAGAACACGAGTAACCATCTCATCATTTCCTTGGCTTCGCTGGCGGTGAAAGGCTCCAGAAGCGGAACCTGGGCAATCTTTGCAAAATGGCGTGAGTCTTGTTCATTAGTGCTTGTCATAGGTCCCGGATCATCGCACACCACAAGAACCAGGCCTCCTTTTAGCTCATTCAGGGAAACGGTTGTCAGGAAATCAGATGCCACGTTCATGCCGTTTTGTTTCATTGTCACAATCGCCCTTAAACCTGAGAAAGCAAAAGCAGCGGCAGCCTCCAGGGCGACGATTTCATTTGCCGACCACTCAACGCGAATCCCATGCTCCCGCTGATACCCGAACATTGTCTCTACAATTTCTGAGGAAGGATTCCCAGGGTAGCCCGTTGCATAAGCCGCGCCACCTTCCAGAGCTCCCCTGGCAATTGCTTCATTGCCCATAAGCAGTATACGATCAGCGCTCAGTTCCATTTTTGTCCTCGTCCCTTATTTTCTTTCCCAGCTTGATAATGCGTTCGTAGTAAGGAAGTCTCTTAGCCCGGGCTTCAGCTTCCTTAAGGGCCTGTTCCTTCTTGTTCAAAGAAGCCTCCCTCAAATGATCCCATGCTTTTTGATCAAGGGATCCGGTTTCAATGATTCCCGCGCCCACGGCAGATTCGAGCATAGAGGCTCCTTGCTCTGTTCTTGTAATCACAGTGTTCCATCCGGCTTTTCCCTCAACCATGCCGATGGATATGTCCGCATTCTCAGCCGTCATGTCAAGGCATACCTTGCAGCCCGGACGGACATGCTTGCCCACCTCGTCAAGAGGAATGGTTTTCCGCTCCCCGCCGACGTCAATAACCATGATGTTGGCAGGAGGAGGTGGTATGTCCATAGCTTTAACAAAGCGTGATCCGACATGCCTGTTAAGGAGGGCGCGCCAGCCTGCCTGGCTGAGAGCCCATGTGCAAAACAAGCCGATGATTAAACTGACGCTCGCTTTCTCAACTCCATCCTCACGAGGCTGAAGTTGTTTTTTCCTCAGGCCAGTTGCCTGGCAGGGTAGGGCAACCACGCCAATTTTGCCGGAACCCGCCGTGCAGGCCCTGTTCACCTCTTTGTTTGTTGGGGAAAGGGCGTACTTGGATCCACCAGCAGAAATGATTTCTTCTTCATTTTTGACAATCGCGGGGTGGGGAAAATTTCCGACAGCTTTGGTTACAACGGCATAGTCAATAAGGCCCTGTCTCATGGCCTCCACCAGCAGAGCAGTTACAGTTCCGCCGTATTGAAAAAAAGAGTGTTTCCCGGAAAGCCGACTCCGGGCAATCAAATAGTTGCTGTAATTGCCGACCGGCCCCCCGTAGCCAACGTCGCCGCAAAGGGCTTCTGCAATACGGGGGTCAGGTATGGTGCGGGGGCAATAACGGTAGCAATTTCCAGAAGCGATCTGGCAGTCGGCCAGGACGGCAATTCGATCCTCTATTGAAATAATGTTAGGACACAGGTTTACGCAGGTACCACAAGCTGTGCATACGTCTGTACCCAGCACTTCCTCGCGCAGTCGTTTTAAGTCGTTTTGCATACCACACATAACCTAAGCCCTCTGGGGTCAAACCTACACATTTGACACAGTAAGTGTAAAATGACAAGGGAAGCATTAAATGTATGGAGACTTAAGCTCGTCAAAGAGCCGCTTCTGTCAAATGTGTAGGTTTGACCCCCGAAGGGGGCTATAGCTCGAAAATTTTCTTTGGTGTCTTGTGAAGGCATTCGCTAACACCTGTATCGGTGACAAGATAGTTATCACAAACCCATGCAAAAACCCTTCTTGAAGCCACAATGGGATGAACTGTGATGTTCATGTTGGCCATGAGTTTCATGGTTTCATCTTCCCTGAAGGCCGGTCTTTCCACGAGATCATAGCCCTGGCCGTGTGCATATAGGCGCTTTTCTTCAGGCAAGCCCCTGCTTCTAAGAAACTCATTG
>Ga0190360_1002057_pt1 | contig 10039 bp, 5 predicted proteins | sample 48721834_MG_FD_161271 | JGI IMG/M metagenome (GOLD analysis project Ga0190360, IMG submission 161271) | Hydrothermal vent microbial mat bacterial communities from Southern Trench, Guaymas Basin, Mexico - 4872-18-3-4_MG | ecosystem: Environmental > Aquatic > Marine > Hydrothermal vents > Microbial... | reverse complement strand
TCCTAACTTTGCAACAGACAATGTTATTGAAAACTGTACATTTCATGATAACGATCAGGCACTTCGTATTCATAAGAACACTGCAACAGTAAAGAATTGTCAGATATACAACAACAGGCACGGACTTGTCTGCTGCAACAACACAAAAATCGATTTTACAGGCAATCACATTTACAACAACGACAGAGACGGTGTTTACAGTTGGTCAGGGAATCACCTCAATTTCTTACGGAATGTGATTGAGAACAACGGTCTTGGGCATTCATCAACCTGTAATGGGATATATACAACTTCTTCGGATGTTATCTTACTTGATCCTGGTAACAGCAGTGGTAAAAACACAATTCGGGACAATTATGATTGTGAAATAAAAGCTTACTACAGCAGTCCCACAGTAGAGATAGGCAATCCAGTTTCAGGGGGAGATAATGCAATTTATGATGATACTGGTTATGAAGTTTACAACTATTCAGGAAACCCAACGATATGGGCATGCTACTCTTGGTGGGGAGAGTATCCACCAAATAGTTCTCAATTTTACGGTTCAGTAGACTATTCATATCCACTTTCAAGTGAACCATCCTGGGTTGGTTCAACAACAGGAGGTATGGGTAAAGTAATTGCCTACGGTTCTGATCCATCTGACCTCAAAGAAAAGATCAAAAAGCTAAAAGATACCATAGATAAGAAGTCAGATTCAAAAGAAGCAGAAGAGGCTCTTTTTGAACTCTACGCCATTATCAGGACTGATTTTGTAGAAGACAAACTTGGAGAGAAGAAAAACTTCTATGGATACTTAGAGAAGATATTCAACGGCCACAGAGCAAAGAGACTTGGCAAGATTGCACTTGAGAAAATGATTATCTGGAAGATGCTTGAAAGTGAAAATAACAATGCAATCAAACTTTCGAAACAAGCTTTAAAGATTTTATCTGGTGAAGACAGAATGTCAGTACTTGAGAACTTAACAATGCTCTACATTGAGAGAGGTCAGATAAAAAAAGCCAGAGCCTGTCTTGATGAGTGCAAAGAAAAGTACAGTTTTGATCAAGCAGGGATAGAGATGATTGAAGAAGAGCTTGCCGATGCAGAATCTCAGATTGAAGAAGGCATATTAAAGCCAGTAATATCAGATGAAGAACTTGCAGAAAATTCAACATCTATTCCAACAGCTTTCAATCTTTCACAGAACTATCCCAATCCCGGCAATCCTACAACAACAATTAGATTTCAGTTGCCCCAATCAAGACATGTAGTTTTAAAAATCTTCAACATACTTGGTCAGCAAATAAAAACACTTGTAGATGATTATAGAGAAGCCGGTACATATTCTGTTATCTGGGATGGAAGAGACAATCAAGGAATTGAGATGCCTTCAGGAATCTATCTCTACGTACTTAAAGCAGGTGATAAGGTTTTTACGAAGAAGCTTACGTTATTGAAGTAACTCGACAAGTTATATAAAATCAAAGCCTCATCCAGAAAGTTTTGGATGAGGCTTTTTTAGTGGCCAGCTGGATATTAGTGCATTCTGTTCCCCCAAATTCCTCGTGGAAAAAGAGTTGACAATGTAACTATTTTCTATTAAATTATTGAGTTAAATTTATTCTTCACAGGTCAATTCCATAGGAGAATGATAAAATGGAAGGTATACAGGTATCTGTAGAAAAAATTGGCCCACAGAGTGATATTTCTATCATTCGTGTGGGAGGCTACATCGATACGACCACCTCTTCAGAACTTGAGCGTGCCCTGGATTCCCTGTTAAAAGCGGGAATAGTTAGAGTAATTATTGATCTTGGCAGTGTGGATTATATATCAAGTGCAGGATGGGGGATTTTTATCAGTGAAATCAAGGGCATTAGGGAAAGAGGCGGAGATTTAAAATTGGCAAGGATGATTCCTGATGTATATGAAGTTTTTGAACTGCTTGAGTTTAACTATATATTAAAGGCTTTTGATACAGTTGAGGATGCTGTTAGAGATTTCGAGGGAGGTGTTGTTAATTTTGAAGAAAAAAGTGTGGAAAAGGAAGAACCGCTACCAGAGACAAATGTAATTGAGGAAGGCCAGGAGGAAGAGGATGAATCGGAAGACGAAGATATAGAGAAAAAGATACGACAAATAGCTTTGGAACATCCGTCCTGGAGTCCTTCAAAAATTGCCAAGGAACTTGATACAGAAAAATATGGTTTTTTAAGAGTCGGGAAGTTTTCTGTCTGGAAGATTCTTAGAAAGTTGAATCTTGGTAGCAAGAAACAAAGAGAAATTTTAAGTCGAGGGGAAAGATCAGCTGAGCAAAACACTGAATTTTGATGTTTAGTATTTGGCATCATGTAAGCAAAAGTTTGACAAAATTTAACTTTTTATTTTCTGAGAGGTTGTTATGAGTCTAAGTTTAGCACAAAAGATTATTAAAAATCACTTAGTTGAAGGAGAACTTGTGGCAGGTTCTCCTATTGCTATTAAAATTGACCAGACTCTTACTCAGGATGCAACTGGCACAATGGCTTATCTTCAATTTGAGGCACTGGGTATAGATCGGGTAAGGACCGAACTTTCTGTAAGTTATGTTGATCATAACACACTCCAGTCAGGTTTTGAAAACGCTGATGACCATAGATTTCTTCAATCAGTAGCTGTTAAGTATGGAATTCTTTTTTCCAGGCCTGGCAACGGAATTTGCCATCAACTTCATCTTGAGCGATTTGGTATCCCTGGTAAAACACTTCTGGGATCAGATAGCCACACTCCTACCGGTGGGGGAATCGGCATGCTGGCCATTGGCGCAGGAGGATTAGATGTAGCACTTGCGATGGGAGGACAGCCGTTTCATCTTGCCATGCCAAAGATTGTTAACATTAGACTACTGGGAAAGCTTCAGCCGTTTGTTTCTGCTAAGGATGTTATTCTTGAGGTGCTCAGGCGGCTTACTGTAAAGGGTGGGGTTCGTAAGATTATGGAATACACGGGGGAAGGATTACGTTCTCTTACAGTACCCGAAAGGGCAACAATTACCAATATGGGGGCAGAGTTGGGTGCAACGACATCAATTTTCCCCAGCGATGAACAAACAAAGACTTTTTTAGAAGCTCAGGGGAGAGGTGATAAATGGGTTCCTTTGGCTGCAGATCCTGATGCAAAGTATGATGAAGAACTTGAAATTGATCTTTCCACGTTGGAGCCGCTCATTGCCAAGCCTCACATGCCTGATAATGTTGTAAAGGTGAAGGAATTGAAGGGAACAAAGGTTCAGCAAGTTGCCATGGGAAGTTGTACCAATTCTTCTTATCGGGATTTAATGATAGTAGCAAGGATGCTGAAAGGCCGAAAGGTTCATCCAGATGTCACGGTTGGATTAACTCCTGGATCTCGACAGGTGGTTCTCAGTCTGATCAAAAATGGGCAGTGGGAGCATATTGTGTCTGCAGGTGTTAGAGTTCTGGAAAATGTCTGCGGACCCTGTATTGGAATGGGATTTTCTCCCCCTTCAGATTCTGTAACTCTCCGCACATTCAATAGGAATTTCTTGGGCCGTAGTGGAACAAAAAGTGCCAAGGTTTTTCTTTGCAGCCCTGAAACAGCTGTAGCTGCTGCTCTTACAGGAGAAATCACTGACCCACGAGATCTTGGTATCGAACCTTTTGAAATTAACTTACCGCCGCAATTTCCAGTAGATGATTCAATGATTTTACCTCCTGCAGAAAACCCTGATAAAATAGAGATAATACGGGGACCAAACATTAAACCTCTTCCTCTAAAAGGAGTTTTACCGTCAAAACTTTCTGGTACTGTTCTTATAAAAGTTGAAGATAATATTACAACAGATCATATTATGCCTGCCGGGGCTAAAATTCTTCCTCTTCGATCAAATATTCCAGCTATTTCTGAACATGTCTTCGAAGTTATAGATCCTGATTTTGCAAAACGTGCCAAGGCTGCGGGTGGAGGATTTATTGTTGGGGGTGCAAATTATGGCCAGGGTTCCAGTAGAGAACATGCAGCTCTTGCTCCCATGTATCTTGGAATAAAAGCTGTAATTACCAAATCTTTTTCCAGGATTCATCTTGCTAATCTTATTAATTTTGGTATTGTACCTCTTACTTTTGTAAACGAGAAAGATTACAACCATATTGAGCAAGGAGACGAACTAGAGATCGATGTTGCTCGTTTAGAAGATAAAAATCTTGTTCTAAAAAATAAAACTAAAAGTGTTGAAATTTCCGTGACTCATACTTTGAGCCCCCGGGATGTAGAAGTGATAAAAGCCGGAGGAGCATTAGCCTACGCGAAAAAGCAACTTCATCGTTAGAAAATTGGAGGCAATAAATGACTCAGTACGAGAAACTTACCCCACCCTCTGAGGGTGAAAAGATTCGGATTGAGAATGGTGAGCTTAATGTGCCTGATAATCCAATAATTCCTTTTATAGCAGGGGATGGGATTGGACCTGATATCTGGCGAGCTACAAAGCCTGTTCTGGACAGTGCAGTAGAAAAAGCCTACGGTGGAAAGAAGAAAATAGTATGGTTTCAGGTTCACGCAGGACTTTCTGCTCTTAAATTATATGGTAATGATCGGGTACTTCCAGAGGATACTTTAACAGCAATTCGTGAACACCTTGTGGCTATCAAAGGCCCTTTAACAACTCCAGTGGGAGGGTTTAAGTATGTATGCCTTGCCTGTGCAGCAGAGCAGGACGGTGGTCCCAATGGGGAGAGACCTGAAAAATGTGTGAAGTGCGGTTCGCCGTGGGTAACTCCGCGTTTCAGAAGCCTGAACGTTCAACTGAGACAAAAGCTGGATCTTTATGCCTGTATCAGGCCTGTTCGCTGGTTTAAGGGAGTTCCTTGCCCCGTGAAACATCCTGAAAAACTCAATGTAATTATCTTTCGGGAAAATACAGAGGATGTATATGCTGGTATCGAGTTTGAACAGGGGACCCCTGAAGTTAATCAGGTTATTAAGTTTTTAAATAGTGAAATGGGCAAGAATATTCGGGAGGATTCAGGAGTAGGAATAAAACCTATAAGCATTACTGGTACAAAACGACTGGTACGAAAAGCGATTGATTATGCTATTTCCCATCACAAAGCTTCTGTTACGCTGGTCCATAAAGGTAATATAATGAAATTCACTGAAGGAGCTTTCAGAGATTGGGGATACGAGGTGGCTAAGGAAGAATACAGAGAGCAAATCGTTACTGAAAAAGAGTTGTGGGAAAAGTATGACGGTAAAATGCCAGAAGGTAAAGTTTTAATCAAAGACCGCATTGCTGATCAGATTTTTCAACAAGTGCTTCTTCGCCCGGACGAATATGACATTTTAGCCACTCCCAATTTGAATGGAGATTATCTTTCTGATGCATGCGCTGCTCAAGTGGGAGGGTTAGGACTGGCCCCTGGTGCTAATATGGGAGATCATATTGGGCTTTTTGAAGCAACTCATGGAACAGCACCAAAATATACTGGAATGGATAAAGTTAACCCAAGTTCCCTTATTCTGTCTGGTGCTTTAATGCTGGAATATCTTGGTTGGAATGAAGCTGCGGAGATGATCGTCCATGCTATTGAAAAAACTATTCAACAGAAACGAGTAACCTATGACTTAGAACGTCAGATGGAGGGGGCAACAAAACTGAAATGCTCAGAATTTGGGAAAGCAATTGTAGAGAACATGTAGTTCGTAACTGATTTGTTGCTTGAGTTGTAGAAATTATAGAATATGAACAGAAAGTTCTGGATTATTGTAATAATTATCTGTGGGGGATTTTTTATAAGCTGTCTTAATCCGTTTGCTCCTAAATTAACGTACTCGCTTGAGGCAGGAGATTTTGTTGTAACACAGCAGCAATCGCCGGAAGAGGTTCTTCAGAACTTTAAAGTTGCATATACATTCCGGGATTCCTTGTTGTACAGTGATCTTCTTGATACAGGTTTTGTTTTTGTATATTTCGACCCCAATGAAGGGACATCAGGTCGTTTTGTTTCGTGGGGCAGAGCAACGGATCTCCGCACTACTGGCCGATTATTTCGTCATTTTCAAGTAATAAACCTGGTTTGGAACACTACTATCTATGGATGGCAGAATGAAGAAACTTGCGGGTTAAGTAAAGGATTCAATCTTACTTTAATAGGAGAAAATAGTGATTTCAACGTTTCGGGAAGGGCAGTTTTTTCTTTCCGGAAATGTAAAGATAAAAAATGGAGAATAACACGTTGGAAAGATGAGTCAGATCTATAATTAGCTGCTAAACTTTAATGTAAGAATGAAATATAAATTTTCCAAAGTTTAGTTAACTGGATTTTACAGGAGCTTAGTGAATAAATTTTTGCAAATGAAAACATTTAATATTCTTTTTTTACTGGAGAAATAGTCCAATGAATTCTCAAAGACGAATTAAATTGGGCAGAGTGGGGGGAGTTTTTACAATCTTCCTTTTCTGTATGATTCCGTTGTTAGTTTTTTCCCAGGATTTTGGGAAGAACAAGGTTCAATACCGTGATTTTAATTGGAAATATGTTCAATCTAAACATTTCGATGTGTATTACTACGATAAAGGAGAAGGACTGGCCGATTTTGTAGCAGATGTGGCTGAGTCAAGCTACGTTGCACTGAGAAGGGATTTTAGGTATGATATCCAGAAACGAATTCCTATTCTTGTTTATAACAGTCACAATGAATTTGAACAGACTAATACAAGTTATTCTACGATTGAGGAATCAGTAGGTGGTTTTACAGAGATTTTTAAGGATCGTGTAGTAATTCCATTTCAAGGAAGCTATGCAGAGTTTCGTCACGTTATTCATCATGAGTTGACTCATGCTGTTATGTTTCAGATGCTCTATGGGGGAGGGATGGGGTCTATGGTTGCTGGTATGGCCAGGTTTCAGGTGCCTTTGTGGTTAGCAGAAGGATTGGCAGAATATGAGAGTCTTGGTTGGGACGTTGACAGTGACATGTTTATGCGGGATGCTACGATAAATGGTTATGTTCCGCCAATATCCCAGATGTATGGTTTTATGGTTTATAAGGGAGGGCAGTCTCTTCTAAATTACATTGCCGATAAATACGGTACTCCAAAGATTGGAGAGATTCTCGGGAAGATAAAAGTTCGCAGGAGTGTGGAGGGAGGCCTGAAGGAATCTATTGGAGTGGGGATAGAAGAATTGTCAAAAAGATGGCATAAATACTTAAGAAAAACTTATTGGCCTGATATTCAGGACAGGGATGAACCCGAAGATATAGCGAAACGTTTGACAGACCATACAAAAACAAAAAATTTTTTGAACAATTCTCCAGCACTTTCTCCCCAGGGTGATAAAGTAATCTATATTTCAGATCGATCCGATTACACTGATATTTATCTCATGAGTACTATAGATGGACGAAATCTTGGGAGATTGGTCAAGGGACAGAGATCCAACCTGTTTGAGGAACTTCATTGGCCGCGTCCTGGGATGGATTGGTCCCCGGATGGCAAACGAATTGTTTTTGCTGCTAAGGCAGGCCCTCAGGATGCTCTCTATGTGCTGGACGTGGAGAAACGTAAGGTAATTAATTCTTATAAATTTGGTTTAGATGGTGTCTTTTCTCCGACATGGTCCCCGGATGGAAATCGAATTGTTTTCATGGGAATGGATGGGGGACATTCAGATCTCTACATGTTTTATCTTGACAATAAAAAATTGGAAAAGTTAACGGATGATGTTTTTAGTGATTTAGATCCTAGATGGTCTCCTAAGGGAGATAGAATTGTTTTTGTTTCGGATAGAGGAGATTCCACAAAACAGCCAAGAGGCGATTTTCGAATTCAAAATTATAATTATAAACAGTATGATCTTTACACTCTGGATGTTGAAACAAAAAAGATTACTCGTTATACAAACGATAAGGCGAAGGAGAAATCTCCGGTTTTTTCTCCTGCTGGAGATAAAATTGCTTTTGTTTCAGATGCTAAAGGAATCAGCAATATTTTTATTATGGATCTAAAAACGAAAGAAACTTATCCAATTACCAATTTATTAACCGGTGTTTCTCAAATTTCATGGTCGAGAGAAGGCTCGCGTCTGGCTTTTGCTTCTTTTTACAATGGCGGTTACGATATTTATCTTCTTAATAATCCTTTAAACATAAAACCTGGTTCCGTTGGGGTAAAAGAAACCGCATTTGTGAAAAAAGAGAAAAGAAGAAGAAAAAAGCTTGTCATGTCTGTGAAGAGAAAAAAGGCAGAAAGAAAGAAACAAAGTAATACATTTAATTACAGAAATTTTGTTTTTGGAGAAGATTTCCGCCGCGGCGGGATTGGAAACAAAAAAAAGGCTGAATCAACTTTTCTTAACGTCAGTCAGTACAAAGATGCAGAAGGCAGGTACAAAACTCACAAGTACAAAGTTAAATTTAGTCCAGACTTGATTACAGGAGGTACAGGTTACAGCCAATTCTTTGGTCTTCAAGGTTCTTCTATGATTGTTCTTTCTGATATTCTTGGGAATCATCAGATCAATATTTACACAGATCTCTTCTACAATCTAAAAAACTCGAACTTTCAATTTGCTTATTTTTATCTTCCCAAAAGGACTGATCTTGGAGTGTCGATTTTTCATTATTCCTATCTTTTCTATACCTATTTTTATTATGGTGGTTATCTTTTTCCGGGTTATTTTAGGGATAGAAATTATGGTGTAACATTCTATCTTTCAAGACCTTTTGACCGATACAGAAGACTTGATTTTGGAATAACAGGTTTTGGTATCACTCGTGATTTTGGCGGTATAGATATATATGGTTACAGTGGTAAGTTTATGTACGATTTTGGTAATTTGTATAAAAGGCAAGTTCTTTTGCTTAACATGGGTTACAAAACAGATACTGTAATCTGGGGAATTACAGGGCCTGTAAATGGGGGAAGATCTAACTTTACAGCAACTTACAGTCCTTCTGTAAGCAAAAAATATGGACTTGATTTCTGGACAATTCGTGGAGACTGGAGAAAATATTTAAGAATAAAAAGAGATTACACCTTTGCTATTCGTCTGGCAGGAGGAGTATCAGGGGGAAAGCAACCGCAGAGATTTTTACTCGGCGGGGTGACAAATTGGATTAATTATCAATACCGTGAAATTCCAAGTAACTATTGGGGGGCTGATCTTTTTTACTTCTCAACCATCGAGACTCCCCTGAGAGGTTCTTTTTATTACCAGATGATTGGAACACACTTTGTTCTTGCCAATTTTGAATTTCGTTTTCCTCTTATTCGCTACTTAATTTTGGGGTGGCCTTTACCGATAGGGTTCCAAAACATCCGTGGAGTAATTTTCCTGGATGTGGGTTCTGCCTGGGATAATACAAAACTCTGGCAGCCTTTTACTGTGGGTTCTCTTGGCCTATTTAAATTAAAAGATATGGAAGGAGGTTATGGTTTTGGCGCCAGATTAAATTTAGGATTTTTACTGTTAAAATACGATCTGGCATGGAGTACAAATTCTGCCATTAATAAAGGAAAGCCGATTCACTATTTTTCATTGGGAGCAGAGTTCTAATTCAAGGAGCAGAATGAATGAAGCGATTGCTCATCTTGTCTTTTCTGGTTTTTTCTTTTGCTGGCGTTCTTTTTTCTCAGGAGAAAAGTCCTGTTACTTTAGGTGCAGAAATTATTCCGCAAAGTATTAAGAAAGGGGGAAAGGGAATATTTGTAGTTACCTGCAGTATCAGTCCTGACTTTCACATAAGTGATGCGAGCACCGGCCTTTTTGATGTTTCTCCTGAACCTCTGGAAGGGATTACATTTGGTAAGGCCGAGTTCCCACCTGGAGAGAAAAGTACTTATGGCAGTATATATCACGGAACAGTGAAAGTTAAAATTCCTTTCTGGGTAGGCCAAAAGATGCAAGAAGGAGAAAATATAATCTCTGCCAGAGTGAAAATTCAGCCCTGTGCAGAAGGAGGGGATATTTGCTATCCGCCGCAAACGGAAACAGTTAAGGCAAAATTCTCTGTCTTGCCAAGGGATAAAAATACAAAGTCAGAGGTTGGTGGA
>Ga0190360_1002050_pt1 | contig 10048 bp, 9 predicted proteins | sample 48721834_MG_FD_161271 | JGI IMG/M metagenome (GOLD analysis project Ga0190360, IMG submission 161271) | Hydrothermal vent microbial mat bacterial communities from Southern Trench, Guaymas Basin, Mexico - 4872-18-3-4_MG | ecosystem: Environmental > Aquatic > Marine > Hydrothermal vents > Microbial... | reverse complement strand
TTAAATGTTATTCTACTAAACATAATTTCCTGGATTCTTTACCAAAATAGCATTATTATATTACTTTCAATCCCATTCTTCTTTTGGATAGCTTTCTTTTCTACAATGTCTTTTAGTGGATTTACAATGCATGCGAGTCCAAGCGAAATTAGAGCGCAATATTCCAAATTCAAGATAATAAATTTAATTTTACTTGTAATTTCAATTATTACATTATGTTTTAGAATATTTTTTTAATTAATTATCAATTATAATGATAAAAGGCGATGAAAAATGGTAGAAGTTAAAAAAACCGATTCATGTTGTGGAACTGAAACATTAGAAAGAATTTTAAGCGTATTAAATATCAAAATATATATAGATTCCCAAAAATGTACTGCTTGTGGAACTTGCATGGAAGTTTGCCCTTTTGGATTACCTCAATTAAATAGAGCGACAAATAAATTTGAAATAACAAAAACTGAAGAGTGCACCGAATGTGCCGCTTGTAAAAATAACTGTCCTGTTGGTGCCATTGTAATGAATGAAGTAAAGGGTTGTGGTTGCTTATGGGATGCAAGAAAACGTATAAAAAATGATTCTAAATAAAGTAATTAATGTTTATAAACAAGATAAAAAAAAATAAAAATCTTTCTTAAAAAGTAAAGAATGATAAAATATTTTGAAATTTCTATATTTCTCGTATAATAAATTAATCAATTAGATAGAATAAAATCGAATAAAATCTAAAGTGGAAAAAAAAAGGAATTTTTATTTAATTTTATGATGGCCAAATTCCCCAATCTGGTAACCTGAGATCCTCCATTCCTATTAATTCGCCGAAAGGAGGTGCTCCAGCTGCCAATGAATAGAAACCACTTGGATAAATCCCTACTCCAGGTACCAACCTTTTCGTTTGATTATACCATTGAACAGCTAATGCGGTACCATATGGCCATCCTTCAATAATACAATGGCTTTTATCAAAAGCAGCGAATCCTGAAGCGCCTTCTAAAGGATTAGTTTTATTTAAACCTTCTAATGTGGTAACGATCGTGTCTGGATTAAATGATTGTGAAGCATTAATCGCATAATGAAATAGATAAATTGCATCATAACTTCCTGTACCAGTATAAATGGGAGAAGTGCCATATCTGGCTTGGTATGCATCCCACATTGAAATTGTTTTTGAAGTTTTATTAGTTCTTAATAAAGCTTCCAGAGTAACTCCATATTCACATTTACCACCTGTTAGAGTCCAATATTCAGCATCTTGAGACATTACGTTTATACCAATTGGAATACATTTTGGCTTCGCATCATAATATGATGTAGTAAATATTAATCCAGCTTCTCCTGATATAATTGGAATGACAATTTGAGTATGATTATCATTAATTTGACTCCAATAAGAAGCCATCTCTGTTTCTGAAACATCTTGAGGAATAGCGATATTTATTCCTGTATATGTTAAGTTAAAACTTGTGTTATTAGTTAATGCTTCTATCATCATATCAGAAAATTCAGCAGTCCAAGCTAGGTTTTCTCGCATAAATGAGAATCTTGTCATATTTAGAGCCCCAGCACTAAGTGCTGTTTGAACTGCCGCAGTGCTAATTATCAACTTAATCAATTCAATAGCTAAAGCGGTAGAATTAATGGGATTATTCTGGAAGAAATATTTATACTTATCATAATTATCTAATACACTTTTACAAAAGGTTGATGTAGAAGCACCAGTATTAATAAAAGGTATTTTTGCATCCATAAAATAATCACGATATGCTAAGAAAGCTTCAGTTCTGAAACCTCCCGTAGCGAATTGAACTCGTTTATAATTAATAAGTCTTGTAGCTGCAGAAACTCCTTTTGTTATATCCAAAACTGGATTTGCTTCATCTGAATTTTCGCTAGTAATTCCGTAATAATACCTTTTGCCATTTACTACAACACCTCCAGCAGTATTTATCTCGTATGCCGCTAATTGGGCAGCCCATAGAGCAGATTCTCCATGAAGCCGTTCAGTGTCTCCAATAACACCAATTCTAATAATTTGATCCTCTGTTATATCTGAGGGAGCTCCAGGACAATCTTTTGCACTCCATTGATAGGGTGCAACAAAAATCCATACGGCTAAACCAATCCCTACTCCAACAACCGCAATTACAACTATTGCTAAAATTCTTTTGGTTAATGGTTCCATAATTCTATCTCTTTTTTGTAAAAAATTTAAATTTATTATTACTTATTTTAGTTAATTTTATATATAAATATTTAGAATTTTGATCTTATTCAATTTGAAAATTTAATAAAATAATGAAAGTAAATTTTATAAATAATTAAGTAGATATTTATTTACAAATCTCGCCATTAGAAGAGATATAAATTTATAATTAGAGTAATGTAATTCACTAATAATATATAAAACACAAATAAAAGAATGGTATTATTATCTTGATTGAGGAATTTTTAATATTTGGGGCTGTTCAAAGTGCTATTTATGCTTTGCTTGCGATGGGTTATTCTTTAGTGTATGGAGTAGGAGGTATTTTAAATTTAGCTCATGGTGCTTATTATTTAATCGCTATATATCTCTTTTATTGGTTATTATCTTTCTTTATCGGAGAGACGGGTTTTGTGTTAGCAATGATATTAACGCTTGTTCTTGTGAGTATTTTTGGAATGGCATCATATTTATTAATCATTAAACCTCTCCAGGAGCACGAGATTAGTGTATTAATAGGGACATTTGCTTTAGCTTTTTTTGTAGAACGATTAGTATCTGTAATCTTTAATCCAAAGACTAAGTCTGTTTCAACAATTTGGGATATTAATATTGAAATATTTGGAGTACAAATTTTATTACATCGAATTATTCTTATCATTACAGCTTTAGTAGTAATGGGCTTAGTTACATTATTCATTAATAAATCAAAACTTGGAAAATCAATTCGTGCAGTTTCACAAGATAAAGAAGCCGCTTCTTTGATGGGAATTAATGTAAATAGAATATTAATGTATACAGTTACAATTTCTGCTTTTCTTGCTGGCGTTGCTGGAGTATTTTTTTGTCCAATCGATAGAATCGCTCCTTATATGGGATGGACAGTCTTGATAGACTCAATCGCTGTTGTTATTCTTGGTGGAATGGGTAGTTTTTTAGGAAGTTTAGTAGGAGCATTTATTTTAGGTTATGTTAGGATGTTCACTAATTTCTTCATCGATCCAGTTATATCTACTATAATGCCAGTAATAGTTATTATTTTCATATTAATAATAAGACCTAGAGGACTTTTTGGTAAAAAAGAAATAAAATAAAAACAAAAGAGAAAGATTAAAATGGTTAGTAGAGTTCAAAGACTGAAGATTAAAATTAAGGGACTTCCAAAATATTTAAGCGATTGGGTAAAAACATTTAAGGGTGGGTTAACAGTATTTTGTGTATTAGGTCTTTTTTTAATTCCTTTAATAACTACCAGTCCTTATTTTCTTGGAATATTTATTCTCGCTATGATTTTTTCAATTTTTGCTGCTAGCTGGGATTTATTAGCAGGATTTGTAGGTAAAGTAAGTTTTGGGCATGCTATTTTTTTAGGACTATCTGCTTATGTCGTAGGAGCATTGTTAAAATTTAATAATTATATATGGTGGGTTGCATTAATTATAGGCATTCTATTTTCATTATTAGTAGGTTTAATCATTGGTGGAATTACTTTAAGATTAAAAGGACCCTATTTAGCTTTAGGTACTATGGTAATAAGCATAATTCTTCAAAAATTATTTGCATTATATCAATTAAAACCAATTCTATGGGGCGATGAAGGAATCTCAGGAATTCCACCTTTATCAAGCAGTTCTATTATAACTTATTATATCATTTTGATATTTATGATAATCTCTTTTATCATTATGATACAGATTACAAAATCTAACTTAGGAACAATTTTTAAATCCATTAGAGATGATGAAACAGGAGCAGAAGCATCAGGCATAAAAACTGTTAAATATAAAATCATTGCTTTTATGATTAGTAGTGCCTTTGCCGGGCTCGCGGGAGGTCTATTTGTAATGTATAATAGAGCTGTAAATCCTTTAATTTTTCAACCTATGTATTCATTTTATGCATTAGTAATGGCTGCCTTGGGAGGAATGGCTACTATTTCTGGTTCTGCTTTAGGAGCATTTATATTTATCTTTCTTGGAGAAATTGTAAGAGATTTCGCAGAACCGTTATTTGTCTTTTCTATAATATTAATACTTATTGTAAGATTTGCTTCAGAAGGTATATTGCGTTCAGCTTTAGAACGTTTAAAAGAATTTTGGGATATATTAATTGGAAAATAGGTGGTTAGGAGAATTTAGTTATGGGCGTTATTTTAGAGGTTAAAAATCTTACTAAAAAATTTAGTGGATTAACTGCTGTAAATGATTTTAGTTTTGAAATAAGGAGAGGTGAATTTGTAGGACTTATTGGACCTAATGGAGCTGGAAAAACAACTCTTTTTAATTTAATTACTGGTTTTGAAAAACCTACTTCTGGTAAAATAAGATTTGACGGAAAGGACATTACGGGAATGAAACCATATAAAATCGTAAATTTAGGAATCGCTCGTACATTCCAAATAGTTCGATCATTTAAATTTATAACCTTATTAGATAATGTTTCAGTTTCCTGTCTTTCTTCAAGGGGTAAAATGCTTTCTAAAGAATATGGAATAGATAAATATGCTAGCACTATTTTAGCTTCAGTTGGATTAATTGATAAAGCGAGACTCCCTCCTGTTATTCTACCACATGGAGATTTAAGAAAACTACAAATAGCAAAAGCATTAGGTACAAATCCACAATTATTACTTTTGGATGAGCCTTTTAGTGGGTTATCCCTTGAAGAGCAACAAGCTATTACTGATTTAATTAAAAAATTACATGCAGATGGCGTTACCATATTTATGACAGGGCACGTGCTTAGAGAATTGATGCATTTAGTCCGAAGAGTAATTGCAATGCACCAAGGAAAATTCATTGCTGATGGACCACCAGAAGAGGTGGCGAATAATAAAATTGTATTAGAAGCATATTTAGGAAGAGGTGAAGGATTTGCTTGATTTAAGAAAGGTATATCATTATTATGATAAAGCTAAAGCACTTGAAGAAATTAATTTAAAGGTAGAACAAGGAACATTAGATGCTATAATTGGACCAAATGGCGCTGGAAAATCTACTTTACTCAGAGTTATTTCTGGTTTAGAAGAACCAGATAGAGGTAAGATTGAATTTTTAGGAAAACGCATTGATGGGATGAAACCGCATAAAATTGCAAAAATGGGTATTGCACACTGTCCGGAAAGACGAAGATTATTTTATGATATGACTGTAATGGAAAACCTTGAAATGGGAGCATTTACATTAAAAAATAGGAAAAAATTTAAAGAATTATTAGAGTTTATATTTGAAATTTTTCCAAGATTAAAAGAAAGGAAAAAACAACGAGCAGGTACCTTGAGCGGTGGAGAACAACAAATGCTAGCTATTGCAAGGGCACTAATGGCTAATCCAAAACTGTTGTTAATGGACGAACCATCACTAGGACTTGCCCCCAAAATAAAGAAAACGATTTTTAAAGCCATTCAAAAAATAAAAAAAGAAGGTACAACAACCTTACTTGTCGAACAAGATGCTGCTTTAGCCATGGATATCGGAGAAAACATACATATTCTCGAAGAAGGTAAAATTGAAATGAGAGGCACGAAAGAAGAACTAGAACGAGAACCTAGAATTAAAAAAGTATATTTAGGGATATGAGGTGTTTATAAATGTCTGCTACTTTAGAAAATTTATTAAGAGATGCCAGAACTGATTTAGTTTTCAGTCGGATTGAAAAGGATCCTAAAGTTATAGATGAGGTAATAAAATTAGTTGATAGTGATATTCGTTCAATTAGATTCAACTCAATTTATGTCCTTGGGGAAATTGGAGAAAAAGCAGGCGAAAAAGGAGTTCTTAAAATTGCCAAGTATTTAAATGATAATGATTGGAGCATTAGGCGTGAAGCAGCAAGATCTTTAGGACAAATTGGTTCTTTAGCAAAAATTATCGTCAATGAATTAACTAAATTAACAAATGATTCTGAATTATCCGTAAAGGGAGCAGCAATAGTTGCATTGGGCCAAATTGGAGCAGTAAATCCAGAAGTGTTGAAATGTCTTAGAAGAACTCTTAAAGATCAAAATGAAGAAATAAGATCTAAAGCAGCAGAATCCTTAGGAATGTTAGGATCTGATGCTTTTGAAGCCATTTCGGACCTTACTAATGCTTTACATGATCCTCACTGGGAAGTTAGGACTAATGCGGCACGAGCTATTAGTAAAATTGGAAAAGGAACAATTAAAGCAATACCTGCTTTAATGAATGCCCTCGGAGATCATGACTGGAGAGTTAGGTTCAGAGTAATGGAGACTTTAGCTCAAATTGGAGAACCTACAATCCCATATTTATTGAAAGTTTTAAATTCTAATAATAAAATTATAAGAAAATGCGCTGTTGAAACATTAGGGGAATTAGGAATTCCACAAGATGATGTTTTAGAATCACTTTCTAAAAAATTGTTTGATAAAGAAGAAAGTATTCGATGTAAAGCGGCAGATTCACTTAGAACACTTGGTGAGAAATCTCTACCATACCTGATTAAAATTCTTAATGAAGCCAAATCTTCGCTTAAAATGATTATTCTTTCTGCTATTGGCGGATTGGGTGAAAAAGCTGAGAGGGTAGTAGATGTTATTATTAAATATTTGAACGATAAGAATACGAAAGTGAGAGTAGAAGTTGCAAGAACCTTAGGAGAAATAGGCAAGAATTCTGTAAAAGCCGTTAATGCTCTTGAAAAAGCGTTATTGGATAAAAAAGCCGTTGTTAGAAGAGAAGCCGCCTTAGCTTTAGGAAAAATCGGTAATTTAGCAAGATCTGCCGTTCCTTCAATGTTAAAGATGTTAGATGATAAGAATCCAGATGTTAGGTGGCGGATCTCCGAAGCATTAGGAAAAATCAAGTTAAATACTCCAGAAGTAATTAATGCATTAAAAGAGTTAGTTAAAGATAAGTGTGATTACGTCTGTGAAGCCGCTGATTTAGCGATTGATAACCTGACGAGTAATTATTAAATAATGTTTCATTAAATTTTACAAAAATTATAAAAAAAATATTTTATTTTTAATGTTTTTAAAAATTTTTTTGATTATTGTTGAGGTAAAATAATAATGAGTGAAGAAAACCCATATGCATCAAAACCATGGTTAAAAAATTATGACCCAGGCGTTCCAGCCCACATTGATTATCCAGAAATGAATTTATACGAGTTCCTAGACAATTCTGCAAAAAGATTTGGTAGTCGAACGGCAATTTGGTTCATGAAAAACAAAATAACTTATAAAAAATTGAAAGATATTACTGATAGATTAGCAACTGCCCTTGTAAATCTTGGTGTGAAAAAAGGGGATGTCGTTGCTATAATGATCCCTAATTTTCCTCAATTCATCATGAGTTATTATGGTATTTTGAAAGCTGGTGGAATTGTCACATGCGTGAGTGTTTTAAACACTGAACATGAAGTAGCTTATCAGTTAAATGATTCTGGTGCAGAAATCATCATAGTATGGGATGCACAATTAGATAAAATCAATAAAATAAGAGATAGAACTCGATTAAGGCATGTAATTATTACTAATGTATTAGATTATACTTTAAATGCTCCAAGAAATCCACCTGAAATTGCTGGAACGATTCAATTTATAAATTTGATAAATAATACAAAACCAAATCCACCAAAATTCGAAACTAATGCCAAAGAGGATATCGCTGTTATTCAATACACTGGAGGTACTACAGGTCTCCCAAAGGGAGCGATGCTTACACATTATAATATTGTATCTAATTGCATCGCAACTTATACTTGGTTGGGTTCTGAAGCAAAACCCGGAAAAGATACCGGCTTAACTAATTTACCATTATTTCATATTTATGGGCAAACAGTATGCATGAATATTTTTATTTATAATGGTTCCACGATTGCTTTAAATCCAGATCCACGTGATCATAAGTCTCTATTCGAAATTATAAAAGCAACGCGCCCAGCTATGTTTCCAGGAGTTCCCACTATGTACATGCGGTTGTTAGAACGTGATGATCTTGAAGATTATGCTAAAGATTTGCGATCAATACGAATATGTAATACTGGTGCTGCGCCCATGCCTCCAGAGGTTTTAAAAGAATTTGAAGAACGAACTGGTGGTAAAATTATAGAGGGTTATGGAATGACAGAGTGTAGCCCTGTTACACATTCAAACCCAATCCAAGGTGAAAGAAAAATTGGATCCGTAGGAATGCCCATTCCGGATACAGAAGTTAAGATTGTTGATATAGATGACTATACAAAAATAGTTCCACTTGGAGAAGCTGGAGAAATAATGATAAAGGGTCCACAAGTAATGAAAGGCTACTGGAATAAGCCTGAAGCCACTGCTAACCAAATAAAGGATGGTTGGCTACTTACTGGTGATATCGGTAAAATGGATGAAGATGGCTACTTCTATATTGTAGATAGAAAGAAAGACATGATAAATGTAAGTGGATTTAAAGTTTATCCAAGAGAAGTCGAAGATGTGCTGTTTGAACACGAAGCTATAGAAAATGCTGCAATAATTGGTGTTCCCAATCCTGATATTCCTGGAAGTGAAAAAGTAAAAGCATACATTGTTTTAAAAGATGGGTATAAAGAATCTGAGGAAATGAAAGCAGAAATAAAAGAATTTTGTAGACAACATGTTGCACCTTACAAAGTGCCCAAATTAATAGAATTTCGGAAAGAACTTCCAGAAACATTAGTCGGTAAGGTATTGAGAAAAGATTTAAAAGAGATCGAGGCTCGAAGGCGAGGAGAAGAAGTTTAGATTTCAAATTAATATTATTAAAAGTTATTTATTTTCTACTTTTTATGGTTTATATTTAATTGGGAAAAGTTTTTTATTATTGTTTTAATATGCTAAAAAAGATTAGTTAAATTATTTAAAATAGGATGCGTTTTTCTCAAATATATGATATCAGATAAAATCTTATCCGAGATAAAGGAATTTACACGCTTGAATAGTGAAGATGACGACATTCATGGTTATCCTCATGTATTAAGAGTTTATAATTTGTGTATTAAAATGGGAAAAAAATTAAATGCAAATTTAAAGATTCTAGAAATAGCTGCCTTGCTACATGACATTGGAAGAAAAAAAGAGAAAGAGGATGTTTTTAAAAGAAATCATGCAGAAATTTCTGCTGAGATTGCTCTTAAATTTCTCAAAAATTCTAATTTGAATTTAACTAAACAAGAAATCAATGCCATCATTCATTGTATAAAATCCCATTCTTTTTCGAGTGGTGTTCCAGCTGAAAGCTTAGAAGCCAAAATATTGTCCGATGCGGATAAAATTGACGCTTTAGGTGCAATAGGGCTTTATAGAACAATTGGTTTTACAGTATTAAATAATGGGGGTATCAATGATGTTATTAACCATTTAGAAAACAAGATTTTAAATCTTAAGGAAAAACTATATTTGAAGTACTCGAAAAAAGTTGCTAAAAAGAGAGTAAGAATCATCATTAATTTTTATGAACAAATAAGACAACAAAAGTAAAAAATTGCTTTAATTAACTTTTTTTCTAGCATTTTATAGTTAAGTTTTTTATCAAATTTCCCTGAAAAATAATTTAAAGTTTAGATATGGTAAATATTAATGATGAGTTAAATAACATTAAAATTTGAAATAATCATTAAATTAAATATGATTTCCTGGATATTAGGTGGGATTTTATTTTTATGGTGCTTGATTAATCGATTCAGTAAAAATGGTAAAATTGAATCTGAGCCATTAGGAATGCCCAGAGGAACTGTGCGAGCGTTAATTACAATCATTATTGTTTCATTTCCATTAAATTATCTCATAATAGATAAGGCAGTTCCCAGTCCTATTACTAATGCTATATTTGTTTTAGTTGCCTTTTATTTTGATGCAAGAAAAGGTAG
>Ga0190360_1002049_pt1 | contig 10051 bp, 4 predicted proteins | sample 48721834_MG_FD_161271 | JGI IMG/M metagenome (GOLD analysis project Ga0190360, IMG submission 161271) | Hydrothermal vent microbial mat bacterial communities from Southern Trench, Guaymas Basin, Mexico - 4872-18-3-4_MG | ecosystem: Environmental > Aquatic > Marine > Hydrothermal vents > Microbial... | reverse complement strand
ATTCAAATGGCCTCTGGTGCAGGGAAGACATATACTGCGATTAGTTTTATCTATAGACTGATCAAATTCGCCGATGCAAAGCGAATCCTCTTCCTGGTAGACCGCAGGACTCTTGGTAAGCAGACTGTCCAGAAATTTCAGAATTATACCACTCCTGATGATGGTAGGAAATTTACCAAACTTTATAATGTACAGCATCTTACAACAAACACCCTTGATAAGGTAAGTCGCGTCTGTATAACTACGATCCAAAGGCTTTACTCTATGCTTAAAGGCGAGTCTGAATTTGAAGAGGAACTTGAGGAACACTCTATCCTTGATTTTACACCCTGGGAACAAACTCCCAGAGAAATTCAATACAATCCTGAAATACCAATTGAGACCTTTGACTTTATTGTAACTGATGAATGCCACCGTTCTATTTATAATCTCTGGCGCCAGGTTCTGGAATATTTCGACGCATTCATTATCGGGTTGACTGCCACACCATCAAAACAGACACTAGGGTTTTTTAATCAAAATCTTGTAACTGAATACAGTCATGAACGGGCTGTTGCTGACCGCGTAAATGTTGGATACGAAGTCTATCGCATAAAAACCAGTATTACTGAAAAAGGGAGCACAATAGAGGCTGGTTATTACATTGATAAGCGAGATAAATTGACGCGCAAGACACGATGGGAGCAGCTGGATGAGGATCTAGAATACGACCCCAAACAGTTAGACCGTAGTGTTGTTTCGCCGTCTCAGATAAGAACCATTATCAGAACATTTAAAGACAAACTCTTTACCGAAATATTCCCTGGAAGGACTGAGGTTCCCAAGACTCTTGTTTTTGCAAAGAATGACTCACATGCAGAAGATATTGTTCATATCATCAGAGAAGAATTTGGTAAGGGTAATGAATTCTGCAAAAAAATAACCTATCGTACAACTGGTGAAAAACCGCTTGATTTGATTGCTGAGTTCCGCAATTCATATAATCCGAGAATTGCCGTGACAGTGGATATGATTTCAACAGGTACCGATATCAAGCCGCTCGAATGTCTGTTGTTCTTAAGAGATGTTAAATCAAGGGTCTATTTTGAACAGATGAAAGGACGCGGCACACGCACAATATCGCCCACTGAACTTCAGTCTGTTACTCCAGATGCTACATACAAAACACATTTTGTCATAATCGATGCAGTAGGAGTGTGCGAGAATGATAAAACAGATTCGCGGCCACTTGAGCGTAAACGAAGTATTTCTTTTGACAAACTTGTAATGTCTATAGCAATGGGGATCCGCGATGAGGACACACTGACTTCACTCGCAGGAAGGCTTGCCCGTTTGGATAAGCAGATTAATGATAAGAGCAGGAAGGAAATCGAAGAAGCCGCAGGTGGCAAATCATTAAATCAGATAATCAATGGTTTATTGGATGCAGTTGATCCCGATAAGTGCTACGAAAAGGCAAAAGAAATTTTTAAGGAATCTGAACCATCTCCTGAATATATTGCCAAAGCAAAAGAGACATTGACAAACGATGCCTGTGCACCATTTGATAAACCGGAACTACGAAACTTAATTATTGATTTGAAGAAAAAAAGCGAACAGATTATTGATACTGTTAGCCAGGATATAGTGGTTTTTGCTGGCTATGATGAGAAGGCAAAAGAAAAGGCGCGCACCATTGTTGATACATTCAAAAAGTTTATCGAACAAAACAAGAATGAACTTACTGCATTACAGATTATCTATAGTAAGCCTTATAGTAAGCGTCACATCACCTTTGAACAGATTAAACAGCTTGCCGAGGCGATAAAAAAGCCGCCCTATTATCTAACCACGGAAGCGGTCTGGAATGCCTATGAACAGCTGGAAAAATCAAAGGTCAGCAGAGCAGGTCCCCAGAAACTCTTAACCAATATCATTTCACTTATAAGATTTGCTATCGGCGAGATTGATGTATTGGAGCCTTTCCCTGAAACAGTTAATCAGCGCTTTAATAAATGGCTTGCCGAGCAACAGAGTTCGGGTCGAAAATTTACCCAAGAACAGATTGAATGGTTGAGGATGATAAAAGAGCATATTTCCACATCATTGACAATTACTATAGCCGACTTTGAGCTCCCGCCGTTTTATGAAAAGGGTGGACTTGTAAAAGCCCATACGATTTTTGATGATAAATTGAATGAGGTATTAGAGGAAATGAATGAGGTGCTGGTGGGATGAGAAGTAAAACAAGAAGGAAAACAAAAACCTTATTCAAACTGGATAAGAATTTAACTCGTGTCGGTGACGATCCATTTAAGAAAACATTGCGGGAGGCACTCAGTAATCTTCTTATGCATCAGAATTATTTTCATCCGTCACCCTCGCAAATTCGCATATATAACGACCGGATTGAATTCTATAACCCGGGTTATTCTTTAAAAAATCCCGATGAATATGAAGATCCTGGTTCTGAATTGAGGAATGCTTTAATCGCCAAAGTTTTTTATGATTTAGGTTGGGCAGAGACAAAAGGGACCGGTTTCAGAACGGCTATTTTATCTTTGAAAACTGCAGGATACCCCCCAGCAATATGGAAAAATGACGAGAAAAACGACACCTTTACAATAATTTTCCCTTATCCCACCGATCAAGTCACTGATCAAGTCACCGCACAAGTCGAAATGAGAGATAGAATAGCAAAGCTGTTAAAATTTTGTGAAGAACCACGTTCATTGAAAGAAATGATGCATTTTCTAAGACTAAAACACCGAGTATACTTCTTAAAAAACATACTGCAGCCATTACTAAAGGAAGGTCACCTTGCAAGGACAATACCCGAGAAACCGAGAAGCAGATTTCAGAAATATGTGACAGTTAGGAAAAAACGATGATAGGTAATTTGTCGATAATAACTGATAACCCAATGTGTCAGAGAGGTATGATAAAAAGTAAAAGGATTACGCAAAAGGCTTGGTTCAGATAAAGACGGACATTGGTAGGTAGCAAAACTATGAATATTAGGGAAAAGGGAAAGAGATTGTTAAGGGGATGAGAGGAGGAGGGTAGTGGAGGTAAATACAAGGTGTTGTTATTGTGGAAGGGGAAAATAACAAGGAGAAAAATATGAACGGCAAATTTCAATATCCGAAAGGCTCTGTGTGGAGAAAATGGGATTTGCATGTGCATACTCCTGAATCATTAGTTCATAACTATGGTAATAATTCTGAAGAAATATGGGAAAAATTCATTTCAGATTTAGAGAATTTACCAAATGAATTTAAAGTTATAGGTATAAATGATTATTTTTTCATTGATGGATATAAAAGGGTTCTTGAATATAAGAAGGATGGTAGATTAAAAAATATTGATCTAATCCTCCCTGTTGTCGAATTTAGACTAAAGAAGTTCGCAGGGACAGACTCGCATTTTAGAAAAATTAATTTCCATGTTATTTTCTCAAATGAAATCAATTCAGATGTAATTCAAGAGCAATTTTTGAATAATCTAACAGCAAAATATAGATTATCGCCAGGATTAAGTAATATCAGTTGGAAAGGAATAGTCACTAAATCAAGTCTTTCGGATCTTGGTAGAAAGATAAAAGAAACGATTCCAAGAGAGAAATTAAAAGAATATGATTCTGATATTTTAGAAGGATTTAATAATTTAAACCTTGATGAAAATGACATATTAGAGTGTTTGAACAAACCATATTTTAAAGGAAAGTATATAACTGCTATTGGAAAAACTGAATGGTATTCAATGCGTTGGAATGATAGTTCAATAGCAGAGAAAAAAGATATCATAAATAAAGCGGATCTTGTTTTTATATCTTCTGAATCAGTTGAAGATTTTGATAGAGCAAAAAGTAAATTAAAAGAAGAAGGTGTTAATGATTTATTATTAGATTGCAGTGATGCGCATTATTTTTCAGACTCAAAAGAAAAAGATAGGATTGGCAAATGCTTTACTTGGATCAAATCTGATCCTACATTTGAAGGTTTGAAGCAAATTATTTATGAACCTAAATTAAGAGTAAAAATACAATATGAAAACCCACAAGAAAATGAAGTGTATGCTAGAATTGAGAAATGTGTTATCAATTTTCCTCCTTCATTAAAAATAAAAACAGAAGATTCCGGTAAAAAAACAAATTTTTGTTTACGAGGAAAATATGAAATAGAGTTTTCTAACAATTTAACATGTATCATTGGCGGTAGAGGCATAGGAAAAAGTACTTTAGTTCATCTTCTTTACAATGCATCGGATAAAATGGATATATCAAAACTTGAAAAATTAAACTCACCGCTACTAAGTCTTGATTTATCTCCAGATTCTTTAAGCGAAATTGCTAAATCAACTAGTACTGAAATACCGTCTAATACAGAGTTTTTCATGCAAAATGAAATAGAAAAATTTGCACGAGACATTGAGGAGATGTCAAAACTTATCCGTCATCGACTTCTTCTTTTTTCTTCTTTGGATGGTCAAAAATCATTAGAAGATCTTCGAAGTGAATGGTCCACTGCCTCAGATTCTCTGATAGAGCTTATAGAATCTTACAACATTATTTCTAATATTACTCAAAAGATCAAGTCAGTAAAAAAACAAATCGATACACTTAAAAAACAAATTGCTATAATCAAATCCGATGAATATAAAAAATTCCAGAAAGAAATTGAAGATTTTAATAGTAAAATTTCTCAATTTAAGCTATATAAAAATGAATATAATGATCTAATTACTAAAATCAATACAATTATTACAACTATCTCTCAATTGGATTGGAGTGATAAACAGGGTAAAAGTACTTTAAACGAATTATTCAAATTATTAAAAGAATATAAAAAGAAGTTAAAAGAATCTTTTTCTAAGTCAGAAACCGAATTTAAGATAAATAATTTTTCCAAGAAACTTGCAGTGAAAAAACTACAGCTAAAAAAATACTTAGAGAAAAAGGGTATCAAGGAAGAGAATATAGAAGAAATAACAAATGCTTCAGAACAAATAAATGAATTAGAGGACGAAATTAGAACATTAGAGAAACAAAAAACTCCATATGAAGAAATTTATAATAAAAGAGAATCTATACTTAATGAGTATAAGAATAAATACTCTGCCTATCATAGAAGGTTTTTTGTTGTCGCCGCGCATCTTGAAAATGAATTAAAAGGATTACCTTTTTTTGATAAAGTAATAAATTTTACACCACGGATTAATGAACAATATCTTCGGGAATCAGCAGTTGAATTTATTAAAAAAAGTAGTCCATCTAAATTGACTCTAAGAACAGATGATATTCAAAGTGTTCTCTTTGATGTAGAAAATATTGCTGAGTATATTAAAGATAAAAAGAAAATTCAAAAATGTGTTAATCAGTCTACTAAAACGATCCTCCATAAACGAATATTACAAGAATTGGTTAATGAACGACCTTTCTTAGAAAAGTTATATCTTCTTCTATGGAAAGAATTTTATAATATTAGTAATATCCAAGTTCAGACAAAACTTGGCGATAAACTTTTGCAAAATACATCCTTTGGTGAAAGATGTGGAATTGTCATATCTATTATTTTGATTGCTGGCACAAATCCTATTATAATTGACCAACCTGAAGATAACCTTGATGGCAAATTCATCTCTAATGTTCTTGTCCCGCTTATAAAAAAGCGAAAACTGTGTAGACAGATAATATTAGTTACCAGAGATGCAAATATAGTAATCGGTGGAGATGCTGAGCTGGTCCACATTTTGGAAAATGACGAGAAAACAAAAAAGACAAAGATTGTACCAACCAGTATTGAAAATATTGAATATAGGGAAAATTACATTTGGATATTAGATGGTGGAAAAGAAGCTTTTGAAAAACGAGAGCAGAAATATGGATTTAAATGAAAAAAATGAAAATATTTTACCGAATGGATGGGTACTATCTTGTTTTGGTGATGTTGCTGATTACATAAACGGTAGAGCATTTAAACCATCTGATTGGGATAAAAAAGGTCGACCAATTATTAGAATTCAAAATCTTACAGGTTCAACAAATAAAATAAATAGATACTCTAGGCAGATTGAAGATAAATATATAATTAAAAACGGTGAAATTCTGATTTCGTGGTCTGCCACACTTGATGCATTTATTTATAATGGTGAGGAAGCTGTATTAAATCAACATATTTTTAAAGTAAAACCATATATAAATAAGAAATTTCTTTACTACCTAACAAAATTTTTTATTAATGAAATAAAACAGAAAGTACATGGGAGTGGGATGCAACATATTACTAAAAATAAATTTGAAGAAACTTTCATCCCACTCCCCCCCCTCCCCGAACAGCACCGCATCGTTGCGAAGATTGAGGAGCTTTTTACAAAACTTGATGCAGGAGTGGAAGCGCTTAAAAAAATAAAAAAACAGATAAAACAATACCGCCAGGCGGTTTTGAAATATGCATTTGAAGGAAAACTCACTGAGGAATGGCGTATAGCAAACGCTGGCAAGTTAGAACCTGCAAGCGTGTTGCTTGAAAAGATAAAAAAGGAAAGAAAAAAACAGCAGGGGAAGAAATATAAAGAACTGCTGCCTGTGGATAAATCAAAATTGCCGGGATTACCAGAAGCGTGGATATGGACGAGGGTAGGAGAAATATATGAAATAGTATTAGGGCAGTCTCCGCCATCTTCAACCTATAATTCAGAAAAAATTGGGTTACCTTTTTATCAAGGTAAGGCTGAATTTGGGGAAATGTATCCAAGCCCTATAAAATGGTGTTCAAAGCCTAAAAAGATAGCTGAAAAAGGGGATGTTCTAATTTCTGTTCGTGCTCCAGTTGGGCCAACTAATATCTGTCCTGAAAAATCCTGTATAGGAAGAGGTTTGGTAGCAATCCGGCCTTTAGGGGGTATGAAATCTTCTTTTATTTTATACCTGATGCGGAATTTTGAACAAAAACTTGCTGGTAAAGGAACAGGAACAACCTTTAAGGCAATAACAGGAGACAGGCTAAAAGAGTTTCTTATCCCCCTACCTCCCCTCCTCGAACAACAAAAAATCGTTGAGGAGATTGAAAGGCGGTTTTCTGTGGCCGATAATATAGAAAAGATTGTTGACGAGAATCTTAAACAGGCGGAGCGACTGCGACAGAGCATTCTGAAAAAAGCATTTGAAGGCAAGCTTGTTCCGCAGGATCCAAATGACGAGCCAGCCAGTGTTTTACTTCAAAAAATAAAGGCGGAAAAAAAGAAATTAGAAGAAGAGAAAAAGGTGAGTAAAAAGAAGAAAGGTGAAAGAGGAGTACAATAATGGCACTGCCTATAAATATATCCGAATTGATAAATGGACATATAGTAGAATGGGAACGGATAGAGTTCAAAAAAGGATGGAACCCAGAAGATGTAATACATACAATATGTGCGTTTGCTAATGATTTTAATAATTGGGGGGGCGGATATATTATAATTGGTATTGAAGAAAAAGATAATAGACCTCTATTACCTCCTAAGGGGCTATCCAAATCAGAAATACACAACATACAGAAAGAACTTTTATCTCTTTGTCGTAGAATTAACCCCCCATATTTTCCTATAGCCGAGCCTGTATACTATGAGAGCAAATCTATTCTTATTATATGGATACCAGGCGGGCAAAATCGACCATATAAAGCCCCTAAATCATTATCTAAAAATAGAGAATCCAATTATTACTACTATATAAGAAGATTTAACAATACTGTTAGAGCTACTCTGGATGAAGAAAGAGAATTATTATCTCTTACTGCCAAAATACCTTATGATGATAGGATAAATCATTCATATACTATCAATGATTTAAAATTACCCTTAATTCAAGATTTTCTTAAAGAAACTAATAGCGATTTATACAATATATCCAGCAATATATCATTTGAGCAATTATGTCGACAGATGGCTATCATCAATGGTCCTGATGAAGACATCAAACCAAAGAATGTAGGTTTATTATTTTTCAATGACCATCCTGAAAAGATATTCTATAAATCCCAAATAGAAATAGTAATTTTTAGAGATGGCGTGGCAGGTAATAATCTTACAGAAAAAATATTTGAAGGCCCTATACACTATCAAGTAAGAAATGCCTTGAATTTTTTAAGAAATGAAATAATAAAAGAATATATACACAAAGTTCCTTATCAGGCAGAAGCAATACGATTTTTCAATTATCCTTATGTTGCTATAGAAGAAATATTGGTCAATGCTATATATCATCGCAGTTATGAAATCCAAGAACCTGTAGAGATACGTATCCATAAAGACAAAATAGAAGTATTAAGCTTCCCAGGGCCTGATAGATCAATAAAAGAAGAGGACTTGAAGAAAGGATACCTTGTCGCCCGAAGGTATCGAAATAGGAAAATAGGAGGATTCTTAAAAGAATTAAAATTAACAGAGGGGAGGTCAACGGGAATTCCAAAAGTTATAAAATCTATGAAAGATAATGGCTCACCACCTCCTATCTTTAAAACTGATAAAGAAAGAACATACTTTTTAGTTACATTACCTATCCATAAAGGTGCATTAAAAGAACTTGAAGCCCAAGAGAAAGCCCATGTTGAAGCCCATGAAGAGGCACAAGAAGAAGCCTATGTTGAGTTAACTAAAACAGAATGGAAAATATTGAAAGAATGTTCTATAACACCTATATCTTCAAAAGAGTTGACTGGAAAATTAGGACATTTAACATTGTCTGGTAATGTGAAAAAAGCAATTTCCAATTTAATAGAGAGAGGATTGATTGTTTATACAGTGCCAGATAAACCTCGTAGTAAGAATCAACGATATAGAATTACTAATAAAGGAAAAAAGACATTTGAGAAATATAGGGAAAATAAAGCTTCATAAAAAATCTCATCTTGCAATAATATAATCTTGCATGGAGGTTTCATGAATACTAATGCTTCCAGTATTGTTCAAAGACTTTGGAACTATTGCCATGTTCTCCGTGACGATGGTGTTAGCTACGGCGATTATGTTGAGCAATTAACTTATCTTTTGTTTTTAAAGATGGCGGATGAACAGACTCATCTGCCTTGGCAGACAGGGCATTCATCAATACCCAAAGGACTTGATTGGGAGAGTCTATTGACGAAAGATGGTAATGCTCTCGAAAAGCACTACCGACACATCCTCGAATCACTGGGAAAAGAAGAGGGGATGCTCGGTATAATATTCCGTAAGGCACAGAATAAGATTCAAGACCCTGCTAAGCTGAAGCGTTTAATTATGCTTATCAATGATGAAACCTGGATTGGACTGGATATTGATGTTAAAGGAGAAATTTACGAAGGACTTTTACAAAAAAATGCAGAAGATGTAAAGAGTGGTGCAGGCCAATACTTCACTCCACGACCGCTTATCAAGGCAATGGTGGAAGTTATCAGACCAGAACCAGGGATGACCATTTGTGATCCAGCCTGTGGGACCGGTGGATTTTTGCTTGCTGCATACGATTTTATAACCAAAAATTTTGATTTAGATAAAGAACAAAAGAAATTCTTGAAATATAAAACCTTCAGAGGTAAGGATATTGTGGATGGGGTCGTAAGGCTGTGTGTGATGAATCTTTATCTACATGGCATTGGCCCTACAAGCATTGGCGATGCCGATCAAAAAGTTCCCATTGAAGCTGGTGATTCCCTTATCTCTGAACCTCGCGACCATTATGATATAGTAATGACCAATCCTCCGTTTGGCAAAAAAAGCAGTATAACCATAGTGAATGGTGAAGGAAAGGCCAGCAGAGAATCAATCACTTATGAACGCCAGGATTTCTGGGTAACAACTTCAAATAAGCAACTAAATTTCTTGCAACATTGTAAGACATTATTAAAGATAAATGGAAAGTGTGCGATTGTTGTCCCTGATAATGTGCTGTTCGAAGGTGGTGCTGGTGAGACGGTAAGAAGAAAATTGTTGCATGAATGCGATGTCCATACACTCCTGAGACTACCGACTGGTATCTTTTACGCACAAGGAGTAAAAGCAAATGTTCTCTTCTTCGACAGAAAAACAGCAAGCGAAAAACCATGGACGGATA
>Ga0190360_1002047_pt1 | contig 10056 bp, 8 predicted proteins | sample 48721834_MG_FD_161271 | JGI IMG/M metagenome (GOLD analysis project Ga0190360, IMG submission 161271) | Hydrothermal vent microbial mat bacterial communities from Southern Trench, Guaymas Basin, Mexico - 4872-18-3-4_MG | ecosystem: Environmental > Aquatic > Marine > Hydrothermal vents > Microbial... | reverse complement strand
ACAACTCTACAACAACGGATACACCACACCAGAAAAACTAAAAACAATAACACTAAAAGACCTCAAAAAAATAGGAATAAAAAGAAAAAAAGCAAAACAAATCATAAAAGAAATACAAGAAAAAACAGAGCTGGATGAAACAAAAATTGAAGAACAAATCAAAAATGAAACTTTAAACGAAATGACAGATGAGAGTATAGTATTAAAATTCGAAGAAACACAGGAAGAAATAACATCAATACCGCTAGCAGAAGAAACAGCAGAAATAGAAATAACACCAGAACAAATACAAAAAGAAACAAAAAAAGAAAAACAAAAAATAAAAAACACATTCAAAAAAATAAAAAACATAGACGAACAAACAGCAACACAACTCTACAACAACGGATACACCACACCAGAAAAACTAAAAACAATAACACTAAAAGACCTCAAAAAAATAGGAATAAAAAGAAAAAAAGCAAAACAAATCATAAAAGAAATACAAGAACTTAATGAAAAAGAAGAGAAAATTCCTGCAATCAAACCAAGTGACGATAAATTATTACTCTCAGAAGAAAAAATACCGGAGGAAACAGTAAAAGAAGAATTTGAAGAAATGGAAGGACCTGTTGAATTAAACAACAATTCTCAATGGATTCCTATAGAAGAAGAGTCTCCTTTGAAAAAGAAGAAAACAAAAGAGAAGAAAAGAAAGAAAAATAAATCAAAAGCTAAGAAAAAACATAAAATTGATGGTTTTAAAGAATTAGAAAGCATTGATGAAAAAACCGCTAAAATTCTAATAGAAAATAACATAAAATCTGTTGATGATCTAAAAAAGAAAACATTAAAGGATATCAGTAAAATAAAAGGATTGAAGAAAAAAACAGCCGAGAGTATTTTTAAAGAGATAAATAAAAAAGATGAAGATAAGGAAGAATTTGTTGAGTTTATAGTTGAAGATGAAGAAATAAAAGATGATGAATTTAAAGAATTAGAAAATAAAATCCTAGATTATGTTAAAAATGATAAGAAAGAGAAAATAACGGTTTTTAAGGATATAAAAAGTATTGATGAAAAAACCGCTAAAATTCTAATAGAAAATGGTATTGATTCAATGGATATCCTTAAAACTAAAACGATTAAGGATCTTGTAAAAATAAAAGGAATCCGTCGAAAAATTGCAAAACAAATTAAAAGAGAATTAAAGGAGTTAGATTCATCAAATAATAGTCAGGTTTTTTATGTACATGAGAGAAAAAATAGCGATGATGGTTTTCCTGGTTTTAGATATGGTGAATATATGCTTTTTGAAAAAGAAATCTACACGGTTTCTCATAAAAAGAGAACTGTTAGATTTTTTAGTAAACAAAAACCTAATGAGGGAGTGCCGATTGATCTTCCAGAGGGGTATGAAGTCAGAGAAAACGGAAATGGTGTACCGTATCTAAAAAAATTGTAAACAATTTTTAATCTTATCTTTTTAAGGAGAATGTTTTTTATATCATTCTTGTTTTGTGGATATTCTATGAGCTGGAATGGTCCACTTAATAAGATTGGAGAGTATAGATACGAAATTCCTTCTACTTACAAGGGAGTACATAACAATCTTAAGATGCAGACATCAGCTGTTATTTATGCTGATGAGAGTATGATACCTGCTATTCGTGCCGATAATGCTCCAGAGCAGGCTGCTAATGTTACTATGTTACCGGGTATAGTTGGTAAGTCATTAGCTATGCCTGATATTCATTGGGGATATGGTTTTCCAATTGGTGGTGTTGCTGCTACTGATGCTGAGGAAGGAGTAGTTTCTCCAGGTGGTGTTGGTTTTGATATTAACTGTGGTGTGCGTCTTGTTAGAACGAATCTTCATATAGATGATTTATCTAGTGATCAAATTCAAAACTTGGTTGATGAGATGTTTAAAAATGTTCCCTCAGGTCTTGGCTCTGAGGCAAGGGTTCATTTTAGTAGAAAAGAACTTGAAGATATCTTGAGGTTTGGTGCTAAATATCCCGTTGAGAAAGGTTATGGATGGGAAGAGGATACAGAATTTTTGGAAGAAAATGGTTGCCTTGATTATGCTGATCCTGCAACTGTATCGGATAGAGCTATTCATCGGGGTTTATCTCAGGTTGGTTCTCTTGGTGCTGGTAATCATTTTCTTGAGATTCAGAAGGTAGCTGAGATTTATGATCCAGATGTCGCTAAGGTTTTTGGAATTAATGATATAGGTCAGATAACTGTTATGATTCATACCGGTTCGCGTGGTTTTGGTCATCAAGTTTGTACTGATCATCTACGCGTTCTTGAGCAAGCTGTTAGAAAATATGGCATTTGGCTTCCTGATAAACAGTTAGCTTGTGCCCCTGTTGATTCTAAAGAGGGAGATGCTTATCTGAAGGCTATGGCTTGTGCTGCAAATTTTGCTTGGGCCAATCGACAGTTAATTGTTCATTGGATTAGAGAATCCTTTGAAAAGGTATTGGGTGTTAATTCTGAAGATATGGATATGAATATTGTGTATGATGTTTGTCATAATATTGCCAAACTTGAGGAGCATGTAGTTGATGGTAAAAAACGGAAGGTTTATGTTCATCGTAAGGGTGCAACTAGAGCGTTTGGTCCTGATAGAAGAGAGATACCTAGTAAGTATCGTGATGTGGGTCAACCTGTTTTGATCCCTGGTGATATGGGTACTGAGAGTTATCTGTTAAAAGGTACAAAGGGGTCTGAGGAGACTTTTGGCTCTACATGTCATGGATCAGGACGCCTTCTTTCAAGACATCAAGCGTTGAAAAGATGGCGTGGGGAACAAATAGTGAGAGAGCTTGGAAATAAGGGCATATATGTTCATCCTGCTAGTTTTAAAGTAGCTGCAGAGGAAGCACCTGATGCTTACAAGGATATTCGTCAGGTTGTTGATGTTACGGATGGTACAGGTATTTCTAAAAAAGTGGTGAGGTTAGTTCCGTTGGGAGTTGTTAAAGGATAGAAAAGATTAAAATTTCCAGAGCCACAGTAGTATACCCAGGCATACCCCGTTACAATTCCCTGTTAGAACGCTTATGAAATGAATAAGAGCCAATATCAAGGAGATAATTATTTTACCTGGGAACCATGGTACCCAGTCTGGTTCTCCACCTGACCCATATATTGGACCGGTAGATCCAGAGAGGACCGGTGTGGCATGTGTATTTGTAATTGTTGTATGTACTTTTATTTTTGATGCAGCAGCAGGTTCTGGACCGGTGTTTTTATCTGATGAGAAAGTTTTGGCTTTCATTGGATGGACGTCAGTAGTGGTGCTAGTGCTATATTTTTTAATAAGTGTTTGTAGTAATAATTCATCATCGTTGTTGTTTACTGATTTGTAATAGAATGTCTTGATTTTTTGGATATCTGAGTGATATTTTGTTTTAATAATTGATTTTATTTGATTATATTCCGGTTGTTGTTTTAGTATATCTGCATAGTTTTCTAATAGTATTTTAAAATCTTTCTCGGTTGTAACATATTTAAATTGCTCTGCAATAGTTAATAATGTTTTTTCATCAATGATTTTTTCAAGTAAAGGTTTTAGTTTATTATCATTTATTAGCTTTTCATTAAAAAAATCTGTTGTTTTTAATTGTTTTTTATATTTTTCTAAAATCTCAACCTGACCACTAGCCCTAGCAGAAATAGGCTGAACAAAAGCAGATAAGATTATTAGAATCGTGCATATAATTGAAAAAAAAGTTGCGCTTTTTTTAATTTTTTGGTTCATTTATATAGCCACCATATTTATATTTGATTTTAATATATATAAATTTTTCTATAATATATTGTACTGTGTAAAACGCTGTTTAAAGCACTTTTACGCTCTATCAATTAATTTTAAATGCTAGAAAAACTATTTAGGAGTTGGATGGTGATGCAAGTTTGGATGAAGTAGAAATTTGTGATTTTGAAGAAGCGGACCTTAAAAATGCTACAGTTATTGCAGGTTTTCCTTCAATAGGTCTTGTTAGTACTATTGCTGCTAATTACCTTATCGATGCTCTTGGTTTAAAGCAGATTGGTTGTTTAAAATCACCTCATTTTCCAGCTCTCTCTGTTGTTCACACAGGTGAACCTCTTTCTCCTGTAAGAATTTATGCCGGGACTCAGATTAATGGTGATAAGATAGCTGTGTTTGTTTCTGAGTTTAAACCTAAACCTAATCTTATTAATTCCATTGCAAATGTGATCATGGAATGGGTTACCCGGAAACAATGCAAACTTCTTTTATCCCCCGAGGGCATGGTTGTTGAAGGGAAATCAGCGGATGAAGAAGAAAACGTTGAAGCCTATGCTATTGGTTCAACTGAACGGGCACGTCAATTGCTCATGTCAAAAGATATTCCACAGTTTAAAAATGGTATAATTGCTGGTGTATCTGGGGTTTTGCTTAATTTTGGTAAACAAAACAATTTTGATGTTATATCGATCTTGTCAGAAGCGCATCCTAATTACCCTGATGCACGGGCCGCTGCTGCTGCGATAAACGTTATGGCTACGATCATGGGTGTTGAGATTAATGTTACACCTCTTTATGAGGAATCAAAACGTATAGAAAAGCAGCTTCAGAAGTTTCATAAGCAGGCTAAACCAATGGTTTCAGCTAGTCAGGCACCTCAGCCTAGCATGTATGGATAAAATAATATCCAACATTTTTATCTTTTTTAGACTAAATTATAAAAACAAAATATTCTTTCTATTTTTTGTAATATGACGGACATTTCAAAATCACACCCAAGATACATTTCTCTTGTTACACGTGAGAAGCTATCCAAGGCTATAAGAAAAGGAATAGTTCATGAAACAGGTCTTATTGCTCATGGACGTGGTGAGGCATTTGATTACCTCATTGGCGAAAGAACTATTCCTCTTGCGGATGAAGCTGAAAAGGTTGCTGCAGCAGCTTTGTTAACAGCCAGAAATCCTGTTATCTCTGTTAATGGTAATGTCGTTGCTCTTGCAGGGAAGGAATGTATTAGTTTGTTAGAGGCGGTTCCTGCTAAAATAGAGGTTAACCTTTTTCACAGGTCAGATATTCGTATAAAAAAGATTATTAATGAGTTGTGGAGGCTTGGTGCCAGAACGGTTCATGGAGGTAAAGGTGACGCTCGGATTCCAGGTCTTGATCATGATAGAGGTATCTGTGATAAGGATGGGATTTTTTCTGCTGATGTAGTGTTGGTTCCTTTGGAGGATGGTGATCGTTGCCAGGCTCTTCGCAATATGGAGAAGACCGTGATTGCTATTGATTTGAATCCTCTTTCTAGAACTGCTAAATCAGCTAGTATTACCATTGTTGACAATGTTATTCGTGCGATTCCTAATATTGAGAAATGGGTTAATATCTTAAAAAATGAAGATGATGATAAGCTCCGAAAGCTTGTTTCTTCGTGGGATAATGCTAAGATGCTTAGAGAGGTTTATCGTTTTATTTCTAAAAGATTGGAGTCTTTGGAAACTATTTGATTTTTTAAGAAAATGTCAAATTTCTACGAAAAGTATAAATAATATTTGTGTGAGAGATAATATGTAGCATGAATATGTAGTTTGGATTGGAGGAGCAAAACATGAAAAAAATAACTAAAAATTTGCAAAACCTTGTTAAAAAAAGGAATACACCTATTGTTGTCACAAAACAAGATAGTATAAAAATCCGAAGATCATCCTCCGGTACAGATATCGAAAGTTATTGTTACTCAAATTATAACACATAATTCATCTTTTTTCTTATTCCTTTATCTATTTTTTAAAAGAGCGTAAGTTTTGATAATGTTAGAAAAAAATAAATCATGTGTTTTAATATAGGCTTACTGTATGGATGGTTATAGAACACATTATTCACTTGATGTATCAGATAAAGACTTTGATAAATCTATCGTTGTTTCAGGCTGGGTAGAGGATATCCGTAATCTTGGATCAATAGCTTTTGTGATTCTCAGAGATAAAAAAGGAACCTTGCAGATCACTTGTTTGAAAAAGGAACGCCCGGATATTTTTGATAAACTAGTCAATGTTCCTCGCGAGTCTGTTATTTCTGTTAAAGGGTTATGTAAGAAAAGTGATAAAGCTAGAAATGGCTATGAAATCATACCAGAAAAAACTGAAATCTTATCTGAAGCAGATACTCCTTTGCCTCTTGGTGTTGTCGATAAGATAGAATCTGAGCTGGATACACGTCTTGATAACCGGTTTATTGATCTCAGAAAACCAGATATTCAAGCTATTTTTAAGATTAGAAGTAAGGTTATCGGTGCGGTTCATGAGTATCTTAGAAACAATGATTTCGTTGAGGTTCATACTCCCAATATTATTGCTAGTTCTTCTGAGGGGGGCACAGATGTATTTAGGCTAAAGTATTTTGAGAAGGATGCATTTCTTGCTCAGTCTCCGCAGCTTTACAAACAGATGTTAATGGCCACTGGTTTAGATCGAGTTTATGAGATTGCCTGGTATTTCCGTGCCGAGGAGCATAACACTCGCCGTCATCTCAATGAGTCTACAGCAGTTGATCTTGAGATGGCTTTTATCAAAGATGAAGAAGATGTTATGAAGGTTCTCGAAGGGCTTGTCTGTCATATGTGGAAAAGAGCAAGTGAATGTAGAGAAGAGTTAGAGATTCTTAACAAAAAAATTGTTGTTCCCAAACCACCGTTTAAACGGATTACTTATGATGATGCTCTTAAAAAACTAAATGATAATGGCTCCAATATAGTATGGGGAGAAGATTTTGGTACTGAAGAGGAAAAAATATTAGGAGACATCATGAAAAAAGAAGGATATGATTTCTATTTTATTACAAAGTATCCTTTAGATTCTAAACCATTTTATACTATGCCACACAAGGATAAGTATTCCCGTGGTTTTGATCTTGCATGTAAAGGTGTTGAACTTGCATCAGGTAGTCAGCGTATCCATGACGTAGAGTTACTTAAGAAGAGGCTAAAGATCTGCGGGCTTAACCCTAAAGATTTTGATTCATATCTTAAAGCTTTTCGTTATGGTATGCCACCTCATGGTGGTTTCGGTTTTGGCATCGAACGGTTTTTGATGGAGCTTTTGGATATTAAAAATATCAGAGAATGTATTTTATTTCCAAGAGATCGGACAAGACTTACTCCATAAAAATTATCATTAAAAACATATGTTTTTTCGGTAAAAGTCGATGGAAACCTAGAAACAATTAATATAGATGGGTAAGATAGTATTATATATGAACTTGGGGGTAGAATAAAAATGAAGAAGATTTTTGTTGCCTTTTTTATGGCGTTTATAATGCTGATGATTCCTGTTACATCTGTAGCTCAGACTCAGCATATTGAAAATATTTCCAAACTTTCTGCATTGAATGATGATTTACCAAAGATTTTTATAACAGCTGAAGAACGTGATGAGTTAAATCAATACATAGAGAATAATTTTAATGATGATCTTAAAGATGATGCATTAGGAGTTGTTAATAGTATAATTAATGATGATTTAGAAGTTGATACGATTGCTCTAGCTGAGGCTCTTGATCATTATGGGTATCATCCTATTCCACAGGATAAACTAACAGTTGATATAACGGAGAGTGAACTGAAGCAATTACTTGAGGAATACTGGGGTGTTGTAGATGGTGTTTTTACAAGAAACCTCTTTGGGAATCTAATAAACAAAATTATAGATCTCATAAGAGGTAGACTTGGTTGGATGTATCAGCTTTTCACAGACGGTGTTTATCTTTTTAGGGAAGGTGTGCGTCTTGTAATTGATTATATACAGTTACCTATTGTTGTTATCGTAGCATTTATATCTATTATTAATCAGATCCTTGCGATACCACAGCTTTTATCTAACCTAGTTAAACTTTTGTTTTCCTTGAAGTTCAGTGATTTTATAAACACAGTTCTTGATTTTGTACATGAATTTGGTCAGGATCTATCTGATATGATAAATGCTGTGAAACAGCTTTTAAATGATTTTGTCTCGATTAAGGAGTATCTTGGCGAAATACAAGCTTTTATTGTATGGTTAGCTGGTGAACCATGGAAACAACCCATACTTGTTACAGGTGCTGTGAAAAAGAACATGCTCCCCCTTGCTGGTGCAACTATCATCTGTAGAGGACAAACCACTAAAACAGATAGTAACGGTGAGTTTAGTTTCTATGTTAATTCAACCCCAGATGATGATTCAGTTCCACCAGGTCAATGGTATGGTATGCATAACTGTGCTATTACTGTTTCAGAAAATGGAGAGGTTTTAAAAGAAAGTCCCAAGTTGCTCTCTTATGCTTTCTCCGGTGGTGAGATAAACTGGGTTTTCAGGATATGGAAATCAAGATCTAGTAGTATGATATTACATTCAAGGGTTGAGCAGGTTTTACAGAAAATACAGTTATTCCTATCGGGTTTACATGATTCATTCTATCAAAAGTTGTTCAAATTATCTGAGATACAAAGGAGCTGTTAAGGATAGGTAGAGCAGAAGATTAGCTAACCAAAAAATTTTATTTTTTTCTATGTAATAATACTTCAGCATGTGGATATGCTATTTCAACATCTTTTGTTTGTTTTATGTTTTTGAAAATTTCACGTGTTATATCTGTTGATATTTTGTTTCTTTGTGTTGCAAGTGAATAGTATCTTGCTGTTACATCTATCCCAGACTCCCTGAATCTTAATCTTATATGTGGCTCTTGTATTATTTTTTGGGGGAAGTTTTCCCAATATGGCTTCATTATTTTGTTTACGGCTTTTTTGATTAATTTCTCTGCTTTTTCAAGGTTGCTTTCGTAGGTTATAGCTGTTGTAACCTCATCAAGTATGTATTCATCTTTCTCTGTATAATTTATGATTTGCTGGTCGAAAATAATTGATGTTGGTATCATCACAGTTCTACCAGATTGTTCTTCTCCATCAATAGTCCCACCTACTTCATCTAGATAAATGTGTGTTAGTGTTATGTTGGAGATGTCTCCTTTTGTATTTAATAGTATAACTCGATCTCCTATGCTGAACGGTCGTCTTGTTATTATTATAAGCCATGCCACTACTCCAGCTATTGGTTTCTGAAGTGCCCATCCAACGGCTACTGTTAAAAGTCCTGCGATGAATCCTAGCTCACCAAGATTTCCATGATATGCTATTACTACGCTTATGATGAGGAATATTGCAAAAATGAACTTAAGCAAATCTAGAAATACTATCACGTTTGAAACTTGTTTTTTTCCTTTTACCTTTTTGATAAGATGTCTTTTAATTATTTGTAGTAATATGCTGAAGATAACTATGGATATTATTACAAATATTGCAAGTTGAATTAAATCAAAATATGGTTCTAATGCTTCTAGTATCTCTGATAGTTGCATATTATAGATCTATTTATTGATATAAGAGAAAGATTATAAATATTTATTTAAGAAAAAAGATTATGTAACTGTTAATTCTTTGAGTAGTTGTCCTCCAGGTACATAGGTTACGATTATAGAATCTCCTTTTGTAGGGACATCACCACTATATGTTACTTTTATGATGCTCCCTGATGCGAAAGTAATATCTCCAGTTATTGAATCAATTGTAGGGTTTTTACCTGAAACAATTACTTTCATGTTTTTCCATGTTGGCGGTGGACCCGGGTCGTATGCATTGGTTATCCTTTCGCCACCGGTATGTGTTATTGTTAACTCGTTTGTTGAAGTATCATACTCTAAAGTCATAATTATTGCTATAGGTTCCTCCGGTGGTGAGCTGTTGAAAACAATTAAAATAGGTATTGATACAGCCACAGCTATTGCTATGAGGAGTATAACTGCTACCGTTTCAGAAACTGCCTTATTTTTTCTATATCTGCATCCCATTTTTGAAATCTCTCCAGTTGATTCTGGAATATTTTAATGGGGTATATTGTTAATATAAGTTTTGTATAGTAAATTTTTGGAGATATCTTGAAAATAGTGCAGGGGACGAGATTTGAACTCGCGGACCTCTACAGGACAAGGCCCTCAACCTTGCGCCGTTGACCAGGCTTGGCTACCCCTGCAAAAATACT
>Ga0190360_1002046_pt1 | contig 10058 bp, 7 predicted proteins | sample 48721834_MG_FD_161271 | JGI IMG/M metagenome (GOLD analysis project Ga0190360, IMG submission 161271) | Hydrothermal vent microbial mat bacterial communities from Southern Trench, Guaymas Basin, Mexico - 4872-18-3-4_MG | ecosystem: Environmental > Aquatic > Marine > Hydrothermal vents > Microbial... | reverse complement strand
TGACATGGATGACGTGGAGTGGATGGAGAAATACAATATCCCCCCGATAGAGATAATGAACAAGGACGGAACGCTTAATGAAAAGGCGGGCAAGTACAAGGGCATGAATGCGGAGCGGGCGAGGAAGGCGATAACAGAGGATTTGAGAAAGGAAGGGAGGATAGAGAAGGTCGAAAAAATCCGCCACGTGGTGAACACTCACGAGAGGTGCGGGACGCCGGTTGAAATCCTTATGACAGAGCAGTGGTTCATCCGTTACCTCGACCTCAAGAAGAAATTCCTTCATGCAGGAAGGGAGATCAGATGGTTCCCGCCTTACATGCGTTCGCGTTACGACAACTGGATTAAGGGATTGAAATGGGACTGGAACGTTTCGAGACAACGGCATTTCGGGGTTCCAATACCTGTGTGGTTCTGTGAGAAGTGCGGGGAGGTTATGCTACCAGAAGAAAAGGATCTTCCGGTTGATCCCACTGCCGACAGATCGCACAAGGCCTGCAAGAAATGCGGTTCCCGGAAGTTCAGGGGGGACCCGGATGTTCTTGATACATGGGCTACTTCTTCGCTAACGCCGCAGATTGCCGCTTCCCTGTTCCCTGAAATTTACGACAAGCTCTATCCAATGTCCCTGCGCCCGCAGGCCCATGATATCATAACATTCTGGCTTTTCAATACAGTCGTGAAATCCCAGATGCACAGCAACGTGAATCCCTGGAAGGACGTAATGATTTCAGGCTGGGCGCTCGACCCCAAAGGAAAAAAGATGAGCAAATCCAAGGGCAATGTAATAGAACCTCAGGACGTCATAGAGAAGTACGGAGCGGATTCCCTGCGTTTCTGGGCTGCCGGTTCGAAACTCGGGGATGATCTTCCATTTCAGGAAAAAGATCTGATTACAGGCAAGAAATTTATCACGAAACTGTGGAATGCCTCGAGGTTCGTTACCATGCACCTGAAAGGCTACAGGCCTGAAAAACCAAAGAAATTCGCCGAGATTGACAGGTGGATACTGACAAAGATAAATGATATTGTGAAGGTTTCCACCGACTATTTTGAGAAGTACGAATATTCGAAGACAAAAGCAGAAACCGAGAATTTCTTCTGGCACGTGTTCTGCGATTATTATCTTGAGATGGTCAAGGACCGCCTGTACAATCATGGTTCCTACGAAAAATGGGAGATTGACTCTGCAAAATACACGCTGTATTACGTTCTGCTTTCCATTCTCAAGCTGATGGCTCCCATAATGCCCCACATCACGGAGGAAATATACCAGCAGTACTTCCGGAAGCACGAACGTCACAAAAGCATCCATATCTCGGAATGGCCGGCATACGACAGCTCGCTGGCTGGCAGAAAGTCCGAAAAGGTTGGGGATTGCGCGGTCGATGTCATAGCATGCATAAGGAAGTTCAAGTCGGAGAATTCCATGTCGCTGGCCGAACCGCTGAGGCACGTGACGATTGATTCGAACGATGTGAAGCCCGTTCTTAAGGACATACAGAAAACGATGAAAATAAAGGACATAAGGATAGGGAAGGCGAAGGCCTTTGAAACGGAAGCGTTCGGGATAAAGCTCGACATAATGAAATAAACGCATGACAGGCAGCGATTTTTGGGAAAGCTTTTTAAATAATATTTATATATAAAACCTTTATACAATAGTATAACCGCAGCAAACTGCTCAAAATATAAAAAGGAGGGATAAAGATGGCAGAAAAGCCTCACATCAATTTGATAACATCGGGGCACGTGGATCACGGAAAATCGACTTTGATAGGGAGATTGCTGTTTGACTCAGGGGCTCTGGGCGAGCAGGAACTCAGGAAACTGAAAGAAAAGGCAAAGGAACTCAAGAAAGAAACGTTCGAGTTCGCTTTCGTGATGGACAGTCTGAAGGAAGAGAGGGAGAGAGGACTTACGATCGACCTCATGCACAAGGAATTCCAGACGGATAAGTATTACTTCACCATTATAGACTGTCCAGGGCACAGGGATTTCGTAAAGAACATGATAACAGGGGCCTCGCAGGCTGACGCAGCGATACTTGTGGTTTCAGCCAAGGACGGCATTCAGGAGCAGACAAGGGAACATCTGTACTTGGCGAAGGTTCTCGGCATCGGCCAGATCGTTGTCGCGATAAACAAGATGGATGCAGTGAACTACGACCAGGCAAAATTCAACGCAGTGAAGGACGATGTTACGAAACTTCTGCAGAGCATCGGTTACAAGACAGAAAACATACCTGTTGTTCCGTGTTCGGCTTACGTGGGCGACAACGTGGTAAAGAAATCAGACAACATGGGATGGTACAACGGGCCCACTGTTGTGCAGGCTCTTGACCAGGCAATAACACCGCCTGAAAAGCCACTTGACAAGCCTTTGAGGCTGCCTGTACAGGACGTTTTCACCATTACGGGTGTGGGAACCGTTCCTGTCGGAAGGGTGGAAACAGGCGTGATGAAGCCTGGCGACAAGATTGTAATAGAGCCTTCAGGCGTTCAGGGTGAAGTGAAATCAATCGAGATGCACCACAAACCCCTGGAAAAAGCTGAACCAGGAGACAATGTGGGATTCAACCTTAGAGGTGTCAGCAAGGAACAGATCAAGAGAGGTGACGTCATAGGTCATCCGAACAGCCCGCCAACCGTTGTGAAAGAGTTTACAGGGCAGATTATTGTCCTGCAGCACCCGACGGTTGTTACGAAAGGTTACACACCGGTGTTCCACTGTCACACGGCGCATGTCGCAGGTAAAATAACAGAGCTTGTCAAGAAACTTGATCCAAAAACGGGAAGCGTCTTGCAGGAAAAGCCGGACATGCTGAAACCTGGAGATGCCGCTGTCATAAAGGTTCAGCCCTTGCAGCCATTGGTCATCGAAAAGCAATCTGACTTCCCGGAGCTGGCAAAGTTCGCTATCAGAGATATGGGCAAAACCATAGCGGCAGGGATATGCATTGATGCACAGAAATCAAAGTAGGGGTTCAAACCCTTTCTTTTCTATTTTCTTTACCGGGGGTAGATGTAGGACTATCTGACAGATGTTCAACAAAAACAAAATTCAGACGGCTCGCTAACTAGTGCCGAATCAAAATTTAAGAAAGGGGAATTCACCTCTTGACTTCCTTTTCAAAAGGTTCTTTTATAAGTATGGAATTGGGTATGGTTACCGTTTTCCGGTTGACACGTATGTCTACTGAATAGGGACTGATTCTTTCAACGACCCCCGAGTAATTCCTGAATTTCACCCTGTCCCCCACTTTCATCATACCCCTGACATGCACGCCGGCAGTAAAGTTAGGAACGATATCCTTCAATCCCATGCCCGTGATTACCACGATTATCATCAGCATGGCCGAGAAGAGGATAATGAGGGCGTTCACGTCGAGACCTATCATGGAAAGCGCTATTATGAGGGCGATCATGGCTATCGAATATTTTACAATTCCGCCTGAAAATCTGCTAAGGACATCTTCCCCGAATATCTTTGTCATCGCTTCCTCAAAGACCTTCCCAAAGAAATCGGCTATTATGAAACCCACAACCAGTATGAGAATCGCGACTATGAAGCGTGGTATGAACATTATGATCTGGTTGAATATGTTCGCCACAGAAGCAAAACCGAGAACCTGAACCACAACGGCAAGCGTGACTATGTAGATGGACCATTTCACAAGGTCTCCTATCAGCTCGACTATGTTCCCCCTGTAGCCTGTTACCCTCAGAATGTCTTCTGCCCATGTCTTTGTCGTGACCCTTTTCAGGCCCGCAACGTAAAGGATTTTGGATATGACTATCTTGGCTATCTTTCCCACAACGTAACCCACAATAAGTATGGTAATTATCTGTATGATGATCTGGATGTTTGGGAGTATGTAGTTAGGGACGAGGTGCTCAAAGAACGAGAGCAGCCACGCCTGAATAGACTGAAGTATCGCGTTCAAGTCCATATAGAATCTGATTGGGCTTGTGATTTATAAATGTAAACTCCCTGATTTTTACGGAAAACTAAGGCTACCACATCATGCTTTTGTTCTTAAGAACATCCTTCATTACGCTCTTCGCGTCCTCAAAGAATTTCATGAGCATAGGCTTTTCTTTATGTTTCCTGTAGCTTTCATATATGTGCCGTATTATTTCTTTTGGGAGGTCGGTGCCTGTCACCCTGCTGGGTTCGATAAGAGAAGGGTTAAGGTTAACGTTAACCACTTTCGGGTTTCCGTTCAGACTTATGTCCACCCTCGCTATCTGGGCATCTATCGCCTTTGCGGTCTCCAGGGCAAGGTGCCTTGTTTCGATGTCAGGCTTGTGGTTTTTGAAATCGCCTTTGGAAAAGATAACATCTTTCTCCTTTGTTTTTTTCTTTACTGCCGCAAGAACATCCGGTTCGGCAACATAGCAGGAAACCATGTCCTTCACGGGCTCCTCTATGAGTACAGGCTGTCTGAGGCTTTCCAGCGCACCTATGACGGATTTTGCCTCTGTGAGTGTGTTTGCAATCACCCCTGTCTCCTTTCCCGGTATCCTTATGATCACGGGGAACTCGCTGCCCTCTGCTATTGTCTGTGCAGCCTTTGCAGACCTGGCAAGATGGATGTTGAGCGTGTCTATGTTTCTCTTCCTCAGGACGCTCAAAAGGAAGAACCTTTCGGATGCTATAAGGAAAGTGATGGGTTTTATGGGAGTAAAGGTTTCAGGCGGGAAGAGAGAGAGCAGCTGGTAGGCATACGAGTAAAATTTGGAAGGGATTCTGGGGTACACAGAATCGAATTTCAGAATGTCAGAAGAGCGGTAGGAAATAGAAAACTTGTCCGTAAGGCCAATGCCTATCCCGTCTATGGGAACGAAGAATACGGAAGCGAATCTTTTTTTTGCCTCCTTAAGTATTCTCAGGTTGGTATCGGATTTTTCAAGGCCTATTATGCAAAGAGACATAACCCCTCACCAATAAGTTATCAAATTGCATCATGGTTTAAAAAGCTTAACATAGGTATTTTTAAGAGAACATGTTCTTTATCTTTTGAGCTCGTCCTTCACAAATTCTATAATCCTTCTTGCGATGTTAATGTCCGTTGTCTTTTCTATCCCCTTCAGCCCGAAGTTTATGTTCACCTCAATAACCTGCGGCCCTTCCTTTCCCACAACCATGTCTATTGCACAGAGCTTCGACTTTATCGCTTCTCCTGACTTGAAAACAATCTCCTCCATTTCAGGCGTTAGCTTGTAGGATACCGCTCTTCCCCCGAGATGTATGTTAGCCTTCTTCTCTCCGGGGGCAGCGATTCTCTTGTAGGAAGCGATGATTTCATCACCAGCCATTATCCCCCTGACATCTTCTCCGGGGTTGGGAATGTATTTTTCAATGAGCAGTTCCTGTCTGAGTATCTTCATGGTTTCTATGATTGATCTGAATGCCTCTTCCGAATCGACCATGAGGACACCCTCGCCCCCGAAGCCGCTCAGAAGTTTTATAACGGCAGGTAGTTTTACCCTTTTCATCACGCTGTTAGCGGTTTCTTTCGAGGAAGTGAGGTATGTTTCAGGAACAGGGATGCCTTTTTTTGCTAGCTGCTCAAGCGTTATGAACTTGTTGTGGGCAATTATAACGGTTTCGGCCAGATATGGCTTCTGAATTCCCATGTGATCAAGGAACCTCATTATAGGATAGCCAACCTCCGCCCTTTTCGAATCTATTCTCGGGAGGATGTAATCGTATCCGGAAAGGCTTTCCTTTCCGTAAAAGGCATCCACTCCCTTCTTGTCCACCCTGAGCTTCACATCTATGACCGGGATGAGATCAACCTTTTTAAAATCCCTGCGCGCCTCTTCCAGAATCCTCTTTGTGCTGTACCCTGCCGCCTTCTCCCCCGGGCCAAGAACTGCAAATTTCATATTATCACCTTATCATATCCCTGACCAGTTTTGATTTTTCGATCTCTACTCTATTATTCAGGGCATTTATTAAATACTTTGAATTCTTGTGCCTCACGACCCAGTAAGGGCAGTACATTGCCTTGACCTCGATTATTTTGATGCCCCACAGCTCTCCTATCTTCCGGACGAAGTCAGGGGAAACCATAAATTCCAGGAACTCGCCTTCCCTTTCCCTTTCATCGGTTTCGTAGTCCATCTTGAGCATGGTGGGTTCGGGCGGGATGTTGATTTCGAAGGCATTACGGAACATATAACCATCCGAAGAGACAAATTTCTTTCTGGTGAGGTAATTCAGGTTTACCTTGACATTGCTGAGGAGCATTTTCAGGTCGTTGGATATCTTCTCGATGGTCGCATACCTGTTCTTCATGAGATAAAAAAGAATCCCCCTTTGGGAGGGGGAAAGATCAAGTATTGAGCGGACCCCTTTGCTGTATTCTACTGAATCCCTGCCGGCGAAAACGAGTTCCCCTGTCACCCCGTCAACATAGAACTCGATGTTTTCGCCCCTGAAGACGCCAACAGCCTTCCATACAGGGTAGTTAAGAAACCGTGTTTCCTCTATTCCTTTGAACGCCTTTTTGACATCTTCCTCTGTAAATTTCGGAACGAAAGCCAGAACCTTCTCTTCGAACTTTATCTTTCTTTCTCCCACCTTTATCGCTTCCCCTCCGTGCTCGCTCCTCCTCACGCGAATGTCCACGAGGAGCGGCTGCTCTGTAACGCCGACCACCAAAGCCATGCCCACAGGAAGGTCTTTTATCTCCTCCTTCGTCCCTATGTTTATTCCCTCAACAGATTCCATTATCGCGCGGATGTCATTCGGGTTTGTAACCTTGAGTATTATCTGCGTGGAGCACTGGGAAAGAACGTTTTTGTCCACCTTTGCGGGTCTCTGCGAGATTATGCACAGGCCTACCCCAAACTTTCGTCCCTCAGCAGCTATCGTCCGGAGTATCTTGGAAGAGGAAACCTCCCCCAGACCCCTTTCCGGACAGAAATTATGGGCCTCTTCAACGACGAAGAAAAATTCAGGTACCTTCCCGTGTTTTCTTGCGTTGAACAGTTCTTTCGCAATCTTCAGGACAGCTATCTGCTGAATTTCAGGGGAGCCTTCCTTGAGGTCGATTATCGTTACCCTGCCTTTCCTGACGAGGTTTTCGGGTTTGGTCGGGTTGGAAGAGAAGAGTTTCGTCCTTTCGAGAATTTCGAGCAGCGATATCAGACTCCATTTGGCATGGGTTTCTATGGCTGATACCTCTTCAATAATATCCCTCAACGTGTAGTCCTTGCCTTCGAGGTTTTTGATTGCAGAGTACAGCAAACCTCTCTGGACCGAGGATATCTTGGCCGGAAGCATCTCGAAAATTTCGTCCGTTGTCAGCCTCGAATCGAGCTTTAAAGGGTTCCCCTCGCCGAGGTCAAACATCTGAATGCTCCTCTTGTAGGATTTCGGCTCCACGCCAAATCTTTCCATGAGCTTCATTTCTTCTTCTTTCCTGTTCTCCTTCGCCAGGGTTGCGTATTCTCCGTGAGGATCGATAACAACAACCGGAACCCCGTTCTCGGCGAGTTCTTCGAGGAGAACGCCGGCGGCGTATGATTTTCCTGTCCCGGTCTTCGCGAGGATGGCGACATGCTTCCTTATCAGGTGTTTGACAGGGAGATTGACGTGTATCCTGTAGCCTTCCAGAAGACCCACGTAAAGACCATCGTCTTTCAACCCGAGGACCTCCCTGATCATGTCCTCATCTGCCGTATAGACAGGCGTATCAGGCTCGAAGGGAACAGATAACGGCTTGAGAAATCCTCTTGAATCACGGTAACCTATGACCTTCGCTTTTCCCACCGTTCTGTTAGGGTACTTTATGATGGAATCAATGTACGCGAGAATCCATTTGCCTTCGAAGTCCTTCACAGCGATGTACTGAAGCTTTTTCACCCTGGCCTCTGCCTTGAAGTTGAATGATTTGGTCGTAACGCTCCCCGAAATTCTCCCCAGCATCATAACTAAATTAATAGGAATGAAGATTTAATAAAATGTTCTTTTCACCATACCCATCCAAAACCTTCGTTCGCCTTCCTTTCCACTCTCTTCTTCCTGTGCTCCCTGCCTATGATGATGTTCGCAAGTATTATCAGGAACCCACCGAATATCACGTGCCGGGGGAGTGACTCGCCAAGTATCAGAAACGCCAGTATTATAGCGGTCATGGGCTCAGTGAGACTGGATATGATCACTGCGTTGTGCGCCCTTATGGTTTTCAGACCCTTTGCGTAGAAAATATACCCCAAAAAAGAAGCAAGGGCTATCCCGAAGATAAAAATCAGGACCGGACCCGAAGGGTAGAATGCCAAAGGCTCAAGCGGGAGGAACAGCATCAGAATCAGACCCCCGATCAGCAGGGGCCAAAAACTCACTTTCCAGTATGGAAGACCTTTCCTCTCGAAATACCTCATGAAAACGATGAAAACGGAATACGCCACGCCAGCAAAGAGTGCCAAAAGATTCCCCCATGCATGTGTTTCGAGTGAAAGTTCTGAACCGTATATTGACCATACCCCTGCCAATACCAGAAGCAAGGCCACCAATTCCCACTTCGTTATTTTCTCTTTCAGCAAAACCCAGGAAAGGAAAGCAGTTACGAGCGGATAAATGTAAACAAGCAAGACGGCATTTGCGACAGGCACGTAAGTGAAAGATTTAACATAGAGGCCAAAGCCCAGCGTAACACCGAAAAACCCGGCTGCCAGAAAATACAGCAAATTCTTTCTCTTTATTCCCAGGGTTTCGACGGTTTTCAGGTCCCTTGCAAAAAGGATGAAAAGGAGGAGGAGAGCAGCCGCAAATATCGTTCTTAATATTGTCAGCAGGAGGGGCGAAACGCTCGTCCCTATCAGCTTCACCCATATGCCTGTCGTCCCCAGGAAAAAGCCTGTCAGAATCAGGCAGAGGGCTCCTCTCATATTGTATATTATCCATCGCCTTCTATAAAACCATTGGAAAACTTTTAAATAACCATACCCGATAATTATTAGTTATTCAGACACATGGGATGATGCGCATGCCACGGCCAAGCCAGAGATCGCGTTCGCTAAGGCGGGTGAAAAAGAAAACCCCAGGCGGAAGACGAACGATACACTACGAGAAGAGGAGAAACTCGAAGGCGAAATGTTCGGCATGCGGGAAACCCCTCTCAGGAGTTCCCACAGGGAGGGATTCAGACCTGGCGAAACTCCCAAAAACGAAAAAGCGCCCGGAACGTCCCTTCGGAGGAAATTTATGCTCATCCTGCATGCGCAGGGAGATGAAGAACAGGCTCTTTGAGTCTTTCTCATAGGCAACTGTGGGAGGTGATGCATCAAGAGACGGTGAAAGCCGTCCAGATGGCATGAATATGTTCGAGATAGGAAGAATCTGCATGAAGACCGCCGGTCGCGAGGCCGGGAGGTTCTGTGTTGTAGTAGGGAAAGAGAAGGAGAAGGAATTCGTTATAGTTACCGGACCGAAAATCGTTACGAAAGTCAGGAGAAGGAAATGCAACGTTCACCATCTTGAGCCCACCCCTTTGAAAATCAAAATAAAGGAAAACGCCAGCGACAGCGAAGTGACGAAGGCATACGAAAAGGACGGTGTTTACAAAAAACTCAGCCTCCAGAAACCGACCCCCGAGCAGATAAAGCTCGCAGAGGAGGCGAAGGAAAGGCACAAAGCAAAAGCCAAGGAAAAAAAGGAAAAACCGGAGGGAGAAAAGAGAAAGAAGGGAGAACCGGAAAGGAAACCCAAAGAAAAGAAGCCGGAGAAGAAAGAAGAGAAAACCAAGAAAAAACCAGAAAAGGCGAAACCGGAGGCAAAGAGGGAGAAGAAAACGAAAATTAAAAAAGAAGGGCAAAAGAAAAAGGCAAAAAGGAAAGCTAAAAAATAAGATCCAGCACAGCTTTTCAGAGTTTCAGCTTCTGCAAAAGATGTGGGACAAAAACCGCTAGAATATCAAATCCAGATCCTTCAGGCGTTTTTTAACCTCGGGCATGCATTTCGGGCAGACCCAGATTTCGACCTTTCCCTTTTCCTTGCGTTTGACTATCTCAAGCCTTCCGGGCAGGTTCGCACGGAATTTTTTC
>Ga0190360_1002044_pt1 | contig 10064 bp, 10 predicted proteins | sample 48721834_MG_FD_161271 | JGI IMG/M metagenome (GOLD analysis project Ga0190360, IMG submission 161271) | Hydrothermal vent microbial mat bacterial communities from Southern Trench, Guaymas Basin, Mexico - 4872-18-3-4_MG | ecosystem: Environmental > Aquatic > Marine > Hydrothermal vents >... | reverse complement strand
TTTTTCTTATATATTCTGCATCTATTTTGGAATCTGTTCTCACAAATATAGAATCCGGATCACAAACTTCAGCATACCTGGCAACAAATTCCAAAATTTTTTCGTTATTAAGATCTGTTAGCCTCTTGAGATGTCCTGAAAGACATTTCCCTTCCAATATCTCCAATCCCATCTTTCTCCTCCTTTCATATAAAAAAAGCTGATGCTTTATGCATCAGCCTATTCGACAGCTCCTCAGCCGAGGCTCTGCCCAATCTGCTTTCGGTCGCTTAAGTTATAGCAAAACTCAAGCATTAGTCAATTTTTCCTCTAAATTTTCCTCCAAGGTAAAAACAATAATCCTCTCTCCACTCTTCGTACTGATATCGGTGTGAAGACTTTTTACCTTTACCTGAGTGATGTCAAAGATAATTTTTTCTAAAAGACACCTGGCATTCTCCACTAATTCCCTTCGGACCTTCTTTATCAACTCTCTACCCTGAGGAGTCTTAGTAAGCCGTTCTTCAGCAGGAGTTAAAACACCTCTCAGGCGCACAAGGATTAAATCTTTAAATATCCAGGTCTTGGCCTCTTCAGGACCTCTGCCCATAAATTCCTTTTCAAACTTTATCATTGTCTCGCTGATCTTAGCTTCTATTTGCCCCCTGGTTTTCTTTTTCATTTTATCACTTTTGTTTTAAAAATGCAACGAGATAGCACTCAATTGAGAAAAATCAGATACTGCGAGCAAACTCACAACATCGATATTATTATGCCAAATTTTATCAAATCTTTCAAGTTGAAATCGAAGTTACCCACAGGTAAAACCTTAACCTCACCTCTATTTGCATAAGATAAAAGAAACTTGTATAATAGTTACCAGCTAAATATATTTAGCACTCGACCTTGGTCGAAAATTTTCCACTATATATAGCAAGACAAGCTTTATAACTACAGTTTATTCATTAAAAGGACAACCGCCATGGAACTTGTTAGGTCAGTTTTAATCAATCCTTATTTTAAGGCCACCTTTACATTTGTCATTTTCTTTGCAGGAGCAAAGCTAATTTATCGCCTCATCACCTACGTTGCTATCCGGTGGGCAAGAAAAACCCCTACTCGACTTGATGACATAATCCTCTCCAGGATAAACGCTCCGGTATATTATCTTGTTCTTCTTGCTGGCACAGCCATAGCCATCAACTTTCTTCCCTTACCAGTTCTGGTTAAGGGGGTTTTATCCAGGATAATAGTTTCCATAATTTTAATCATCTCGTGTTACCTGGTCGCCTTTTTCCTTAACCTCTTCATCAAGACATACCTGAGCAAGGCCAAAGATGTCATTGGCACTATCAGACAAAAGGATTTAATAGCCCTTAGCAGAAAGTTATTGAACTTCGTAATGCTTATCCTTTTGCTCATATTCATTCTGGCCCTGTGGGGAGTGAGGGTTACCGCCTTAGTGGCCAGCCTGGGAATTGCCGGTATAGTCATAGGTTTAGCTCTACAAACTACCTTAGCTAACATATTTGGAGGAATAGCCCTCATCATCGACGGGTCCTTTAAAATAGGGGATTTCATTAAACTTGAAACTGGAGAGGCGGGAGAAATCATAGATGTGGGCCTGCGGTCCACCCGGATAAAGTCATTTGATGAGGGAAACGAAATCATTGTCCCCAATAGCAGCCTGATGAATAGCAAGATCATCAATTATGGTCGTCCTGAAATCTGCCTTAAGAGGAGAATAAAAATAGGGGTAGCCTATGGCTCGGATATCAGCAAAGTCAAACAAACTCTCCTGAAATGTGCTGAAGAAATAGAGGAAATTTTGAAAGATCCAGCGCCACAGGTCTATTTTACAGAAATGGCTGATTTTTCCCTCAATTTTGAGGCAGTCTTCTGGATCAATGACTATAAAAGGAGGCTTGAGGTGCAGGATAAGTTTATTTCCCTCTCCTATGAGAAGCTACAGGCCCAGGGAATTCAGATTCCTTTCCCCACCAGGACAATTTACCTCGAGAAAAGGTAACTTTCTATCTTTGTGGCCTCTCCTCTAAGGTTAACTCGAAAAATCTCATCTTCCCTTTCCTGAGAACGGTCAGAAACACCTTTTTCCCTATCCCTGCTCTGAAGAGAGCATCCCTCAACTGCTCAGCTGTCCTGATCTTTTGACCATTGAATCTTACTATGATATCCCCCTTCATCAAACCGGCCTTGTCCGCCGGTCCACCGGGGACTACCGAAATTATGTAAATGCCATACTCAACGGAAAGCCTGAGGCGGGAGGCAACCTGCGGAGTGAGAGGAAGATAATAGATGCCGAGCCAGGGCCTTATCACTCTCCCGTACTTGATCAAGCTTTCCGCAACCACCTTAGCTGTATTAATGGGAATGGCGAACCCTATCCCCTGGGCATAAGGAATGATCGCCGTGTTGATGCCAATTATCTCCCCCTTCAGATTGATCAATGCTCCTCCGCTATTTCCGGGATTAATCGCCGCATCGGTCTGAATTAAGTTCTCCAACAACTTCTCTGGCTCAGTTCTGATGGACCTGCCGGTCGCACTCACCACCCCAAAGGTCACCGTGCTTTCCAGCCCGAAAGGATTTCCAATAGCTATGCAGAACTCTCCCACCCTAACCTTTTCCGAATCACCAAGCTCGGCTATCGGCAGATTCTCTCCATTTATCTTTATTACGGCTAAATCCGTCATAGAATCTGCTCCTACGAGCTCTCCTTTAAATTCTCGGCCATCGGGCAAGGTGACCCTTATCTCCTTGGCCCCATGAATTACATGTTCATTGGTAAGTATGTATCCTCTGCGATCGAAGATTACTCCTGAGCCTACTCCTTCCTGGGGAACGAGATTGAAGAAGAAGTCAGCTACTATCCGCACGGTGCTGATGTTTACCACCGCCGGCTTCACCCTCTCCGAAATCTTAATAATTTCCCTCTCTAAGGCAGGAAGGGCATCTTCTTCGCTTTCCAGTGTGTTCCGGAAGGGATTGGCATAAGCTGGAAATTCAGCTGCCCTCAGTCCAAACAGCACAATGCATGTGGTGATTAAAGTCAAAAAAAGTAGATAGACCCTTTTATACCTCATTTTTTCCTCCTTATTCATATCGCAATGCCTCCACGGGATTCAGAAGAGCTGCCTTTCTGGCAGGATAAATTCCGAAGATAAGGCCTATCCCCACAGAAAATCCAAAGGCAAGGATGATGGAAAGGGGGGAGATGATGATTGGCCAACCGGTAAAGTGAGATACAACAGCTGAAACTATCCAACCCAGGAACAATCCAACCACTCCTCCGATAAAACTTATCACCGAGGCTTCGATCAAAAATTGTAGTAATATATCACTTCTTTTTGCTCCCAGAGCTTTCCTAATTCCTATCTCCCTTGTCCTTTCCGTCACCGAGACCAACATGATGTTCATTATGCCAATCCCACCTACCACAAGAGAAATCCCCGCTATTCCTGCCAGCATAAGTATCATGGTAGAGGTTATCTGCTTGACGGTCTCGATGACTTCCTCCTGGCTTCTTATGCGAAAAAGATCAGGGTCCTTCAGCTTTCTGGTAAGGAGAAACTCCACTTCCATAGCGGCACTTTCTGCCTTGTCGGCATCTTTTGCCTGAATCAGATATAAATCTACATACCTTTTCCCCGCTGCTCTCTTCATCACAGTGGTTATGGGAACATAGATTTGCTCATCGAAGTTAAAGAACATCATCTGCCCCTTATGTGCTAAGACACCCACTACCTCGAAGATCAGTCTTCGTTTTCCAAAGTAAGCTATTATTTTTTTGCCCAGGGGATCTTCTCCTGGAAAAAGTTCGCTGGCTACACCCTGTCCTATGACAGCTACCTTCCTGAAGCCCTCTACGTCCCTTTCTAAAAGAAACCTTCCCCTTTCAACGGAACAGTTTAATACCCTGATATAGCCGGGAGTGGTGGCTACCATCCGGGCCTGGTAGTTATTATCCTTATACTTTAAAAGAGCTCCGCTATTAATAGAAGGAACCACCTCCTCAACATCTGGTGAGCCCTTAGCTAAGTCGGCGGCAAGTTCCAGGGAAAAGACATCCCTCACCTCCGTGCTCACTTTCCCCGCCCTTCCGCCCTTAAATCCAGGGCTAACTATGATGAGCCCTGAACCAAGTGAAGAGACCCTTGATCTGATCCGATAGGTAGCTCCTTGACCAATAGAGATTATAGCAATCACCGCAGATACCCCAATTATTATTCCCAGCATGGAAAGAAAGGAACGCAGCTTATTTGACCCCAAGTTATTGAACGCTATCTTGATCAGTTCGACGATCATTTCTCATCCTCTATATAACCATCCTTTAAGCGAATGATGCGCCTTGCATACTCAGCTACATACTGCTCATGGGTTACCAGAATGATGGTCCTTCCTTCCTCGTTTAGCCGCTGAAATATCTTCAAGACTTCGTCTCCGCTGCGACTGTCTAAGCTACCCGTTGGCTCATCGGCAAGTATGATCGCTGGATCATTAATGAGAGCTCGTGCAATGGCCACCTTTTGCCTCTGTCCTCCTGAGAGCTGAGAAGGATAATGGAAAAACCTTTTCTCCTCTAACCCCACCTTCTTCAAAACCTTCCTTGCTCGTTCTATCCGTTCCTTTCTCTTTACGCCGGCATAAATACAGGGCGTCTCCACATTCTCCAGGGCAGTCATCCTTGGAAGAAGGTTAAACTGCTGAAAGACAAAGCCAATCTTTCTGTTTCTGATGCTTGCTAAACGGTTCTCAGAAGCTTCTAAGATGTTCTCGCCATCGAGGTAAAAATCTCCCTCCGTGGGTTTGTCCAGGCATCCCAGAATATGGAGTAATGTCGACTTTCCCGAGCCGGAACGGCCGACTATGGCAATAAAGGCACCCCTTTCGACTTTTAGACTAACGTCTCTCAGGGCAGGAACATACACCTCACCTACCCTGTATACCTTCTTTACATTCTTGAGTTCAAACAAAACTTCTTCCATCTTCTTATAGCTTTTTATTTTCGTCTCGAGGATCGAGGAGAAGCGAAAGGCATCATTCCCGGCAGCCTCTTTTCTCCTCTTTCTTCTGATTTTTTGAGTCTTTCAAATAACTTGTAGTTGTTGGCCAAAATTTTATCGCCCTCCCTTAACCCGGATAGTATCTCAACGTGCTCCTCATCGCTTATCCCTACCTTAACCGAAACAGGCTTTAGATCATCTTCGGTAACCTGGGTGACGAAATACCTACCATCTTTTTCCACAATCGCCTCCACGGGGACCTTTAAAACATCGTGAGCCTTAGCTACTGTGATCTCTACTTCAGCCGAAAAGCCTGGTTTGATCCTTTTGTCAAACTTGAGCAGCTCTAAGGTGACCTTAACCACTGTGACCCCACCCTGAACAGTGGCTACCCGAGAAATATCACTCACCCTGGCAGAAAGCTCGAGGTCAGGATATGCGTCGAACCTGACAGTTGCCCTCTGGCCTATAGCAACTTCTCTGATATCCACCTCGTCGACATTGACCTCCACAAACATCTTATCCCGATTGATCATAGAGATAACAGGAGTGGAGGAAGAGACCCTGTCACCTTCCTGAGCTAAGACCTCGGTTATCTCACCGGTAAAAGGAGCTTTGATAAAGGTCGCCTGATAGCTCTCATAAGCGGCCTCGTAGTTTAACCTTTTTTCTTCAACCTCGCTCTTTGGTGAGTCCACCTTTGCCTTCTCGTAAGCGTTCTTTGCCACCAGAAGCTCAGCCCGTTGCTTGGAGTTGTTCAGGCTTGCCAGAATCTGCCCTTTCTTCACCTTATCTCCTTCTTCAACGTAAATTTTTTCTATAACGCCGCTGCTCAGAAAGTGCAGGGACGCCTCCCTGTTCGGTACAACCTGGCCAAAGGCAGAGACGGTCCTCACGATATTCCCCCTCTTTACCGTGATGATGTTTTCCGGAGAAGGAAAAGATGGACTCTTTTTCTGCTTGAACAAAAACGTCCGAGCCCCGTAGTAAAGACATAATCCAGCTGATGTAATTACAAGTGCCCAGATGAAGATTTTTTTCATTTTGAAATCACCTCGTCAATCTCTAAGTCCATTCCTAAAGCCTGTCTATAAGATAGATAACAGATTAGCAGCTCGTGTAGGGCCGCCCTATAATCATTTTCAGAGGACATCCTCTCTATTTGAAAGTCCCTGAGCTGGTCAGAGCTTATCAGCTTAAGCCGGAATTGTTCTTCCTTCAGCTTTTCCTGAAATCGCATCTCCTCCCGTTTCAGCTCCAACAGCCTGAGCTGAGAAAGTGCTTCCCTCAATGCATTCCTCTTTGAGAGAATGGCCAGTTGAACTGACCTTTTTGCATTCTCCAGATTTCTTCGCGCTATCTCAAGCTGACCTTGAGCTATCCTCTCGCTCAACCTGCCCTGTCCGCCATCGAAGAGCTTATAGGTCAAACCAAAGGTAGCTTTCCACTCCTCCAGTTCATCTTCTTCCAGCTCATTTCCCGAGCTATATCCTATGCTAACAGAAAAGGATGGAGAAAGCGCCTGTCTTTTCTGTCTTAGCCTAAGCTCAGCTTGTTCAACTGCCCACCGAGCCTCTTTCACCTCCTTATCCTTGGTAAGTACCTCCTCGGTGATCTTCCTCATCAAAAGCTCTTTGGCTTTTTCCTTCAACTTTTCCTCCTTTATCTCGGGATAAACTAAGGAGGAAGATGTCTTCTCTAATCCCAAGGAGTGGCAAAATTCATCCAGAGCTAAGGAAAACTCGTCTTGCAAGACATCTAACTCCTTTTTGCTGCTCTCTAAGTTTATCTTAGCTGAGAGAAGCTCAAGCCTTCCCGCTGTGCCTAAATTTACCTGTTGGAGGAGTTTTTCGACCTCTCGCTCTCTCTGCTTTAACTTCTCCTTAGCCACCTTCAACGAATCCCTCAGTTCCTTAAGACGATAAAAACTTTTGATCACGTTTATGAGAAGGTCCTTCCCAGCCTGATCAAGCTCAAGCTCGGATTTTTTTACGGACAGCCTTACCTCATGAAGCTGCAGAGAAGGACTGCTCAGCTCAACATCCTGAAAAAGTGGCAGGTCCAATTGAACACCGTAATAATCGGAGTATTCTCCTTCCTCATGCCGATAGTCCCCCGTATAATGAGCACTTAGCTGAGAACCATTGGAAAATCCGATTTTTCCTGTAAGTTGGAGCTCGCTCAAGGAACTCCACATCCCCTTTTTCCAGAGTTTTCCATAAGGGGAAAGATTAAGCTCCACCTGAGGAGCGAAAAGATTCTTCTCTGTCAACTCCAGATTCAGCCGGGCATTTTCCAGCTCATCCTTGAAGTTAAGAATTTGATAGTTTCGCTCCAGGGCTATCTTTATAGCCTCCCTTAAGGTCAGGGCTATCGCATTTCGACCGTTAAGAAAGAAAAAAGAGGAAAACGCTATGAGAAGAAAAAGCTGACCCACCCTTTTAGGTTTCATTTTTCTCACCCAACCTTAGCTCTTCGCTTAAGCTGAGCAGAAGCTCCTGATAGGCTACATTATAATCTCCCACAGCTTTCTGGTAGTCCAGATATGCCTGTCTGTAGCTAATCTCCGCCTGAGCATTCTGAAATTCCTTCTTTGCCTTCTCGAGGCTGTCAGCCTGAAGCTTAAGCTTTTCCTTCATCATCTCGAGTTGATAATATTTTTGGCGAACCTCCTCTTTAATTTTCTGTCTTTCTTGAGCAAGGGAAATCTCGGCGAGTTTCAGGTCGTTTTCAGCTTTCTCCAGATCCAACAAGGGAGCGTTCTCAGCCTTCAGTTGCTGAAGCTTCAGCTCGGCTATCTCGATTTCCTTTTTGATAAACTTAATTTCAGCCCTCTTTTCAAGAGCCTCCTTTAGACATTCCTCCAAGGATTTGTTAAAAGCGGGTCTTTCAAACTCGGTTATAAGTTCGAGCTGAGAAGGATTATCTATTCCCGTAGCAAAGGAGAAGCTCTCGGCTGCTCTCTCAAGATCCTGTCTTACCTGATTTAACTGGATTTGAGCGTTCCAAAGGCTTATCTTGGCCGCCAGCTCATCCAGCTCGCCACTGGTTCCCAACCTTATCTTTTCCCTGACTCTGTCAAGGTTCTTTTTAGCAAGCCCAACATCCATCTTAGCTAAGGCAACTTTTTCTTTTAAATCCTTAAGGCCGATATATTGAGACATAATATCTATTTGAACTTGCTGAATGCTCTTTTTGAAGGTATCTTGGGCCTTACTCCAGTTCAGCTCTGCCTGCTGTAAATCTATCTTCGACTCACTCTGAAGAGCAGTTGCCTTTAGCTTCTCATAGCTAAGCTTTTCATTGGCTAAGTTAAGCTTAGCTTGCCTGATGCTTAAGTTATTTTCTAAAGCTCTTTGAAGGGCCTCATCAAGAGTTAGCGTCCTCTTCTCGGCTTTCTGAGCGACCTCTATTTTGTCGGATATTGATGGGGGCTTTCCTTTTTCCGCTCCTGCGGACAGGAGAGCCCAGGTCAAAAAAATCCCTACTGTCAGAGCAAAAAGCATTCCTCTAAAAAACTTGAACTTCATTCTCAGCCTCCTCTCCTTATTCTATGATCTTTGGATTCAGAATTAAAATCTTTTTCCGCCGTCCCTACCCCATCCTTTCTCTCTTCGACGTAGCCTTCCCCTCACGAAGGAGAAAAACCTTTTCCTTTGGGCCGGAGTCAGTATCTGTCCCACTTCTCCAATATGGTTGAGGACCTCCTTTTCAAGTTGAGCCTGTAGATGAGCAATTTCATTTATCTTAACCTCAATCTTTTCTTGATTTAAAGGAGCCTCTTCCAACAGCTCGCTTAACTCAGCTCGTTTTTCGGCAAGTTGAGCCCTCATCCTCATTATCTTAGGATAAAAGGCTCTGTTTAAGGACTCTACCTTCTTTCTCTGGGAGTCCGACAAGGAAAGATAGTTGGCTAAGAAATGATTCGGAGTAAAATGAGAAGCTACATCTTTTCTCAACAGATGAGGAACGGACAATCCCAGAATAACACCTGCGCAAAGGCTAACTATTACCGATATTACAAACCACCTTTTTCTCACGGCGAGTTTTCCTCCTCTTTGAAGGTTAAATTAAAGTAAGCCTCGCATAAGGAACCAGAAGGAAAGTCCTGGAAACTATCCAGACCTGAGGAGCTAACATATTCCTCTTCCCAGAATCTCGCAGTTCGCCAGGAAAGCGTTTTCTCTATAAAGACTCCCAGGAGGATTCCTGCAGCTAAGACACCAAGGAGAACTGTGGAAAAGACAGCACGAGGCATCTTCAAAATAGGCCGGGGTGAAAGGTATCTCTTCTCCTCAGAAAAGACCTTCTGCCAGAACTTAGCCTCCAAATCCAAAGAAGGTTTTACCCCTTTCCAACCTTTAAGAAAACAAGAAGTCCTGATCAGAATTTCCGCCTCTTTTCTACATCCATCACACACCTCAAGATGTTCTTTTATCAGCTTTTTCTGCCTTTCTCCAAGCTCCCCATCTAAGTAAGCTACCAGTTTGCGCCTTACCTTTCCGCACTTCATCTTTGACATCTAAAATATATAACAAGAAGTCCCTCAAAAACCCCCTCTATTTTTGGGACCTCAGATAGGGTTCGAGCTTTTTCCTTAAAGCAGCCTTTGCTCGATACAGGCGTCTTTCCACTCCCTTTACGGAGCATCCCAAAACCTTCGAAATTTCCTTATAAGACAGTCCCTCGTATACCTGAAGAATGAGGGGAATCCTCTGAGTTGGGGGTAAAGTATCGATCATCTTCTTGACAAGGGCCTCTCTTTCCCTTTGTTCCAAAATACTCACCGGAGAAGAAAGCTCCTTGGAGGCAACAGGGTTATTCAACGAAACGCTCTTATGTCGCTTTCTCCTTTTCAGCTCATTAATACAGAGATTAACTGTGATCCTGTAAAGATAAGCGGAGAACTTTGCCTCTGCTCGATAAGCTTTTGCCGATTTGTATATCTTCAAAAAGACCTCTATAGCCAGGTCCTCAGCTTCGTCTCTATCGCCGATGAACCGATAAATTATGTTTACCACTTGCTCCTTATATTTTCTCATAAGCTTTTCAAAGGAAGAG
>Ga0190360_1002043_pt1 | contig 10068 bp, 10 predicted proteins | sample 48721834_MG_FD_161271 | JGI IMG/M metagenome (GOLD analysis project Ga0190360, IMG submission 161271) | Hydrothermal vent microbial mat bacterial communities from Southern Trench, Guaymas Basin, Mexico - 4872-18-3-4_MG | ecosystem: Environmental > Aquatic > Marine > Hydrothermal vents >... | reverse complement strand
AAGGTGGCTCATCCGGACATATACAAAAGGTAAAGGAAATCTTTGTAGATTGTGACAATGATACTTTGTTGTTAAAGGTAGAACAAATCGGAGCAGCATGTCATAAGGGTTATCGAAGCTGTTTTTATCGAAAAGTAGAGAGTAATGTCTTAAAGGTGGTAAGGAAAAAGGTTTTTAATCCGGAAGAGGTCTATAAAAATGAATAAGCTCAGATTAGGTATTCCTAAAGGCAGCTTGCAGAATGCTACCATTGAATTATTTGCTCATGCTGGTTGGAAAATCAAAGTGGGGAATAGAAGTTATTTCCCCACCATAGATGATGAAGAAATAGAATGCAGCATGTGTAGAGCACAGGAGATGTCAAGATATATTGAAAATGGCACACTAGATGTAGGAATTACAGGCAAGGATTGGATTTTAGAAAACGATTCCCAGGTAGTAGTAATTGCCGATTTAATTTATTCTAAAACTAGCATGCGTCCTACCAAATGGTGTTTAGCGGTAGCTGGTGATTCTTCTATTAAAGATATAAAAGATTTGGAAGGAAAAAAAGTGGCCACTGAATTGGTTAATTTTACAAAAAGATATTTTGCCAACCAGGGAATAAATGTTATAGTGGAATTTTCTTGGGGTGCTACAGAGGCTAAAGTAGTTTCTGGTTTAGCAGATGCTATCGTTGAAGTCACAGAGACAGGCACAACTCTGAAGGCACATGGATTGAAAATCATTAAGGAATTAATGGTCTCCAATCCTCAACTTATTGCCCATCCTAAGAGTTGGGAACACCCATGGAAACGAGAAAAAATAGAGCAAATTGCTCTATTGTTAAAGGGTGCTTTACAAGGCTACCATATGGTAGGGTTGAAAATGAATGTCCTTAAACAAAAATTAGGAACAATAATCAAATTGCTCCCCAGCCTTAATGCCCCAACCATTTCTTCCTTACATAACCAAGACTGGTGTGCAGTGGAAACTGTGGTCAGCAATAAAACAGTTCGTGATTTAATCCCCAAGTTAAAAAAAGCTGGGGCTGAAGGAATTATTGAATATCCTTTACATAAGGTGATTTGATGCGGTGGTTTATTTATCCTTGGATATTTATTTGTATAATAAGCTGTGCCTCTACTGGTTTAAATAAAAAAAGGGAAGCAGAAGTCCACTTTCGCTTGGGAGATTCTTACCTTAGACAAGGAAAACCTGGCTTTGCTCTGAGAGAGTTAGTTCAGGCGCAGAAACTTGACCCTCAAAACCCGGACATTCATTTAGCTCTTGGCCTTGCTTACATGGCCCGAGGAGATTTGGACAAGGCTGAGGCTCAGTTTGAAAAAAGCATTCAATTAAAACCAGAATATGGGGCGGCTTATAACAATCTTGGATTATTATACCTACATCAAAAAAAGTTAGTACAGGCAGAAAAATGTTTTAAAAAGGCTATAAGTATTCCTGTTTATCCCACACCTGAAGCAGCTTATACCAATCTTGGTTCTTGCTATATTCTCCAAAAGAGATATAGCAATGCCCAAAATGCATTTAGGCACGCAATAGAGGTTAATCCCCTCTATCTTCCTGCTTATTTGGGATTGGGGAGAACATGGGAAATACAAAAGCAATATGATAGGGCTCTCCGGGTTTATCAGGAGGGTACTCAATACCTACCCCAAGAAGCTCCTCTTTATTATCGAATGGCTCTTATTTATTTTCTCAAAGGTGAGAAAGAAAAGGCTAAGGAATATTTTAAAAGGGTCATTCAGTTTGATCAGGGTGCCCTTCGTCAACATGCTCAAAGAATGCTGAAAGATCTTCAATGATTGCTAAACGAGCACAGAAAATACCCCCCTTTCTGGTTATGGACGTATTAGAAAGGGCCCAGATTTTAGAAAAACAGGGAGAAGACATCATCCATCTGGAAGTGGGAGAACCCGACTTTGACACTCCCTCCTGTATTAAAGAAGCACTTAAAATGGCCATTAAAACAGGTAAAACTCATTATACTCATAGCCTTGGTATCTTTGAGTTAAGAGAGGCAATTGCCAGATACTATCAACAAAAATATGGAGTGACCATTTCTCCAGATAATATTATTATTACTGCCGGTACTTCCCCAGCCATGTTTCTTATCTTTTCTAGCCTTTTAGAACCAGGAGATGAGGTCATTTTACCCAATCCTCATTATGCTTGTTATCCTAATTTTATTCGTTTTCTAGGAGGAAGCCCTATTTTTATTCCTGTGAAAGAAGAGAATAATTTTATCTATGATGTAGAGCAGGTAAAAAAAGCCATCTCTCCTCGGACAAAGGGCATCATTGTCAATTCACCTGCCAATCCCACTGGTATGCTCACACCAAGTGAAATAATGCAAGCCCTAGCTGAACTTGGAATATCTATTATCTCAGACGAAATATATCATCAACTGGTTTATGAAGGCACAGCACATTCGGCTTTAGAATTTACTGACAATGCCTTTGTTTTAAATGGTTTTTCTAAGGCATATGCCATGACAGGATGGCGTTTGGGTTATCTCATTGCACCCCCCTCTTTTGTTCGTCCCATCCAAAAGATCCAACAAAATTTCTTTATTTGTGCCCCATCTCTTGCCCAATATGCAGCCCTGGCAGCCTTAAAAAAGGCCCAGCCTGACGTATTAAAAATGCGCCAAATTTATAACCAAAGGCGTCTTTATCTTTATGAGACTTTAAAGGAACTGGGGTTTTCTTTAAAAATACCTCAAGGAGCCTTTTATTTCTTTGTCAATATCAAACATCTTAGCCAAGATAGCTATACTTTAGCCTTTGATATTTTAGAAAAGACAAAAGTGGCTGTGACACCAGGTATTGATTTTGGCAGTGAAGGAGAGGGATTCTTGCGTATTTCTTATGCCAATTCATTAAAAAATATTAAAGAGGGTTTGAATCGTCTCAAATACTATCTGAACCAACATGGAGGTTAAGTCTGTTCACTCCATATTCATTCTAAAAGCCCTGGCATGGGCTTAATCCATAACACTCCATGTACCCAATCAAACTTTTCTATTACGTCCTCAATAGAAGGAATGAAATATTCCTTTTTTTCTTTCTCATTATGAACTACAAAAATATCGTTACTCCCAGTGTTAAAAACATACTTTACTTTGCCTAAATATTCGTTGGTATTTAAATATACCTTTAATCCTATAACCTGATGCCAGTAATATTCTGTCTCTTTATTCAGAGAAGGAAGACTAGATTTTTTAATATATATGTTAGCACCTATTAATGGCTCAGCTTTACTAATATGCTCAATTTCAGCTAACGAGAGAATGTAAAGATTTTTATGAGGCCTTACTTCACGGAGATGGTATAACTGAACAGGGCCGGTTTTTTGTTTCAGAAACACCTCTCCACCGACCCTAAAACTCTCTGTGGAATCTGTGTAAGGGATGACCCTTATTTCGCCCTTTATACCGTGAGTGTTAACTATTTTACCAATGAGGAGAAATTCCTTCCTCATCGGTCTATTTTATTCAATAATTTCTAAAACTGCCCTTTTCTTAACCTTAGTAGAGGCAGCATTCAAAATGGTGCGCATCGCTCGTGCAGTACGGCCTTGTTTACCTATTACTTTCCCCAAATCTTGCTTTGCCACTTTTAACTCTATGACCGAAGTCTGCTCTCCTTCTATTTCCCTCACTTCTACAGCATTAGGATTATCTACCAAAGATTTAGCAATAAATTCTATTAATTCTCTCAGCATCTCGCACCTCCACTTTATAAAATTCCTTGCCTTTTTAACAAAGCTTTCACGGTTTCTGTAATTTGGGCTCCCAGTCCCACCCATTTTTGCAATGCTTCTTTATTAACTTTTACCTCAGCAGGATCAGTAAGGGGGTTGTAAAATCCTACTACTTCCAAATACTTTCCATCACGGGCCCTTCTTGCTTCTGTAGCCACAATCCTATAAAACGGCCTCTTCTTCGCTCCCATCCGCATAAGTCGTATTTTTACTGCCATCTACTTTTACTATCACCTCCTTTCTAATGCAAGAAATCTCTTAAATTTATTCTTTTACCTTTTTTCCCTTTTTTTGTAAAGCTTTTAATCATTTTTTTAGTTTGATTATAGTTTTTAAGTAATCTGTTTATTTCTTGCACTGTAGTCCCACTGCCATAAGCAATGCGCTTCCGCCGCTTCCCATTAATAATTTCTGGCCTCAACCTTTCTTCTTTAGTCATAGAATTAATAATGGCTTCTATTCTTACCAGCTCCTTTTCGTCTATGTGCAAATTTTTAAATTGTTTCATTTGAGAAAAACCAGGTATCATACTTAAAATTTGCTCTAGTGAACCCATTTTGCGGATCCGCCTCAATTGGTCCCGAAAATCTTCTAAGGTAAATTCATTCTTTCTAAGTTTTTGTTCCAGTTCCCTTGCCTTTTGCGCATCTATTGTCTCCTCCGCCTTTTCAATTAAAGAAAGAATATCACCCATACCTAGGATGCGTGAAGCTACTCTGTCAGGATAAAATACTTCAAGGGCATTTAATTTTTCTCCTACACCTACAAACTTGATAGGTTTTTGGGTAATTGCCTTAATAGAAAGAGCTGCACCTCCTCTAGCGTCTCCTTCCATCTTAGTGAGAATAACACCTGTAATACCCAAAGTTTGGTTAAAAGTTTTAGCTATATTTACCGCATCTTGACCAGTCATGGCATCAGCCACCAGAAGGATCTCTTGAGGCATAAGTCGCTCCTTAAGTTGTCTCAGTTCATTCATCATTCTTTCATCAATATGTAGCCTACCTGCTGTGTCAATAATAATTACATTATAACCGCGTCGCCTTGCTTCTGTAAGTGCGTTAATACAAATCTCCATAGGAGTTTGTGAATTTTGGGCAGGGAATACTTCTATTCCCAACTGTTGTCCCAGTTTCTGAAGTTGGTCAATAGCAGCAGGACGATAAGTATCAGCTGGCACTAAATAAGAACGCTTCCTTTCTTTCTCTTTAAGAAATTTTGCTAATTTGGCGCATGTTGTGGTCTTTCCAGATCCTTGAAGACCAACTAACATGATAATACTTGGCATACCTTTAAGATTTAGCTTAGCTCCAGTTCCTCCCATTAAGACTGTCAATTCGTCCCTAACTATCTTTATTACTTGCTGAGCTGGAGTCAGGCTACGCATCACTTCCTGCCCTATGGCTTTTTCCTTAACCCGGTTCAGAAATTCCTTGACTACTTTATAGTTAACATCCGCTTCCAATAGAGCTAATTTCACTTCTTTCAAGGCCTTATTAATATGTTCCTCGGTAAGATGGCCATGCCCTTTCAACTTTTTGAAAATAGTGTCTAACTTTTTGCTCAAGTTATCAAACATAGAACTACCTTTTAAATCTTAAATAGCTTTATCACAATTTTAACATTTTACACAATCTGCAGGTTTTAGCAATATAATTTTATTTCCCCAAATCCTTGTTTGTCCTACAAGAAACCCCGTAAGCCTGTCTGCCCCCGCCTGCCGTCGGGCAGGGAACAGGCAGGTATGCTATAATAAAGCGATTTTGAAAAATTGCCTTTTACCTAAAAGGTGAAAACACACTCACGGGGTAAGAACAATGATAAAACAAAAAGATCTAAAGTAAAGCAAGCTATTTTGCCATTTGTTTTAGAGAGAACTTACGAAACTATCCCTGCCTGACGCCTGCCTGTCCCCGCCTGCCTGCGGGCAGGGGCAGACAGGGCAGGCAGGACTCCAGAAATCAATCGCAGATTTTGGGAGAACCTTCCTTCCCATTGACATTTAACCTTACTGTGCTAATTTTTGGGCATTAAAAATCTGAATGAGGTTTTAGAATGGAAGAAAAAACAGATTATAAGTCCACACTGAACTTACCTCAAACGCCATTTTCTATGAAGGCTAATTTGACAAAGCAGGAACCTGAAATTTTGGAATCTTGGAGAAAAATGGGACTTTATAAAAAAACAAGTATGGTTACTCCGGATAAGCCCCTGTTTATTCTCCATGACGGTCCTCCCTATGCCAATGGGCATATTCACATGGGCACTGCTTTAAATAAGGTATTAAAAGATTTCATTGTCAAATCTAGGCTTATGATGGGTTTTAACTGCCCCTATGTTCCAGGTTGGGATTGTCATGGTTTGCCTATTGAACATAAGGTAGATGAGGAGCTAGGAGAAAAAAAGAGGGAGATGAGCCCTTTAGAAATTAGAAAGCAATGTCGGGCATATGCCGAAAAATACATAAATATCCAGCGGGAAGAATTTAAAAGATTGGGAATTTTGGGAAGGTGGGATAAGCCATATCTCACCATGGATTATAAGTATCAGGCCACAATCTTCAGGGAGTTTAGTAAGTTTTTGTTAAGTGGAAATGTGTATAGAAGTAAAAAACCTGTATATTGGTGTCCTCATTGCCAAACAGCCTTGGCTGAGGCAGAAGTAGAATATAAGGATATAAAAAGTCCATCTATATTTGTGAAATTTCCTCTGGTTTCCGATATAAGTGAACCCTACCCTGTGTTAAAAAACAAATCTATTTTTCTGGTCATTTGGACTACCACTCCTTGGACATTGCTAGCCAATTTAGCCATTGCCTTAAATCCTGAAGCCGAATACGCGGCGGTGAAAATAGATAATGGTCAAGTATTTATCATGGCTCAGCGTCTTGTTCCTCTATGTATGGAAGAATTTGGTGTAAAAAATTATGAAATAATAGCTAACATCTCTCCTAAGTTATTGGAAAGGAAGGAGTGCCAACATCCTTTTATAAATCGTAAATCCCTTATTATTCTTGCAGATTATGTTACTTTAGATACAGGCACAGGCTGTGTGCATATTGCTCCTGGTCATGGGCAGGAAGATTATGAGAGTGGTTTAAAATATGGCCTTGAAATATATGCCCCAGTGGACAAGGAGGGATGTTTTACTAAAAATGTCCCCTTTTTTTCAGGGCAATTTGTGCTGGATGCGGATCAGGCAGTTATTGGAAAATTAACGGAAGTAGGGGCGTTAGTCTATCATTCTACCTTTTCACATAGTTACCCACACTGCTGGCGATGCAAAAAACAAGTGATTTTTAGAGCCACAGAGCAATGGTTTATTTCAGTGGATAAAAACAATATCCGCCAAAAGGCATTGGAGGCTATTGATAGTATAAAGTGGATCCCAGCTTGGGGTAAAAACCGTATCCGAGGGATGATAGAAGTAAGACCTGATTGGTGTATCTCGCGACAAAGAGTGTGGGGTGTTCCTATTGCCGTATTTTACTGTGAAAAATGTGGAGGAATTTTAAAAGATAGGTCTGTAATTGAGCATGTAGCCCAGATGATGGAAAAAGAAGGAGCAGATATTTGGTTTAAATACGAAGTTTCCCAAATCCTTCCTGCTGGTATAAAGTGTTCTAATTGTGGCCACAATATTTTTAGAAAAGAAATGGACATTTTAGATGTGTGGTTTGACTCAGGAGTAAGTCATGTAGCCGTATTAGAAGAACACCATTATTGGCCAGAAATGCGTTGGCCTGCTGATTTATATTTAGAAGGAAGTGACCAACACCGGGGTTGGTTTCAGTCATCATTATTAACTGCCATAGGGACTAGAGATAATCCTCCTTATAAGGCCGTTTTAACTCATGGATTTGTAGTAGATGCTGAAGGGAGAAAGATGTCTAAATCTTTAGGAAATGTAATCTATCCCCAGGAAATCATTGCTCAATATGGGGCTGAGATATTGCGCATGTGGGTAGCTGCCTCTGATTATCAAGATGACATTTGCCTTTCGCAGGATATTTTGAAACAATTGACCGAGGCCTATCGGCGCATTAGAAATACCATCCGCTTTCTCTTAGGTAATCTTTACGATTTCCACCCACAGACAGACTTTTTACCTTACCAAAAACGTCTGGAATTAGACAAATGGGTGTTACATCAGTTACAACAGTTGATCAATCGCCTCAGACAGGCCTATGAAAATTACCAATTTCACCTGATTTATCATGGACTTCATAATTTTTGTGTAAATGATTTAAGTGCCTTCTATTTAGATGTTCTTAAAGACAGACTTTATACCTCTTTGTCTGATAGTTTAGAAAGGCGCTCTGCTCAAAGCACCCTTTGGGAAATATTACAGGTAATAACCCGCTTGATGGCTCCGGTCCTGAGTTTTACTGCTGAGGAAGTGTGGAAATTTATACCTCAAACAAAGGGGCATAAAGAAAGTGTATTTCTCACTACCTTTCCAAAAGTTAGGGCAGAATATCAAGACGAAAAATTAGCAGAACGCTGGGGGAAATTATTGAGTGTCCGCAAAGAAGTAACAAAGGCTTTAGAACGTGCTAGAAGGGAGAGGGAAATTGGCCATTCTTTGGATGCCGAAGTAAAGATTTTAGCCCCCCCTGCTTTAACACCGGTGTTAGAAAGCTATTTAAAAGATTTGCCTGAAATATTCATCGTTTCTCATGTAGAACTGGCAGAAAAACTCTCTGAAATCAATTTTGAAAGCGAAACTATTCCAGGCTTAAAAATAATGGTAAAGGCCTATAATTATTCCAAATGTGAACGATGTTGGCGAAGACAACCCAGTGTGGGAAAAGATGAAATTTATCCTACCATATGTGACCGTTGTGTAAAAGTAATGCAGGCCTTAACCAATTGACAAAATAATCAAAACAGTGTAAAGGCACATCCAAACACTTTATATGGGGAAATAAAGATATGAATCCCAAAAAAATAGAGTTCTTCAGAAAGCTTTTAATTAAGCAAAAAGAGGAGCTATTAAAGCAGGCACGTCAAACTTTGAGTAGTTTAAGTCAGGAGGGTGCTGAAATTCCAGCAGACTTAGCTGATAGAGCCAGTTTAGAAACAAATAGAGAGTTCCTTTTAAGGATTAGAGATAGAGAAAGAAAACTCATTGCTAAGATAGACCAAACACTAAAAAAGATGGAAAATGGCACCTATGGAATTTGTGAGCAATGTGGTCAGGAAATCGAAGAAGAACGTTTAAAGGCCCGACCAGTTGCTTCTTTTTGTATTAAGTGCAAGAGAAAATTAGAAACTATGGAGAAATTGCAGAAACGTTAATGCCTTTTCCTTTGATATTTTAATACTGCTCTGATGTGATCCTTTAAATTTTTTGAGAAATAGTGAGTGCCATTACCACGGGAAACAAAATATAAATAAGGGGTATTAGGGGCTTCTACTACAGCCCTAATGCTTTCCTCACCAGGATTACATATAGGAGTAGGTGGAAGGCCCTTAATCACATAGGTATTATAGGGAGAAACATACTTCAAGTCTTTCTTAGTTAAATTACCATTAAAATGGGGTAAGGCATAAATAACAGTGGGGTCTGCCTGAAGAGGCATTTCTCGTCTTAATCTATTTAGAAAAACAGAAGCAATTAGTGGCTTCTCTGTTCTAACCGCGGTCTCTTTTTCTATGATAGAAGCTAAGGTGACGATTTCGTGCCGAGAAAATCCCGTTTTTTTTGCTTTATTAGAATATTTTTGGTAGATGTGGTCAAACTTAGTGAACATTATTTTAATAATAATATCTTCTGATAATCCTTTAGGCAAAAAATATGTAGCAGGAAATAAATAGCCTTCTAAGCTAGGGGCATCAATACCCAAAGAATGAGCAAAATGTTGGTTATAGGCTAATCTGATAAATTTAGTTCGATTTATAAGGTCATATTGGGCAAGAGTTTTGGCAATTTCTTTAATAGTCGCTCCCTCTGGAATGGTTACTTTGTAATGAATAATGCCCTTTCCGCTAGAGAGTTTTTTTAATAGGGCAACAGGGGTAAGGTCGGGAGTAATGAGGTACTCTCCAGGCTTTATTTTTGCAGCTAAACCATAAGTCCTTCCCCAAATTTGCAAAAGGAGAGGGAAAGTAACAATCTTTTCTTTCTCAAGTTCTATAATGAGCCTTTTAAAACTCCATCCTGGTTGAACAAAGATTATTTGACTGGTATTTAAAGGAGTAGTAAGGTAAGCCCAACAAACAAAGAGAAAATTGCAACTGATTAAAAGGAAAAAAAGCAAAATCAAAAAATATTTATTTCTCATGTATTGCCTTTAGA
>Ga0190360_1002042_pt1 | contig 10082 bp, 5 predicted proteins | sample 48721834_MG_FD_161271 | JGI IMG/M metagenome (GOLD analysis project Ga0190360, IMG submission 161271) | Hydrothermal vent microbial mat bacterial communities from Southern Trench, Guaymas Basin, Mexico - 4872-18-3-4_MG | ecosystem: Environmental > Aquatic > Marine > Hydrothermal vents > Microbial... | reverse complement strand
AAGAGGCAAGCACACCTGGTAACGTAACACCTGGATTGCCTGGCAATCCAGAAAGAGAGAAAACCAAACTACAGATTGCTGTTGCTCCTCGTCTTGGAATTTCGCATCCTATCAGTGAGAACACAGTGTTACATTTTGTATATGGACATTTCTATCAGAGATCCTCATGGAACAAAATGTTTGGGCTACCGGTCTGTACTTTTGTAGAAGATCCTGATACGGCGCGGAACCCATATGCTACGTATGGCTGGATAGCTCAATGGCAGGGTTACCTTGGGAACCCCTTGCTTGGGTACGAAAAAACTATTCAGTATGAAATCGGAGTTGACCAGAATATTGCGGATATACTTCGATTAGACATCACCGGTTATTATAAGGATGCCAGCGATCAAACAATCTTCCGTGAGGCAACATTATATGAACCTCGATGGGGAGACCAGAATGCATGGACTTTACTCGTAGGCAGCAATATGGATGCATTAATGGCTTCTAATTGTGCATATGCGGACATTCGCGGGCTGGAAACCAGATTTGATACGCGGTTTAATTTCCCATTAAACTTTAATTTGATCTACGACCTTTCATACACTACAGGAGGTGTAGTCGGCTATTCTACCCTGCATGAACCAGGTACTGGAGGCTACAACACGCCTCAAGGGTATGCCCAGATGAAAAAAGCTTGGAATAACAACCACAAATTCAAAGGTATAGCTAATCTTAGTTTCCGTAGAGGATTTGGTCCAACAATAGGAGGTTTTAAGCCTCTCAGTGATTTAAATGCAAATGTATATTTTGAATATTGGAGTGGCCGACAGTATACGTATCACGGACCGGGTGACACATCAACAGAACCTAACAATAAACGCTGGAAGCCCCATTACAGAACTAATCTAAAAGTTTCAAAGGGTTTCTACTTAGCGGGAGGTATACATCCTAAAATCAGCGTAGAGGTCAGAAATCTCTTCAACAACAAAGATTTGAATATGCTTTTTGGAGATGACTTGATCAAGTACGAAGAAAATCCAAATCTTCCATTAGAGGAAAGACTTCCTAAACATTGGTGGTCTGGAGAACCTAATGAATGGGGTTGGTACAATATATGGACTAACCCACCCCGGCAGATTTATATGGAATTGTCAGTAGATTTTTAACATTATTGATTCTATTTATCGAATCCTTGAAATGTCAATTCAAATTGCAATGTATCAAAATAAAAGGAGATAGAAATGAATAAGATTTATCCTAATAAAAAAAAGCGGATAGGAAACAAAGGAAGCTTTTTTGTTGGAATACTTGTGTTTCTATTACTGGGCACAGTTGTTAACCTTTACAGTCAGGACAGGGTACAGTGGCGCAGCAGGAACCTTAGCCGAGGTAAACTGTGGGTTACAAGAACAAATTCTCTTAGAATTGGCCCAATAGATCATCCAACAAGCTCCTATACGCTCAATTATCCTGGATTTCCAGTAGGTGCTGATCTCAGCGATCAATACAATTACGTAGCAGCAGGTGGTTTTATGATTTATGGTGAACGGGAAGGCCAGCCGGCTGCCTACACGATCACTGGTCGTTTTTCCACCTCATCCAAATATGTTTATCCCACTGTAACCACATGGCGTATTAGAAACTGGAACTTACTCAACGATCCCTCTCTCCCAGCCGAGGAAATGATAGGAGGTGCTCAACACGTGATTGACCTTGACGTAGACGTATCTTTTAAGGCTATGAATTGGAGCTATCCCAAGTACGATGATTTCGTGATTTATGAATACACCATTACTAATACGGGCTCTACTCCGCTGGATAATCTCTACTTCGGCACACGCTATGCTACATGGATTACGGAGAAAGGAGACTGGATTGGACCTGGAACTGACTTTGACGATAAGTACGGATGGGATGAAGATCATGGGTGTTTTTATTTCTATGATGCTGAGAGTTTCAGGTGGGAAGATGAAGTACCTCTTCAATTTAATTTTGGCCCTGGTCTTGAAACTTCAGACATTGGCGACCCTGCTGATATACTGGAAGCAGGAGCACGGGTTCATGAACTATATTCACCTGGTTATTTTACTGTCCTCTGTTTAGATCCGGCTGGCGGAAATGTCTATCAGAATATAGTAGAATACATAGGTCAAGGAGTTTCGACTGACGCTCCTATTGAGGATCTCACATTGCGACTGGGTACTGACCCTCCCCCTCGCTATTTAGATGTAATGACACATCAGCAACCCCGTATGTCTTGGGATGAAGCCAGAGCTTTAGGTGGCGAGGGTGGTAACAAATTCGAACGAGAACCGGAGTTTCTTCTTTCCTGTGGACCATACAATTTAGCTCCTGGGGACTCAGTCACTGTGGTATATGCAGAGGTTGTGGGTGAAATGGACCGAGCCAAGATCGTTGAAGGAGGAGTTGAGAACGTGAAACTTTTGGCCACTGCATCAAAGGATTCTCTTATGAAACATGTGGAGGCTTGCGAGGAATTTTACCAGAATGGATATATACCCGATGCTTATCCTCCTATGACTCCCACAGATAGTTTGGGTAGCTTAGTGCTGACACCTGTTGGTGGCGGGATTAAAATTGAATGGCCTCCAATTCCAGATACTTACAGAGATCCACTCACCGGAGTTAACGACTTTGCTGGATACAGAGTCTATCGTTCAACTTATTTCTGTATCGGTCCATGGACCATGGTAGCTGACATCCCAAAGGCAAGTGCCACAGTAGAAAACGGAAAAGTTGTTTATACAGATACTGGCTTGCCTTTAGGAGTAGGAAACTACTATACGGTTACCAGTTACGACACAGATGGGAATGAAAGTGGTAAGGTAAACGCCAATCGATTTCCCGTCTATCCATTGCGAGCACCAAACACCGATTTCCCAAAAAATGTATATGTAGTTCCAAATCCATTTAGGCAGCATAGTGGTTTGTTGGGTTCTGGTGAAGAATTGCGAATAGAGTTCATCGGCCTTCCATCAAAGTGTACAATTCGCATTTATACACTTGTTGGAGAATTAGTCCAAGAGATCAAACACGATGATGGAAGTGGATCCGAATCCTGGGGCAGCATTGAAAAATTGGACTATCAGGTAAACAAATGGATGATGTATGTCTCTCCTGGACTCTATATATATCAGGTAAAATCAGAGGTTCCAGGGCATGAAGGCGAAACCTACATAGGAAAATTCGCTATAATCAAGTAAAGTGTATTTAGTAGATATGCAGATGTCTTACTTTTATCACAACTTAGGAGGAACAATGATGAAATCCAAAAAATTATTTGTCATATTTCCTATTGCTGCTCTCATCTTTTTCATGGTTTTTTCAGGACTTTATGCCCAGAGCGGTATTAAGCCCTCAAAAATTGAACGTGTGGGATTATCTGGGTGGCAATTTCTGAAAATCAACGGGAGTGCCCGTCAAGCAGCCATGGGCGGCGCTTTCACGGCCACTTCGCACGGTGATGCAGGAGCCATATTGGGCAATCCTGCTGCCTTAACAGATGTAGAAAATGTATCGGCGTCCTTTGGCAAAGTTAACTGGATTGCCGATATTGGATACCAATCTGCCTGTATTGTAAAACGGTTTGGTAGTATAGGTGTCTTTGGGCTCAGCTTTGTCTCTGTCGATATGGGTGATATGGCCGAGACAATCAACAGTCCAATTCCTGGAGAAGATCGAACCGAAGCTGTAGTTACAGGAAATACTTTTACGGCAAGTGACATGGCAGTAGGACTCTCCTATGCAAAAAGAATTACTGACCGTTTATCAATAGGGGGTAATGCACGTTGGATCCGAGAAAAAATTGCAGAAGTGAGCATGACAAATGTATCTATCGATTTCGGGACGGTCTATTATACCGGGTTCCATAGTCTCCGATTGGCAATGGTAGCACGGAATTTTGGTCCTGACACTCATTTGGTAGGTTGGTCAGAGAAATATCAGGCAGAAGCGGTTGATATAAGAATGCCCTTGGATTTCCGAGTAGGAATGGCCATGGATTTCTTTGAGAGCAAAGAAAGTCCACATTTCTTAACAGTTGCTGTTGAAGGTATCCATCCAAATGATGGGCCCGAGAGAATCAATATGGGTGCTGAATATTCACTGGGCAAGATGCTCTATCTGCGAGGAGGTTATAGGTTCAATTATGATGAAGAAGGTTTCACCTTCGGAGGTGGTTTGAACTACAATCTCAGTGGGGTGGCTGCTAAGATTAACTATGCCTATGTTGACTTCGGAAGATTACAAAAAGTGAATATGTTCTCTGTCGGTTTCTCGTTTTAATTCAGCGGTAAAGGGTGGCCAACAGAAATGCTGGCTACCCTTTATTGTTATAGTAGAATTGTTCACGAAAACCGAGATACCTATTTGTCTTCCATGCTCGTGGAGTGATAATGATTTTCCAGCTGCTGAAAAATGTGTGTATCCAGTTTATCAACTTGGCCGGGAAAAGATAAATCGAATATATGATAGCCGATTAATCGCAGTTGGACACGCAAAATAGCGTAAGATAATTAATAATGAAGAGGTAACAGTGAAAGTACTAAATAAAATCGTTCTGTTTTTTGTGATTGTATTTTTCCTTGTCTCCGCCAATTGTCATAAGAAAGACTCAGGTGAAGACCCCATGATTGCCGGTGCTAATATAGCCATTGTGCAGACTGAATATGGTAAAGTCAGAGGCTATATCCATAATGGCACGTTTGTCTATAAGGGCATCCCTTATGCGAAAGCAGAACGGTTTATGCCGCCTGCAAAACCCGATGCATGGGAAGGAATAAGAAGCTCCCTGTTTTGGGGACCGACCTGTCCAATGATGGCATCGCATAACATGGAGCCTGATGAAGGAAAATTTTTATTCCAGCATGATTGGGGGTATCCCAGTGAAGATTGTCTACGCTTGAATATCTGGACGCCTGGGATAAATGATGATAAGAAAAGACCCGTTATGGTCTGGATTCATGGAGGCGGGTATTCCTATGGTTCATCTCAGGAGCTTCCATGCTATGATGGTGAAAATCTCAGTAGAAAAGGTGATATAGTGCTTGTTTCTGTAAACCACCGTCTAAATGTACTGGGATTTCTGGATTTATCCGCCTTTGGTGAGAAATACAAATTCTCGTCAAATGTCAGTATGTTAGATCTTGTAGCTGCGCTGGAATGGATAAGAGATAATATTGCTAATTTTGGTGGTGACCCAAATAATGTCACGATATTTGGACAGTCAGGCGGTGGTGGTAAGGTAGCTACCTTGTTGGACGTACCTTCTGCTAAAGGTCTTTTCCACAAAGCCATTATTGAAAGTGGTTGGCAACCTGAATATCAGAAACAGGAAATAAGCCGGCGAATTGGCAGGGCTGTTGTTCAGGAACTGGGTTTACAGCCTTCACAAATAGACTCCATTCAGAAGATGCCCTACGCAGAACTTGCAGCTGCGACACAGCGGGCATTGAAAAAAATCAGGGAACAACTTACTGCAGAAGGTAATGAGCCTAAGGGATATAGCTTCGGCTTAATTCCTACCCTGGATGCTAATTTCTTGCCTTATGAGCAGAACGATCCGAGAGCACTCTCTCTGTCAAAAGATGTACCCCTTATTATTGGTACTACAAAGAATGAATTTATCACTTCAGTATGGATTAATCCTCGTATGAGGAATGCTCCCTTAGATAGTGTTAAAAGTTTCATTCAAAAGAAATATGGTGATAAAGCAGATGCCTACATTGCAGCAGTAAAGCAGGCTTTTCCCAAAGATACCAAGCCCACAGATTTGATAGATGTTGATGTCATGTTTCGGGGGGCAGCTGTTAACTACGCTAACCTTAAATCCTCTCACAGCAATGCGCCCGTTTTTATGTACCTATTCACCTGGCAATCGCCAATTTTCGATGGTGACTATAAAGCGTGTCATTGTATGGAGTTGCCTTTTGTGTTCAACAATATTGGTCTTTGGGAGGAAATAACCGGAGGTGGAAAGGAAGCTTATGTACTTGCTGATAAAATGAGTCAGGCCTGGATAAACTTTGCCCGCTATGGTGATCCAAACCATAGAGGATTGCCAAAGTGGGAACCCTATACCGAGGAAAATGGTACTACCATGTTTTTTGATAATGAATGTGTTATACACCATCACCATGATAGAGAACTCTTAAAGATTACAGCTAAGGAACAATCAATATTTTGAATTCGGAGGATAAAGTTTGTCATCGGATAGGTTAAATATAAAAACCGTGTATGGTATATTCGACATCGCTTTGTTATGCTGATGGCTATTTGTGTCTCCAAAACTATAATAAAAACATCGCTCTGGTTGGGCCGAATCAGATTCGTTCTTTGAAAAACTTCACCCCAATTAATATTGGAAATATCGATACCGAGCAGTTCGAAAGGACTTTTTACGTTGTGATCTTTAGATACGATTCCAAGAGAATCTTTTAAATTTGTAATTCAGAGTCATAAGTTTCAGTGAATCCCACGCCGTTTGATGGAAGTTAAATCTATCTGTGTTATCGGTCTTTCTTGAGAGTTGTCGTATAATGCCTTCGATAATGTTCGTTGTTCCTGGCATTTCAGGATGATATAGATTGAGTCCAAAGTTTGACAAAGTTATTTTCAAAACATTCAATTTTTTTCCCCAACAAGCGATGATTCAAGATTTATCTTCTTTTGAACAAGTGTAAATGTCTTTTTGCAATCATGACAGAATCATCTTCAAAGTGCTAAAGTTGAGGGTGTTTCAAAATAATCTTAATGGGTGAGTTTTCATAATCAAAATTTTATTTTACGAAAAAGGACATTATCCGATGAATATAAAAGAAATTACAAGGCGTGTTTTTTTAAAACAGGCGGGGAGCGTTGCTGCAGCGCTTGCTATACCCAATGTTATACTCTCTTTTTCAGGGAGGGATGAAAGACGTCCAAATATTTTATTTGCCCTTGCGGATGATTGGTCGTGGCCCCACGCGAGCATCGCCTACAAAATGGGCATACCCGGAACTGATTCGGTTGTTAAGACGCCTGCTTTTGATAGAGTTGCGCGAGAGGGAATATGTTTTACAAATGCATATGTCTGTGCTCCCTCTTGTAGTCCCAGTCGGGCATCAATACTCACCGGTAGGTATATCTGGCAGCTTGAAACCGCTGCAAATCTCCGAGGTGTTTTACCTGCTAAATTTGCTGTTTATCCCGAAATCTTAGCAGATGCAGGATACCATGTTGGGTACATGCACAAAGGTTGGGCACCTGGACCATTGGGTAATAGAGTGCAAAATCCTGCTGGTCCCAAATACAATAATTTTGATGAATTTATTAGAAAACGTCCGAAAGAGACACCGTTCTGTTTTTGGTTTGGCAGTTGGGATGCACATCGAGGATATGTAAAAGATAGTGGTATAAATAGCGGTATGAAACCCGAGAATGTCACTGTTCCAGCATGTCTGCCGGACAACATGACTGTCAGAAAAGATATATGTGACTATTACTTTGAAGTACAGCGTTTTGATCGTGATGTAGGTAATATGCTAAAACTATTGGAGGAAAAAGGGGAATTGGAAAATACTATTGTTGTGATAAGTGGCGACAATGGTTTCCCATTCCCGCGTTGTAAGGTTGAATTGTATGATACAGGGACAAGAGTACCGCTGGCAATCCGTTGGGGCAAAAAAATTAAAGGTGGACGTGTTGTAAACGACTTTATCAATTTAGCGGAACTCGGTCCAACTTTTCTGGAAGTGGTCGGACTTGAAGTAGCGGATACTATGACTGCACCAAGTTTTGTGAATATTCTTATGTCAGATAAAGAGGGGCGTGTTGATCCGTTGCGAAATAAAGTGTTTACCGGTGTGGAATATCATGATTTTAATTGTCGTAAACCGGACGTAGGATACCCATCACGAACAGTTCGTAATGATGAATTTCTTTACATATGTAACTTTGCGCCTAACCGATATCCTGCAGGTGATCCGATTGAGTATCGTAAAGAACGTGGACCCTATGGAGAAATAGATCCATCTCCTACCAAAACGTATATGATTGAACATAAAAATGATCCTCAGATCAAAAAGCTGTTTAAACTGGCATTTGGTAAACGACCTGCGGAAGAACTTTACGACCTGCGAAAAGATCCCGGACAATTGCAAAATGTTGCGTACCTATCAGAATATGCTGAAAGTAAGAAAAAGATGGCTAATATTTTAATGAAAGGATTAAAGTCTATGGGAGACCCTCGTGCGCTTGGCAAAAAAAATGCTTTCAAATTTAGATGGAATCCACAAAAGGCAAAATTACCATGGAAAAGAAAACAACAAGACGTGAATTTCTAAAAAAAGCAACGTTAGGAGCTGTAGGGACTGCCTTTACTGGAATTACTTTATCCGGGAAGGGATCCGTTTTTGTAAACAGTGAAAAAAGTGCACCAGCAATTCTTAGCAAATCGACTAGAGGGGATAGACCAAATATCCTCTATATCTTTCCAGATCAACTTCGTTATAGTGCGCTTGGATCAAATGGTAATAAGATAATCTCTACCCCTAATATTGATAAAATTGCAGAACAGGGGGTAGTTTTTGATCAGGCTTTTTCTTCTTGTCCTGTATGTGCTCCGCATAGAGCTCAATTGATTACAGGAAGGTATTCACATAAGAATGGAGTGGTGGATAATGAGTATAAACCGCGTACTGATCAAGTGTTCTTTCATCAAGCATTAAAACGTGCTGGATATAGGACTGCTCATATTGGTAAATGGCATCTGGGTTATGGTCCCTACACCAAGGATAAGAGGTATGGATTAGACTACATGTTTGCTCATGATTGTGATCATCGTTATTATAATGTACAATATTATGAAAATGAAAAGGGTCCTATTAATACGCATACTTGGTCTCCAGAAATAGAAACTACGAAAGCTATTGAATTTATCGAGGACCATTGTAAAAGATATAAGGGGACACCATTTTCATTGCATATAGGTTTCGGACCGCCCCATAATGGATATGGTGGTAAAGGGCATCTTCCTTATGATCTATATCCTGGAGAATTTAATATTTATGATCCTGCTGAAATAGAGCTTCGTCCCAATGTTCCTGTACCACTAGCCGATTTTGCCCGGAATGAGATAGCGGATTACTATGCTAATATCACTGGAATTGATACCCAAGTAGGTCGTCTCATGGCAAAGCTTGATGAACTTGGAATTGCAGAAAATACTATTCTTGTTTTTTCTGCTGATCATGGAGATCATTTGAGAAGTTATGGATATGGGACCCCAGATGACCGGTGGCTGCATTATACTAAGCGAGCGAATAAAGCCACTCCTCATGAGGAAGCCATTCACATCCCGTTTATAATGCGTTTCCCTGCTCTTGGGAAAGGAGGTAAAAGAACACAAACTCTACTTAGTAGCGTGGATATAATGCCAACATTGTTGAGTCTCTGTGGTTTGGAGATCCCAGAGGGAGTTCAGGGAAAAGATCTATCGTATGTGGTAAGAGGGGAAAAAGGAGAGATGCCGGATTCTGTTTATTTACAGATTCTCGGACCTGGTTGGCCGCATAGAGGTAGATGGGTAGGATTTTGGCGAGGTGTGCGTACAGAGCGTTGGCTGTATGCGCGATGGCATGAACCGTCAAAATATGAGCATGGGATATGGCTCTTTGATCGAGAAAATGACCCTTATGAGATGAATAATTTAGCTGGCAAAAAGGAATATAAAGGGATTCAGGACAAGTTAGAAAAACGTTTGAAACAATGGATAAAACAGACGGATGATCCTTTTGATTCTGGAGAAAGAGATCCAAAGACAGGAATGTTACTCCTTGGGCAAGAATTTTCCCTTGAGAAGTATTATCGCTAGGTTATTAGTGATAAAGATACGATAATAATGATTCCTCATGCGAATCGAGCGGTTAATCGATGATACATGTGCGAGAAACTTATATAGATCGATTATAGGAGAAAACCGCAATTGTTAAGATCGAACAAGAAGAGAAAAGTTACCAAACGCCAGCCTAAAATTTTGTCTTCTGTGCTTGTGAAACCGGCCGGTCCCGATTGCAATCTTAGCTGCATCTATTGTTTTT
>Ga0190360_1002040_pt1 | contig 10084 bp, 9 predicted proteins | sample 48721834_MG_FD_161271 | JGI IMG/M metagenome (GOLD analysis project Ga0190360, IMG submission 161271) | Hydrothermal vent microbial mat bacterial communities from Southern Trench, Guaymas Basin, Mexico - 4872-18-3-4_MG | ecosystem: Environmental > Aquatic > Marine > Hydrothermal vents > Microbial... | reverse complement strand
ATCAAATCCAATGTCGTTACCATTGGAGGCAAGTGCCGCCTGGCAGCATGTGAAATCGTCCGATCGTTTATTCTTTGGTCGTACCATCATCTACAACAGGAAATGGAGCCTGATATGTTATTCGCCAAAATTATGGCAAATTCTAAACAATTGAAATTAGCTCTATGATTCATTTTTGCCAAAGTTCAGTTTATAATTATAGCGTAACATAACAAACAAGAGTTGCAATGAAATTGAGCAATAGCGAAATTCCGTTGCGACGTGTGGTTGAATTAAACCGAGAAGTTGACGTGGTTAGCCCCATTTGGATTTTACATTTTGGGAACGATTTGTTGCTCCGCAAGGGCTCCTGCCTCTGCATGGTATGTCCAGTTTATGTGATATAAAAAATAAGTATGTATTAGTAAAATCCATGTAGATGCTTTTTTGCAACTTTTTAAGAATACTTAAGAACAGAGCACTAACATCTGATCCCTAAATATGTTATTACAAAGAAATCCCATGTTAAACAATTTAGTCATAGACAAGAGGTATATGAGATATCAAAGAAATAAATAGGGTCATTGCTTTCACCATTCTACTATTCACTACCCCCTCCTAAATTTTCCTTGAAATTCATATCATTATTGCTTATGTTTTATTTTGTTAAACATATCTTTATAAAACTCATTGGTGCAAATGTCAATCGCAGATATTCTTGGAGTAATTTTAGGATACCTCACAGGTTCGCTCTCACCAAGCTACTTTCTGGGCAAGTTAAACAACATTGACATCAGAAAAGTAGGTACTAAAAATGCGGGTACAATGAATGTACTGCAAACACTCGGCGTCCTGCCTGCAGTACCTACAGCAGTCTTCGACACAGGCAAAGGCCTGCTTGCAATGTTTATTGCACAAAAAATCGGGGCAGGATTTCCATTCATCCAGATCAGCGGATTTGCAGCAGTAACGGGTCATATACTTCCCATCTATCTTAGATTTCGTGGAGGTCAGGGAGTTGCAACTGCAACAGGAATAATGCTTTTCTATCTTATAAAATATCTACAAATAAACCCCGAGTTTATCTACATGCTTGCCCTGCTCTCTGTGATAGTCATATTTTTTATTTTTATCACACAGAAGGGCGAGATAACAGGAATCGTGGTACTTCCACTTCTGGGCTGTTCCATATTCATTCATTTTCCAGACAATATCTACAATATTTATATCTGCATAATCATAATTCATATATTATCTGTTAATATCTACAACACCGTATCACAAAGACTCTTTCAGATAAAAAGTGAAACCTTCAAGACCTACTGGTGGCGAGTAGCATTCAGACCCTTGGCAGTAATATTTGCAATATTTTATCATTTCTCTTCTCAGAAAAAAACAATAATTTTTGTCGGCCTGGTCGGCCTTTTTTTCCTTCTCGTGGATCTGGCCCGATTCATCTATGTGCGTTCGGATGAAACAAAAATGAAACCGATATTTAAAAAAGATGAATCAAGGCGATTCTCATCAATGACAATGTTTCTGATCTCTGCATTCATAATAGTGCTTGTGTTCCAGAAAGAGATTGCAATAACATCCCTGATCTTTCTGATCTTTGGAGACATCTTCAGCAAGATATTTGGGCTGGCATTTGGTCGACACAAAATATTTAACAAGACAATCGAAGGATTCCTGGCATACTTTTCTGCAACTCTTATATGTGGATATTTTATCTTTATTATGTTCAAACTGCATCCACTGATGCTCTGCCTTGGGGGTCTGACTGCTGCATTTAGCGAAATCATGCCCCTTGGAATAGATGATAATTTTACTGTTGGACTGTTGAGTGGAGCAGTCATGACACTAACCAGACTCTTACTACTTTAGCCATATCCTATGAAAAGTGTAAAAAAGAAGTTCTCATCGGTTGGCAGAAGTGAGTTAATAAAAATTGCCATTAGCTCATGTCTTCTTGGCAACAGGGTTCGGTATAACGGAGAGAGTAAGCTCAACCGTATACTAATAGAAACCATGAATGACCGCGTAAAATTAATACCCATATGCCCTGAAGTGGAGTGTGGAATGGATGTGCCAAGAGAGCCAGCAGATCTTGTAATGGATAAATCAGGACTACATCTGATAACACGTTCAGGCAATGAGCTTACTGAGAAATTAATCAAATGGTCAGAAAATCGGGTAAAGCGTCTAAAGGCCGAAGGGGTAAAGGGAATAATTCTGAAGAGCAGATCACCAAGCTGTGGCCTGTATGATGCTCAAATCTACGACTCTCTTAATAAAAAATGGGTTAAGGGAATGGGCCTCTTTACGGCAATCGTTATTGAACACATTCCAGAAATAGCAGTAGAAGACGAGGCTCATCTAAACAGTATCGAAAAGATAACAGGATTCATCGAACGAATCGTAGAGGAAGGTTAAAATCATGAGAATCTTCAACTATCTTATCTTCTCTTCACTAATATTATGCTGCTGTTTTACTAGTTCAGGTATTAATAAAGAAAACAAAATATTGAATAGATTATTAAAAGAGAAAAAATATACGGAATTAATTCGGCATATAGAAGAAATTCAGAAGAGAGATCACAAACTATCGATCTATCATCAATATAATCTGTGCATGGCATACTATCGACTTGGAATGTATGATAGGATGAAATCGGTTCTCAGTAAAATCCAGAAGAAGATCGAAGATGGAAACTTCATATACAAGAAGACCGACTTTTCTGTTGTGCCTATGATCTTTGAGGTGGAACTCTCAACTATTTCTGGCAATTTTGAGTCAGCACTTCAGAAGGCAAAAGAAGCATTCATGTCGCTTAGCCAGAAATTCATGCATAAAGAAAATAGATATTATCGATTGTGGTATATCCAGCTCATCGGCTCGACAGGTCTGGCCAATGCTTTTCAGAACCAGACAAGAAGAGCAAAAAACAGCATCAGTATATTAAACGAGATAGAAACAAAGGATAAAGAGCTCCTTTATGAAAAATACATAAATATTGCAAGAATATACATCGCCCTTTCAGACTACCGCAGGGCACTCAGGTCACTTGATGAGTTGAGAATGAGAATCGACCAGCGTTCACCTGACTTTTCAAACATCAAACCTCATGATCTATACAGATTGTTCATGATGTGCAGATGTCTATATATGAACGGAAGGCTCCAGGATGCAAAAGTCGGTTATGGATCACTCCTGAAATATCCATTAATCGATCGGTATTACTCACTATACTGGATGATTCTGTTTGAACGCGGTATGATTGCAAAGGCAGAAGGCAGGATCGGTGAAGCAACTACATATCTGAGTCAGGCAGCAGATGTTGTTGAGCTGTACAGATCCGGTCCAAACCTCGACCTTTTGCGGACAGGTTCCATTAAAAACAAACAGCAGATATATACAAATATAATTACACTCCTTGTGGAAGAGGAAAAATTCTATGATGCTCTTCAATTTGTCGAACGATCAAAACAGAGAGAGATTATTGACCTGCTATATGAAAAAAAGATCCCCCTAACTAAAAACAGAGAAATCGATCGAACAATCGATAAACTAAACAAATTGGAACATAAAGTCGCACAATCAAATATAACAGAATATCCGAGGGTCATAGCAGATAGGGAAAAGGCCCTAAAAAAAATAAAGAGAAACCTGATCAACACATATCCGGCTCTTGCATATTTAACAACAATGAGTATACCGCAAATCGAGAAACTCCAGAAGCTTCTCTCTCCAGCAGAATCTATTGTAGAGTACTATTATTCAGGGAATAAATTATTTGGATTTGTATTGACAAGAGGCAACGTTGCAGGGAAAAAACTTGATGTTGAAAATCTAAAAGATAGGATCGACAGATGGCTGAGTCTAATCAGAAAAAGAGATTCCAGCGGCCAGCTCATACTATCGAAAACTCTCTTTCGTCAACTTTTCAAGCCGCTCATGGTTTTCATAGAAAATAAAAACATTATCATTGTACCACACGGTGAGCTATTCAATCTGCCCTTTAATGCATTGTTCTCTGGCTATAAATATCTGATCGACCATTACCAGATCAGGACTCTCCCTACTTCGTCGGTTCTTCAATATATTGAAAAGAGCAAACCTGAGATCAAAAAGGAAGATCCTCTGATCTCGATTTCTCAATCAATAAAAAACTCAACACCCGCTCTCATAGATCTATTCACACTCGATCTTCATTCAACAGAAATAGTACTGGTTGATTGTCAAACACTGATTCCAGAAAATGATAGCGGCGAGAAGCGGCTTCTCACACAAGTTGGCCTGCTCTACTCAGGTGCAGGCTCAATAATATATCCGCTATGGAAAGCAGACAATGGAATCTTGAAAGGGGGGCTTTTACAAGCAGGATCGAATCTTTCAAACCTTACAAAATCACAGAAATTCAAGAGTGCAAAAATTTACATAAAAAAAAGATATCCTCATCCATACTACTGGGCAGGATTTCAATTAATCGGACTTGGCGATTAAAACTTCTTTGCCTCCTCTATCAGCATTATTGGTATGTCGTCCTTTATCTCATATATTAATCGGCATTCGTGACAGATGAGCCGATCATTTTCCTTGTCATATTCCAGATCGCCCTTGCATTTAGGACAAGCCAATATTTCAAGAAGTTCTTTACTTATCACTAACTCCTCCTCAACTCTATTCTTTAAAAAATCCCATTTTCCCATACTTCTCAATTCTCTTTTCAATAAGCTCATCGGCTGTGAAACCATCCAGTTCTGATAGATGAAATTTGATTCGCCTCTTTACAACTTCTGCTGCACCGTTGAGATTTCTGTGTGCTCCACCAATCGGCTCCTCTAAGATCTCATCTATTACTCCAAGCTCTGTAAGATCTGATGCAGTAAGTTTAAGGGCATCGGCAGCAATATTTGCCTTTGAACTATCGCGCCAGAGGATTGCAGCACAACCCTCTGGAGATATTACAGAGTACCATGTATTTTCCATCATCAGTATTCTATCTCCCACTCCTATACCGAGGGCTCCTCCAGATGCGCCCTCACCTATTATGACTATTACTATTGGAACAGGAAGCTGCGACATTTCAAAAAGATTTCGTGCTATTGCCTCACCCTGCCCTCTCTCTTCGGCACCAAGCCCAGGATAAGCCCCTGGTGTATCAATAAAAATAATTATGGGACGACTGAACTTTGCAGCAAGCTTCATCAGCCTGAGCGCCTTCCGATACCCTTCTGGATGCATCATTCCGAAGTTGCGATATAATTTCTCTTTGGTTGTTCTTCCCTTTTGCTGTCCCATTACAACCACAGGCCGTCCATCGAGCCAAGCCAGACCTCCCACAAGAGCAGGATCATCTCTGAACAACCTGTCGCCGTGAATCTCTATAAAATCTGTAAAAATCTTTCCAATATAATCAAGTGTATATGGTCTGTCTGGATGTCTTGCAAGCTGTACCCTCTGCCACCGTGTCAATTTTGAATATGTTTCTTGAATCAACTTCTCAAGCCTCGACTCCAGCTTGTGTACCTCTTCGGCCAGCTCTATGTCTTCCTCAAGAGCATAATTTTTCATCTCTTTGATTCTCTTTTCCAGTTCCACAATGGGTCTTTCAAAATCCAAAACAAACTCACCCATCAGTCATACTCCCATTTTCTTTTAGTAAAATTTTTATAATTTACAAAATTTAAATAAAATTTCAAAATCCATCAATAGAGAATAGTTCTTCAGATAGTATATGTTTAATCTTTCTCTCTCCTCACTGCTCATGCCTGATTCTTTTCTGCTGATCTGAACTAGTCCTGTAAGACCTGGTTTAAATCCCATCTTCAAAGGAAAATCTTGGGGCACAATCTCTGTTCCAACCAAACTCATCCTGCCACAAAGTACTTTGAATATAAGGGGTAGATATCCCAGCCATCCAGATATGAGCTCCCCCCTCTTCCTGATTCTTATTATCGATATGGATCTTCCTATCCCATCGGATATGAAAGCCCTTTCAAACTTGTAAAGAGGGTGAAGTGCCAGATAGCTCATAACAATAACTGTAAACGGCAATAAGATCAAACTAATAGAGATGTCAAGGCTTCTCTTTAAGAACAGGTTCGGGCCTTTGAAGATGTTGTACTCCAGATTTACCAGCAGAAGATTGGCTCCACTATCGAAAGAGGAGCTGCCGATGATTATATCATCCTTTCTTGGAATCATCTTGAGATCAAGATTGAGTCTTCTGCCCTTTGCTATCAACCATGGCATCCTGTGGAGTTGTCTTATGTGTGAAGAAAATATTACTTCATCAATTTTGTGAGCGATTGCTACCCTCTCGAGATCGTCAACACTACCCAGAACCGGAATCTCACTGTCGTAATCCTGTTCAACATCCTGCTCATCAAAACCTAGTATACCAACAATTTCATAAGAAGACACTGACCTTTCTTTAAGTCTTGCTATTGCATCCTGCAGCGATTCACTCGACCCGACGATTAGACATCGTCTCCTGCTCAAACTCCTTCCTATCCTGCCAAGAGAAATGAAATGTAATCTTGAAATCCTGCCTAACATCCATCTCCATCCACCAGTAAAGAGTGCATCAAAAAGGCCTGCAAGCATAATCACAATTCGCGAAAATGCATACTGAGGAAAGAAAAATGTAAAGGAAGTGTTCAAAACCAATCCACACACAACACCTGCAACTGCTCTCGCCCCATTATGGACCTTTTTTCTATAAAGACCTGTCGCCCAGAAACACCCCATCCAGAATATTGTGTAAACACAATTTATTACTCTATATGCATGCCAGTAATCAAGATTTCCAAATCTTATATAAATCGCAGCTAAAAGACCTGCCTGAAGAAGAAGAGCATCCAGTAATGCTGCAGCAATCCTTGATGCAGCCCGAGCAGCAAAGGAGATTAGACTTCGAATCCAGATTCCAAGACGGATAAACCAGTGCGGAAAAAGAAACCATCCGCTTCTGAAATGTTTCTTAACAAAAAGATGCATTGCTTCATAAAAAAAATGAAGGCTGTTAAACTCTGCCTCCTGGGTGCTTCTTCCTTTGTAGTGAATTATCTGTGCTGCCGGGTAGTAGACGATTTTCCATCCGCGCTCTTTGATGCGGTAGCACCAGTCCAAATCTTCGCCGTAGAGGAAAAAGTTTTCATCCAGCATACCCACATCATCAACAACACTCTTTCTCACGATCATGAAAGAACCAGAAACCGCATCTACCTCAACAGTTTCATCTGGATCGAGATATGTGAGGTTGTACCTCCCAAACACTCTGCTCCATGGAAACAGCCTGCTTAACCCGAACACTTTTGTCAGAGCAATAAAAGGCGTGGGAAAACTCCGCCTGCATGAGAGTTGTAGTGTTCCATCAGGATTAATTATCTTACATCCAACAACACCAACATCCTCATGGTCGTTGAGATATTTTAAACATAGCCTGAATGTATCCTCTCTAACAACCGTATCCGGGTTTATCAGACACACGGCTCTTCCCCTGATCCGTTTTAGAGCCTGATTAGTTGCCCTGGCAAAACCCAGATTATCCTTGTTATCAATGATTAAAACCTCTGGAAAACGTCTTCGAATCATAGATACTGATCCATCCCTCGAGCCATTATCTACTACTATCACCTCAGAGCTCATGCCCCTGAGTGCTGCCATTATCGAACGAAGGGACTGCTCCAGATACTTTTTAACATTAAAACTGACAATTATAACAGATATCTCAATCATAATCTTCCGATGAGGCTGAGCAATCGGAGTTTCCAGACAATAAATGCAGCCTCTCTGACTATTCCTGGATTCATCTTGGAAACACCGACATCTCTGTCGACAAATATTATTGGAATCTCTAAAATACGGAATCCCTTTCTGTATGCCTTGAAATCCATCTCTATCTGAAAAGCATATCCATCCGAATGAATATTGTTCAGATCAATTGACTCAAGTACACATCTTCTAAAACATTTGAATCCACTGGTTGCATCCCTCACTGGAAGACCAGTTATTATCCGGGTGTAGAGATTTGCCGCCCATGAAAGAAATAGCCTCGACATTGGCCAGTTTACAACATTTACACCACTTATATATCTTGATCCGATCACAAGGTCATACTCATTCATTGCCTCAATAAATCGCGGTATCTCTTTGGGATCGTGCGAAAAATCTGCATCCATTTCAAAAATCAAATCATAATCCTTCTTTAAGGCATGATTAAAACCCTCAACATAGGCAGTGCCGAGACCAGCCTTTTTACTTCGTTTTAGTAAAGATATTCTATCATTTTTCTTTCTCATTTTATCTACAACCTCAGAGGTGCCGTCTGGAGAGCTATCATCTACTACCAAAATATCTATGCGGGAATCCTGACTCAGCACGGCTGGAATAAGTTTTACGATATTATCCCTTTCATTGTATGTAGGAATTATCACAAGAATCTTTTTAATATTCATTATAACACCATCTAATAGTATGCTATATTTTGCTTCCCCTTCTTCGGAACTCCCTGAGCCTCTTCCTGAGGTCTGGATCCTGAAGAGCTATAATCTCTGCTGCCAGAACCGCTGCATTCTTAGCCCCAGCCGATCCGATTGCAACAGTTCCTACAGGTATTCCAGGGGGCATTTGAAGAATGGAGTAAACTGCATCCATTCCATTAAGTGGCGATGCATCGAGCGGCACTCCGATGACAGGAATCGTTGTCTTTGACGCAATTACACCTGGAAGTGCTGCTGCCATACCAGCTCCTGCAATAACAACACATATTCCCCTCTCCTCTGCCTTTTCAGCAAACTCATCTACCCTGTCCGGCTCTCTGTGCGCAGACATTACATGAACTTCATAGGGGATACTGAAGTATTTTAGATATTCTATACATCTTTTCATAACATCCTCATCCGAAACACTGCCCATAACCACTGCAACTTTACTCGAGACTTCAGAGCTCATATTCACCTCCAGTATCAAAGAGTGTCTTAAATGTTTGTGCAATTATATCGAGTCTTCTCAGATAGGGAACCTTCTCCTCTGTGGGAGCAAATACAGCCACATCTATCATGTATACTCTTCTTGAGAGCTCATCATAGAATGTATAGTTTTTAAAGGGCCCTCCTGCCACCTTATCATTGTTCTGCCACAATCCCCTTGTGATCTGTGCAGGCCTGCCAAGAAAGGTTCCGCGATATGAAAATAGATAACGATCAGACACAACATCTCCACTATAATAATTTGCACCTATCCGATTCCTCTCTGCAACAACCCACTGCTGATTGAGAAGAGTCGTATCTCCTCCATTTATCCATCGAACAAAAATCCAGCGCTCAGGATACATACGCCTGAACCACACAAATCCCTCATGCGGCAGGTTCTTGATTAAAAAGTAGTCGTGTTGAACCCTTATTGACCATCCATAAGAAGACATCAACTTCTTTTCTATATCTTTCTGTTCTCTCCTTTTGAACATATCACTCTCCAGCCGCTTCTTTAAATCGTGATCAAAAATATCATACAGCAAGTTACCACTCCTATCGATCTTTTCCCTGAGTGTAGCCATGTCCGGTGCCACAAGTATTACCATCATCTGATCCTTTGCCCATTGACTTTTTTCACAGAAGAAGAAATACTTGCCATCAACAACACCACGGTGTATTACAGAATCTGAAACCACCCTCTTAACCAGTCTACCTATCTTTCCCTTTGACTTAAGAGTGGCTGCAAGAATCAGATAGCGAAACTTTGTGTACCTGTTGAATTCAGACCTGTCGACATATTTTAATTCGTATAACTTCTCAATCTGCGGTGTGACAATTGTACGTTCAAATACATTTCGCAGTGTGCTTTTTATTCCGATCCAGTCTAGTGAATCTGCCATCACTGCAATAACTCCCTCCTTATACCAGCTTCTCGGCTTCATGAAATCGCATGATACCAGAAAAAAAATCGAAAGAATAACAATAAAATATTTTAACCTCTGTCGAGTAGACATCTTTACCTCCTTTCGGTTTAATGTCCCTCACAGAACCCTGCGTGCAGATTTCCCGCACAGGGCTCTTCGGTAAGGCTTCCCTGTTTCGAGGATAGGGTATATGTCAAATG
>Ga0190360_1002039_pt1 | contig 10089 bp, 7 predicted proteins | sample 48721834_MG_FD_161271 | JGI IMG/M metagenome (GOLD analysis project Ga0190360, IMG submission 161271) | Hydrothermal vent microbial mat bacterial communities from Southern Trench, Guaymas Basin, Mexico - 4872-18-3-4_MG | ecosystem: Environmental > Aquatic > Marine > Hydrothermal vents > Microbial... | reverse complement strand
AAGTCCTGAATTACCTACTCTGCCCCCTCTCTTCCTGGATAAAATATATTTTCAAAGAACGGCTAATAATAACTCAGGGGGGTACGATGTTATTCCACATCCCTAAAATCAAAATTTATTTTATTGCCTCTTGACTTTTTGAAGAATTTATTTCATATTACTGTCTAAATTACAAAGAAAGGAGAACGTCTAATGGAATCTCAATCAATCAAGCTTTTTTCTATGGTGCCGTTACTAAAAGTAGCGGAAGTTTCATCCCTATCAGGCAAGCCCGCTGCTATTGGAGCATTTAATGTAAACTTTTATACTCAAGCTCAGGGTATTCTGGAGGGGCTGCGTCGAGCAGAGGCTCCGGGTATTATTCAGGCAAGCAAAGGAGCCAATAAATTTCAGGGGGGGCCAGACAAAATTGCTGGTATGGTTAAAAAAGCAATGGGAAATACAAATCATACTCTTCCTGTAGCACTTCATCTGGATCACGGAGACGATGAAAAAGCCCACGAATGTGTGGACAACGGCTACAGTTCTGTAATGATAGATGCATCAAAGTTGGATCTTCAGGACAATATTGCTGCAACTAAAAAAGTTGTTGAATATGCTCACCCCCGTGGAGTAAGTGTTGAGGGAGAGTTTGGAAAATTAGAAGGTGTGGAAGAAGATATAGTACACGAAAAAACAACCTATGCAGATCCATTTCTCGTTCCTTACTTCATCAATGAAACAGGAACAGATGCGCTGGCTATTGCTTACGGAACTTCTCACGGCCCCAACAAAGGCAAAGGATTGGAAAACTTGGCCATTCATATAGTGGATTTGAGCTATAGAGGTTTAACCGCTTACCGTCAGAATGAAGATCATTTTCTTGTAAGTCACGGGTCTTCAACTGTACCTCCAGAACTCGTAGCTGAAATCAACAAATATGGTGGAGGAATAAAGAATGCAGCAGGTATTCCAATGGAAAAAATCCAGGAGGCAATTGCTGCTGGAATCAGAAAGGTAAACATTGATACAGATCTCCGCCTGGGCATCACAGCAACATTTCGCAAATATTTTTCCGACAATCCTGGCGTGGAAGAAAACTCACCAGAAATCCTCCAGCCCATTAAGAAATACCTTGACGAACATCCAGAAGTTATTGACCCAAGAAACTACCTTGGAACAATTGATATAGAACTCTTAAGGGACGATCCAAAAGGAACAGATTTAGAAGAAGTCATGGAATTGGTAATGGAAAGAATTGCAGAACACGTCGCAATGCTGACAGAAAAATTTGGCTCAGCAGGCCTGGCAAACAAGGTAGAAAGGATTTCTTTAGAAGAAATGGCAAAGCACTACAGAGGTACCAATTGAGAGTTTTGCTTTTTGATATTGATGGAACTCTTATAAGAACAGGCGGAGCCGGCAAGAGTGCTATGGAACAGGCATTCGAAAAGATATATGGTATCAAGAATGGGTTTGATGGAATCCAGATGATGGGCAGAACAGATCCTGCCATCTTTCTGGAAGCTGCCAATAATCACGGCCTTGTGCTTGAAGATGAAAAAATTGAGCAGTTTAAAAAAGCCTATTTTCAGTTTCTGGAAGAAGAAATTGAAGTCCCGCGTTCGGGCAAATATATCTGCCCGGGGATAACAGCTTTATTGGCTTCTCTGCAAAACCAGACCAATCTTGTTTTAGGACTTTTGACAGGGAATTGGCGTCACAGCGGTTTCTTGAAACTTCACCATTTTGGAATTGATGGATATTTCACATTTGGCGCCTTTGCCGACGATTCTTCGCGCAGAGAAGATCTTGTGCCAGTAGCTTTAAAACGTTTTGAAGAAAAATATGGAGAAAAACCAAGCCAGAGAGACGTATACGTTATTGGAGATACACCTCTGGATATAGATTGCGCCAGACCGTATGGAGTTTGCACAGTTGGAGTGGCCACAGGATTTCATTCACTCAAAGAACTCAAAGCGGCAGAACCAGATTATCTGTTTGAGGATTTCCGGAAAACAGAAGAAGTTGTAAAAATTTTTTTGAGGCAGGAAGAACTGTCTGTTTCACGTTAGAACAATTAAACTTTTAACTGGTGGGGGTATTCTACCCAAGTGATATGAAGCAGAGATTTCACTCCGTCTCTCAGAAAAAAATATGCCGCTGGTATTCTACCAGCGGCATATTTTTTATCTCCAAACTCTTAGAAATTTTCTTTTAATGTTTTTTAATAGCAGCATGGGCTGCTGCCAGTCTTGCTATTGGTACTCTAAAAGGAGAACAACTTACGTAGTTCATGCCTACTCGATGACAGAAGTCAATAGAAGCTGGATCTCCACCGTGTTCACCGCAGATACCTACTTTTAGCTCAGGACATGTAGATCTCCCCTTTTTTATTCCCATTTCAACGAGCTGACCAACACCCTCCTGGTCAAGAGTTTGGAATGGATCGCTTGGAAGGATACCTTTACTAACATACTCTGGGAGGAACTTACCAGCATCATCACGGCTGTAACCAAAAGTCATTTGTGTTAGATCGTTAGTACCAAAGGAGAAGAATTCTGCTACCTCTGCAACCTTATCTGCTGTAAGGGCTGCTCTTGGAATTTCAATCATAGTTCCTACGAGATATTTTACACGCACACCTGTTTTTTTCATGACCATTTCAGCGGTTTCAGTAACAATTTTCTTTTGATTCTCTAATTCTTCTTTTGTTCCAACAAGGGGAATCATAATCTCCGGATAGACCTTTATTCCCTGTTTTGCTACATGACAGGCCGCCTCCATAATCGCCTGTACCTGCATGGCGGTAATTTCTGGGTAGCTGATGCCAAGGCGGCATCCACGATGACCCAGCATAGGATTCAGCTCGTGTAAATTTTGAACCATTTCTTTAATTCTTTTTACAGGAACATTCAACTGATCGGCCATTTCTTTCTGACTGGCGTTGTCATTTGGCAGGAATTCATGTAAGGGAGGATCAAGAGTCCGAATAGTTACTGGTAACCCGTCCATTGCTTTGAAAATACCGATAAAATCTCTTCTCTGGTAGGGGAGAAGTTTTTTCAGAGCTTTCTTTCTTCCAGCTTCATCTTCAGCTAAGATCATCTCTCGCATGGCCATTATTCTTTCAGGGCCAAAAAACATGTGCTCAGTACGGCAGAGACCTATTCCTTCTGCACCGAAAGATCTGGCCAGTTTAGAATCTTTTGGGTTATCGGCATTAGTCCTGATTCCAAGCTTACGGAACTTATCGGCCCATTTCATAAGAGTTTGGTAGTAAATATTTTTTTCTGGGTCAGCCGGCAAAAGAGGAAGTTTTCCATTATACACAATTCCATGGGTTCCATTGAGAGATATCCAATCGCCCTCTTTGAGAATTTTTCCGCCTACAGAGAGGGTCTTTTTAACTGCGTCTACATTCAAGTCGCTGCAGCCAACAACGCAGCATTTTCCCCACCCTCTTGCAACAAGAGCAGCATGGCTTGTCATTCCTCCTTTAGCAGTTAGAATGGCAGCCGCCACACGCATACCATGAACATCCTCTGGACTGGTTTCGTCTCTGACAAGGATAACCTGTTTTCCCTGCTCAGCCCATTTTTCAGCTTCGTCAGCAGTAAAAACGATCTGGCCTACACCGCCACCCGGGCCTGCAGGAAGTCCCTTTGCCAGCACTTCTGCCTTTCTTTCAGACTTTGGATCCAACACTGGATGGAGGAGTTCATCAAGTTGTTCAGGTTTCACCCTCAGTATGGCTGTTTTCTCATCAATGAGATGCTCCTGACACATTTCTACAGTCATTCTTACTGCAGCCGGGCCGTTTCGTTTCCCTGTTCTTGTCTGGAGCATGAAAAGCTTACCTTCCTGTATGGTGAATTCAAGATCCTGCATGTCTAGATAATGCTTTTCAAGCTTCTTTCTGATGTCTTCCAGCTGTTTATAGATATCCGGCATCAATTCTTCAAGAGAAGGGAGGTTTTTAGCAGTTGTTGCTTTTGAGGCTTCATTAATGGCCTGAGGCGTGCGAACTCCAGCCACTACATCTTCTCCCTGTGCATTAACGAGAAATTCACCGTAAAATTTATTCTCGCCCGTAGCTGGATCGCGGGTAAAAGCAACTCCAGTGCCTGAGTTTTCGCCCATGTTGCCAAAAACCATGGTTTGTACAGTAACAGCTGTCCCCCATTTATCAGGAATGTTTTCGATTTTTCTATAAGATACTGCTTTCTTACCATTCCATGATTGGAAAACAGCTGCGATAGCTCCCCAGAGTTGTTCCTCCGGATCGTCTGGAAAGTCTTTTTTCAAAACCTGTTTTACTTTTTTCTTAAAAATTTTTATCAGCTTTTTAAGATCTTCCACGTCCAGCTCTGTGTCGTCTTTTACCCCTTTGGAGTCCTTCATTTTTTGAAGTTCTTTCTCGAGCTGTTCGCGGATACTCTTTCCCTCTTTTGGCTCAATGCCAGCTGCTTTTTCCATCACTACGTCTGAATACATCATAATTAGACGTCTGTAAGCATCGTAGACAAATCTTTCGTTACCGCTTTTGGCGATTAATCCGGGTATTGTTTTTTCTGTAAGACCAATGTTGAGAACCGTTTCCATCATACCCGGCATGGAAATTCTTGCGCCGGATCTAACAGAAAAGAGAAGAGGATTTTGAGAATCCCCGAATCGGAGATTCATGATTTTTTCCACCTTTGAAAGAGCATTGTCGAACTCTTTCTTCAATTCCTTTGGGTATTTCCCACCTGTTTCCATGAAGTAGGTACAAACCTCTGTGGTAATGGTAAAACCTGGAGGAACGGGAATACCCAGGCTGGACATTTCTGCTAAGTTTGCTCCTTTTCCCCCCAGCAGGTCCTTCATTTCTGCACTACCTTCGGCTTTACCACCGCCGAAGAAATAAACATATTTTTTCGCCATAATACATCTCCTATAACTTCTAAACCATAAAAATTAATGTGTTACTTTAATAATAGAACTATAATAAGCTTTGTCGCTTAGTAATTCTACAGCTTTCTTGACTACAGGATCATCCTGTAAGCTCAGTTCTACACCTTTTCTGGTACCAAAGAACTTAGAAGCCAATTCCAGTCTCAGATATCTCTTTATTTCTGGGAGACTGTTGAGAAACATTTTGTTCTTTGATCTGTCCAACGACTGCTCGAAAAGATCGATGTTCTTTACAAGAGAGGAATCGTAGCCAGATTCTACAACATCTTTCTTAAGGAGAGAAAGGTCTTTTTCTATAGGATAGTGGTACTTAAAAGACTTTTTCTTTAGATACTGCCTGAAGTCGTTAAGAATATCTTCCTTGATTTGAAGAGTAGAATCAATAATTGAATGAGTATTGGCGTAATGGACAGCAAAGTTGAAAAATAGAGATTTTCTTATAAGGTCTACAACAAGATCACTCAGCATAGGTGGACGTACCACTACATCGGGTGCAATACCGCCGCCGCCGTGGACAGGTCGGCCAGAACGAGTATGATAGATACTTTTCTTATCAACAGTAAGCGAGTCACTCCAGAAAGAATAATTCTGTTTCTGTATACAGCGACCGCTTGGAGTATAATATTTCGCCGTTGTAATTTTCAAGGCCGATGTTGGGGAAAGAGGAATGACAGATTGGACAAGACCTTTTCCAAAGGTGGTATCGCCTACTATAATGCCTCTGTCGTAATCTTGAATTGCACCTGCCACAATCTCTGATGCCGATGCGCTGAACTGGTTAACCAGAACAACAAGAGGACTATCTCCGTAAATGGGGTTTTTTAGAGATTTAAACTCGTGGGGTGAATTTTTACTGCGACCACGGATTGAAACAATAACAAGATTTTTGGGGAGAAACATATCTGCGACCTCAACTGCCGATTCCAGCATTCCACCAGGATTTGACCTTAGATCAAGAATTAATCCTTTAAGATTCCGTGATTTAAGATTCTGGACAGCCTCGGCGACCTCCGGTGCTGCATTTTTTGAGAAACGGGTTAGTCGGACGTAACCAATACCATTTTTGATAAAACCCGCATAACGTACGTCTTCTACTTTGATTTTTTCCCTTATCAGGGTAAATTCGAGAAGTTTGGGTTCTCCTTCCCGCTGGATTGTCAGGGTAACCTCTGTGCCGGCAGGCCCGCGGATTTTACTGACTGTTCCCTCAAAACCAAGTTCTTTGGTCAGAAGCCCGTTAACTTTTATGATTTTGTCTCCCTCCCTGATTCCAGCTCGTGCAGCAGGTGTTCCAAGGAAAGGAGGCTCTGCTACAGTGATAACCTTGTTTCTGAAAGTGAGGAGCAGCCCAACTCCCTCGTATTTCCCTTGGGCAAGAATCTGGAGCTGCTGTTTGTCCTCTTTTTCAATATAAGAGGTATAAGGGTCCAATGTGTTCAGCATTCCGTCGATGCCTGCTTTGAGAAACTTGTCCGGATCTATTTTATCTACATAACGTCTGGAAACTTCTTTATAGATTTGTCCGATGATAGTAAGGTTTTTTGAAATTGTGGTATAAACGTCTCTCTTTTCCACGCTGTTTATCCAGAGAAGAGTTCCCCCTGTGAAAAAGAGAATTAAAATCAGGTTTAATGAAGATCGTTTAAATTTTTTCATAAGTATAAACTCCTTAAAAGATTTCATGTTGTTCTTTTTTTATATGTAATTGTTCTACTATAATTAAAGTATCCTGAAGGATTTCTTGTTCCAGGATTTCAACAGATTTTGTTCCATCCATAAGTTGCACACGATGAGGTTCTTCTCTGGCAATTTCCAGGTAGCCTTTTCTTACCCTGTGATAAAAGTTTTTCTGTTCGTTTTCCATCCTGTCAGCAGTTTTTAATTTGGTTCGCCTGCGAAGAGATTCCTCCCAGGGAATGTCAAGTATGTAGGTTCTCTGCGGAAGGGTTTTTCCGCATGCCAGTTGATTAAGATATTGAACTAAAGACACAGGAAGTAAACGGCCGTACCCCTGGTAAGCCACAGTGGAATCAGTAAAGCGGTCAGAGATGACGATTTCACCACACTCCACAGCAGGGCGAATAATTTCTGCCACCAGCTGGGATCTGGCTGCTTCGTACAGGAGAAGTTCTGTAAGAGGAATCATTGCGTGGTGACGCTTGTCCAGCAGGATACTCCGTATCTTTTCTGAGAGAGGAGAACTCCCCGGGTCCCTGACTAAAGTGACTGGATATCCCAGGCGGAAGAGTTTTTTATAAAGAATTTCTGCCTGGAGGGACTTGCCAGATCCATCAATTCCTTCGAAGGTGATAAAAAGACCCTTCTCCCCCTTTTGTTTTTTGTCTTTGGTAACCAGAGCAGAACCCCTTATATTTTAATTCGAATTAATTTCCATTTACCCCCCCGAAAGCGGTGGTAATTTATGTTGCTTTTTAAGATTTCATCTACCATTTGGATGGACCATATCCCGATAAGTCCAAAGTGGAAAATAAAAGCTCCCAACCAGTTTACCCCTACCTCCAGACTCAGAACAGCAAATATATTGACCCACATGATCCACTGAATGTCTCCGGCACCTCTGAGGCTTCCGGCAATAACTGTGTTCATGGCTTTTGGAACCTGGACAAGAGCAAAAACAAGGAAAAGGAGATGGAAGCTGTAATTGGCTATAATAACATCCTCTTTTCTGATGAAGAGATGGAGAATAGGACCAGAGAAAATGATCATTAAAATAAGAATGAGAACCCCAAACAGAAAGACAATTCTGTGAGTGATTTTTCCGGTGTGTTCTGCAACGATACGCTCGTTAGCACCGAGGTTTTTGCCCATCTGAGTCATAGCCGCAATGCCGAACCCCAGATAAAACATAGAAAGAACCCCCTGTATGCGGAGAAAAACCTGGTGTATAGCAAGTTCTCTAATACCCATAAATGCCACGTATCCTGTGACAATTAACTGACCGGCAGACCAGACCATTTGCTCTACCGTTGTAGGAAGGCCCATTTTGAAGAGCTGCTTAAGACTTTTCCATTTGGGGGTGGTCAGCTCTCTAAAAGAAAGGAAAAGTGTGGAGGTAGGTCTTCTCAGATAGAACAAAGTCAGGAAAAAACCCAGAGTATGTGCAATACCCATTGCAAGGGCTGCTCCCCTTACTTCCAGACGTGGGAAGCCAAATAGTCCGTAGATTAGGATCGGAGTAAGAGTAGCATTGGTTATGTTTATAGTAAGATTTATTGTCATGGAGAGATGGGTATCCCCAGCGCCTCGAATCAGACCCACAGCTACAAAGTTAGTGATAAGAATAGGAGCAAAGAAAGAAAGAAGTTGCAGATACTGAATTCCTGAATTCATACCGGATAGATACGAAGCGGAGAGGGTGCCAAGAATTTCCTTTTCTCTGATAATCCGGAAAATATAGGGAGCTCCGAAATACCATAGTATGCCGATGGCCAGGGACATAAGAAATCCCGCCATTACAGTCTGGCCAAGGATGTGGTTGGCACCCCACCGGTTATTAGATCCCAGATACCTGTTGATTAAAATAATAGCACCCATCACAAAGGTCAGAAGCACTGTGGATGTTACCAGTATAATTTGAAGGGCAAAACCCACCCCTCCTAAGGCGGCTGCGCTTAATCTCCCAATGAAAACTGCTTCTATTAGCCACATTACCGGCTGGGATGCCAGATCCAGAGCAGCAGGCACCGAAGTTTTTAGAATAGAGAAAATGGGAGCTTTATCGCTCAATCGTAGTACTCCAACCCCAGATGTGTAATAGGTTCTTCTCCGCGTAGATGCCGCAGTGTGTTTTTCAGTTTCATTAACTGGATGAATAGATCATGTTCTGGATAGAGACCAGGTGCTGTTATTGGGCTCTTGAAATAGAAAGAGAGCCATTCTTGGATTCCTTTCATGCCAACCCTTTGTGCAAGATCTGTGAAAAGAACCAGATCTAAAACCACAGGAGCAGCAAGAATGGAATCCCTGCAGAGGAAATCTATTTTAATCTGCATGGGATAACCCATCCAGCCAAATATGTCGATGTTATCCCAGCCTTCTTTGTTGTCTCCACGTGGGGGATAATAATTAATCCTGACCTTATGGTACAGATTTTTGTAGAGGTCAGGATAGAGTTGCGGCTGAAGAATATACTCCAGTACAGAAAGTTTTGATTCCTCTTTTGTTTTAAAAGACATAGGATCGTCGAGCACTTCTCCATCTCTGTTGCCCAGAATATTTGTGGAAAACCATCCATTGATGCCCAAAAGCCGTGCTTTGAAACCAGGGGCGAGAATAGTTTTCATCAATGTCTGGCCGGTTTTGTAATCCTTGCCAGCAATCGGAACGCCCATTTCATTAGCCAGGTTCCTTAGCGCTGGGATTTCTACGGAAAGGTTGGGGGCTCCCATGATAAATGGAATGCCGCTTTTAAGCGCGGCATATGCATAGATCATGGAACTGGGAATTGCATCGTGGTTGTCTTTTAGACCTTTTTCAAAACTTTCGATATCCTGATGTACACTTTCTGGTTTTATAAAGACTTCTGTGGAAGCGCACCACACCATGAGCATTCTGTCAACGTTGTTTTTGTCTTTGAAGTTTTGAATATCATCCATGAGCTGCTGGGCAAGATCCATTTTTGTTTTACCCTTTTTCACCCATGTTCCGCTAAGTTTTTTTACATACTTTTGATCAAAGACAGCTTTCATGGGCTTTATAGATTCCAGTCTTTCTCGAACATTCTCTAAGTCAGAATCTTTTAAAACGCCGGCTTTCTTCGCGGCAACATAGCCGTTGTCTTCAAAAATATCCCAGCCGCCAAAGACAAGATCTTCAAGATCGGCTAAGGGTACAAAATCTTTGATTTTAGGAATACGGTTTTCTGTACGCTTTCCCAGTCTAATAGTTCCCATCTGGGTTAACGATCCATATGGGAGATGATGTTTTTTAATAATGCTTTCAACCCCGGCAATGAATGTGGTTGAAACAGCGCCAAGTCCCGGGATTAATACGCCCAACTTTCCTTTGGGCTCACTGATGTGAATTCCTTTCTCTATCAAAGTTTACCTCCTTAAGTTTAGATTATTATGTTTTAAGATTGTACTTTAATAATGCGATTGTTCTCGTCGACAAGAACAATAGTAGGCACAATCT
>Ga0190360_1002035_pt1 | contig 10100 bp, 30 predicted proteins | sample 48721834_MG_FD_161271 | JGI IMG/M metagenome (GOLD analysis project Ga0190360, IMG submission 161271) | Hydrothermal vent microbial mat bacterial communities from Southern Trench, Guaymas Basin, Mexico - 4872-18-3-4_MG | ecosystem: Environmental > Aquatic > Marine > Hydrothermal vents >... | reverse complement strand
AACACCAAAGCGATCGATGTGACTGTTAACCACAATAGCAGAACACACCAGTTTACACTCAACCCAAACTTTGCTCCGACTTTTGCGGATTTGAAGTATCTTGGTTACGAATACGTACCTGTTGACGTAAGCGAAGACACTGATGGAATTATTGATTCAGTTTGTATTGGTAAAGTTCCAGCAAAAATGGCTGTTCTCGATTTCTTGTCACAGTACTCCAGCAAGTTCCAGAGAGGTCTCGAAGAGTTGTGGTGGATCGTTAAAGGCGACGTTATATATTTGTTTGGTTGGTGGGACTAGTTATGTATAAGATAGTTGCTTATCATCCAGGAGCTGGTAAGTACTTAATAAGGCGTCGGGATGGTGTTCAGTTCTTCTGTAACCTCAAGATGTTAAACTTCATGTTGCGGTTGGGACTTATTCAATAGGAGGTGAAGATGAAAATAGGATTTAGGAAGTTTGGCGCAGGATCTGATAGGGACTTTGGAGAAGTGGAAGTTCCTCAGAATGTCTTACTTCTTATAAACGGCTGCCCCAGAGTTGCGGTTGAAGACTTGGGGGACGTACCTACTTCTAGATTGAACAAGTTAGTGCGAAGGCGTTCCACACTTGTTTCTGGAATGGACACGGGTTTCATGGTGGTTAAATATAAACATATGGTAGAAGTAGGATTAGCCTCACCTATTGGCTGGATCAATCCAGATGACACAGAGATTCTGTTGGTGTGTGAAAAAGACGATGAGAGGACCCACGTCGTTTGGATCCACTCACATTGGGAATAACCTATATGATTATCATATGCTCATTGCGCCATATCTTAGCGATAAGCGCGGGTTCCTGCTGATACGTATGTAAACCCTTTGTAGGAGGGGAGAATGACAGTAAAAGAGCTTGCAAAGTTGTTGAATAGCTTAAAACCTGAGCTTCAAGATAAAGAGGTGAAGGTACCCACTCCGGGTGGTTACTTGCCCGCGACTGTGAAGTTCCATAAGAAGACCCACGATTTCTCCTTAACTAAGGAGAGTGTGGAGTTTGTCGTAGTAACGTACGCGGGAACTTATGACTAGGGGGTATACTGTGTTGAAGAAGGAGATTTTGAAGATTTTAGAATCAAGTACAGGTGACCTCGAGGAAGTCGCGATCAAGATAGAGAACCTTGTGTTGTCAATCATTCCTCATAGGGAGGTGTATGATAGAGACGATGTGACGAACCCAGACTTTGCTACTACATGTGCGTTTAAAGACGGATGGAATGATTGTATAGATGAGATGATGAGGAGAATTGAGGATGAGGAAGAGAGTAGTGATTGATGTACATAAAGCAATTCCTATAAAAGACTTGGACTTAGTTATGCAGATATGGGTAGACGAGATTAGACGTAATTTTGGCGTTGAAGTAGTTGAAACAGGCACATTAGCTATCTACGGTGACATGCTGTATATTGCGGATGACGCGCCACTCACAGTAGAGGGCACTGATGAGGACATTAAAAGGTTTATGGACGTATTGGGCCTTGCTGATATTATAAAAGAGGAGTCCAGTGAGAGCGTCGTTTAGGGCGCGTAAGAGACAGTGGATGCGGAGAGTTGTTTTACGGGCCACATTTAATCTAGATGAGGTTACAAGAGGAGTACAAGGAGATTTAGTAATCTATGGTCATTACAATAAAGTTAAGGCAGTTGTAAGTTATCAACATGTGTCAAACTATGATTTTGCTCATGTTGTCCTACAACACGATGATGTCTCAACCGCCTCATATTACGGTGAGTGCTGTAGGAAGGTACTGGCAGACGTGCTTCACGTGATAAAGGAGACGAGCAAAGGGCGTCTGTACTTGTTGAAAGAGGATTATTTACGACGTTTCGTTATTACTGTAGAGAAATGGATAAAGAATCGAACGTTGTAGAAGGCATCATTCCATCTAACATTCAGACTTGGGTAGATAGCATCTTGGAAGAAGTGTCGGATGAGGTCGGAAAGGAAGAGAATGGAGAATTCCTTTTACTCTATGAGGGGTGGAGCGATATATGTGTGAGTGAAGTAACTGACCCTTTAAAGTCTGATAAGGAAAATGAAGATGCTTGTTATGCGTTTGCTGAAGAGCAGAGTGACAAAGTTATTGAAGAGTGGGTTGTGGAATATACTGGATACCAGGTAGTTCAGTGTGGGTACGAGCGAAGATTAGGACTTTATGGAGTCACGTGGGCCCTGTTTAAGAAGGTTGACGATGGAGTGTAGGGGTTTAAGAGTAATTAGTGTTCGTGAAATAATTAAGAAGCGGTTTGGAGTCGGATGGGAGACGTTAGGCGCTTTGGTAAACAATGGTTACCTTGAGATAGGCTCGACTTTTGAGCCTGTGACTGATATGACGGATATTCACCTTGCCTGTGTATGGGAGGATGATCACCTCCCTTGTGTCTCTCTTTTCTTCCGCGACGAGAAAGGCAGGTTGCGTTACGCAGAAGTCTTATACAATGAATTTGGACCGGGTATGGTGGCGTATGCTTCTGGTTCGGATGTCGCGAAAAGGGATTTGATTCGTGAGGTGAATCGTTTCTGTAGTTATGAGGGGCGGTCTGGCAAAGATGTGATTGAGGATTGGGGTTCCTCGGATGCATATGTCTGCCGGGACGGAGGTAGATATTTCACGGTTGTGGATAGTCGTCAAATGGGAGTAAAGGTAGCTTTTTGTGGCGTTGAGGATCTTCATCTGTTTAGAGGGAGTGTTGAGTGGCAGTTGAAAACTGATGTTGGGGTTCGGATTACTGAAGTCACTTTTAGCACACCAACTAATGCGTTGGCGTGGTACTTATATAAGGGAGGTCTGGTGAAGCGTGATGAAGCACGCCAGATAGCCAGACTTTTGTTGATATTAAAGGGCTCACGGGTTTTACGAACATAGAAGGAGGGGGAAATGGAGGAGAGATTTTTCTTACTGGAAGAAGTTAAAGATGGAGTTTGTATCATTCTCGACGAAGTGCTTACTAAAGTAGAGAGGGCTGGTGAGAGGAAGGTTGTTGTGAGGGATGTGGTGAAGATAGAAGGACTTGAGTTGCCGTGGGAGGAGAAGGTGACGGTTGTTGTAGGAAAAGATGGTAGGTTGTATTTACCTGTGTAGAGGTGAGTGAAATGAGTAAAATAAGTGATGAAGCTGTGATGCACTATGTTACTCAATTTATAGAGAAATCCTTATCTGACGTGGTGCTTCGTAAGTGGGAGGATGTGTCAGTCAGAAGAGTGAAGCTAAATAGTAAAGTTCAAGGTGACAGAGTTCGTGGTACTATTAGTTATAGTGTTAGTTGCTCAAGTGGAAGCAGGTCGGGTACTGTAGAAGTTCTCATGAAAGTCGTGGAGTAAAGGGTCTAAAATCAAGGAGGCAGAGATGGGTTTAGATAACTATTGGGTTAAAAATGGAAGGGTGGTTTGGTTGAAATTTGATCCACCACTCAAGGTGCGTAGTGGTACGCTTTCGGATCCTGCTCGTGGTGGCTTTAGAGGTAAGGATTACGTGCGGTTAATTAAGGAATTGACAGGGTTAAACTTATACGATGTGTTATGGACAAGTGAGATCAAGACGATAGCAGCGGCTTTACAACGCACTTCGTACTCTGGGCTTCCTAAGTACCTGCGTTCTGATGTATCCGAGGTGGAGTATGAGGATTTGAAGAGGATGTTCAGTAAGTATGCTGAGGTTCCTGGTATTCGGTTGGAGCCTTGGTATTGAAAAAGGAGGAGGAGGTAGGAGAGTATGGATGAAAAACAACTTGAAGGAGCATCAACTGCTTCTGAGAAGAAGCGTATAGGGAAAGAGGGTCATTTTGAAAAAGAAGTAAAAAGGAGGAGAAAGAGAAATAAGTTAGCGCGATTAAGTCGGAGACGCAATCGCCGGTCGTGCTAAGGAGGGAAGTGATGAAAGTTGATAGGTTCGAGATTAAGCGAGGAGTAACTGGGGTCACGGTTAGGGTTGAGGTCTCTACTGAGGTTAAGGTTAAGTTTGATGTCTTAGTACACCGAGAGATTGTTGTGGGCTTCAACTACGACGATGATAGGAAGTTGGAAGGTGAGGAGGGCTTTACCGAGCTTCGGTTTAAGACGCCCGATTTAGAAAGTTTGGACCAAGCGGAGTTGTGTGCTCTGGAGATAAAAGCGATCTTAGCTGAAGTGAAGCGTAGGGAGCGGATTGAGTTAGAGAGGTTGCGTAAGGTTGAAGATTACTTAAGAGAGGAGTTTGAAGGATTTGTTACGGAATAGTTGGGAAAGAATGTTATCTCTATTAGAAGGAGGTAAAGGTGAAACGTACTTTGACGATTGAGAGGAATCAAGGGGGTGTGTGGGTCTCTGTGGTGTTTATGATGGATAGAGTAGTTAGATTTGAAGAACCAATTAAGTTGGAAGTTCTACGGGGGTGTACTGAGGTAGATAAGGATGCACTTAATGGTAAAGCTGATTTTTGCATGCTTAATTTAACATCAGGAGCAGTCACAAATGTTGTAGACGCGAAGAAGGTGAGGGGGGAGTTGGCTAGGGTCAAACGCTGCTTAGAAGATTTAGAGTCGGAAGTGGTGGTATTAGACAATTCTATAGAGGAAGCCTTGTTTGGTGATTAATGGGACCGGAGGAAAGGTTATGAAGTGCTACAGAATCGCGGTTAGGGGGGCTATTAGGACCCCTATTCAGTCCGTTGAAGATCTCTATGAGGAATTGTACCAGATATTTCAGGACTATTTCGGTCCTGATGTTTGTGGTAGCCTAACTTTTGATGTAGAGCCGATTAGTGGTCAAGTTGTTAACCCACAAAAACGCTGGGTGAAGTTACGGCGCATTGAGGAGTATAAAGACCTTAAAGAGTGTGGTTATAACCACGTAGTTGATAAATTAGGTTACACTCTTGATGATTTACGTGGGTGCTACGTGGATTGTGACGATCGCTATCATTTGTCAGTAGAACCTTCCGGTGTGGAACCGGTTACATTTGTGCATGTAACGAATCATGGATGCTTTTTTAGGAACGTGACCGCAGTTAAAGTTGACACGGACTTATACCTTAGCGAGGAGGACTTTTCTGGTTGGAATTGTTAACTCGGCTATTGTCACGTGCTGTGCCTGACGCTCGTGTCGAGTTAGTAGAGATAGCTCGTGTTGATAATAGGTTTTATATACACATTACTCCTAACCATTTTAGGTACTGGGGTCGGTTCAGAAGAAGGTACTTTTACAGTATGGATCTGGCGCAAGAACGTGGCGCAAGGGTTTTGCACACTGCTTGTCCAGAGTTTCATACAAAAAGGGACTTAATTGACTGGTTGTCGGACACGTTGAAGTTAACACAAGGTGAGCGTAATCTTTTACATCTTTCTATAAAGTAGTGCTACAAAATGTTAACGACAGTACTAAGTCGGGCCGTGCCAGATGTATACGTTGAGTCAGCAGAAATAGTTAAATCATCAGCCAGAGCAGTGTGCTGGATCCGAGTTAGCCCAAATCATGACAGGTATTGGAAGCGGTTCAAAGAGGTGTACCCTTATTGTTTGTGTCTGGCGCAAGAGTGCGGCGCGGAAATTAGACTCACTGCTTGCCCAGAGTTTTGCGCAAGAGAGGCCCTGATTGATTGGCTGTCGGATACTTTGCGCTTGACACAAGGGGAGAGAAATTTGTTGCATTTAATGAAGTTATGATGATGCAGTCATTTTTTCGGATGTTAGTTCCGGATGTTTGTGTTGAGTCAGTACGTGTGGTAAATGCATATATGGGGTACTACTTACTTGTTCAACCGGATCATCAGGAATACTGGATTCGGTTCCGGAATGAATTCCCCGAGCTTATAACTTTGGCGTGCAGAGATTATGGTGCTTCGGCGAGGAGAGTAGAAGATGATCTTCCGTACCTTTGCCCCGTGTTTGCTTCGAAGGAGGACTTGATCGGGTGGTTGACGGTTATATTTCGTTTAACTCGAGGTGAAAAAAACTTGTTGCGACTTTGTATGGCTTAATGCAATTATTGGTTAACATACTGTCACGTGCGGTATCTGGTGTACTTGTCAGTTTCGCGTCGATTGCGACATCGACAAAGAGTAAACAGTACTTCATTGCGGTTACACCAGATCACGCGGAGTACTGGGGGCGGTTTAAAGAGCGGTACCCTGATAGCATCTACTTAGCGCGAAGCCGTGGCGCGAGGGTTGATGATGTTGCTTGCCCAGAATTTACCACAGTGACGGACTTGTTGAATTGGTTGTCAGATGTATTAGGTTTAACGCAAGGAGAGAGGAAGCTATTGCGTTTTTGTAGTAATGTGGTGAGATGTCATATGTTAGTGTAATTAGGAGTGATTATTGATTCGGTCAGCGTTACAGAGGTTGGTTCCAGATGTGTGTGTTGATTCGGTAGAGATACGAACCGGTTATGGGTGTCGGCTTTACCTTCAGGTTTCCCCTGAGCACTTCAAGTACTGGACTCGATTCCAGGATAGGTATCCTGAATTTATTTTTCTGGCATGTAAAAGATATGGTGCGTTAACTAGGTCGGAAGGCCTCACGTGTCTTTGTCCTGAGTTTCTTTTGAAGAGGGATTTGCTTGGATGGTTGGCGTGCATAGCGAGCGCGACGCAGAAAAAGCGTAACTTCTTGCGCTTCTATATGAGGACACAGTCATGTCACAGATGTTAACCTCCATAATGTCACGTGCTGTACCAGGTGCACGAGTTGAATCAGCGTGGGTGTCCCATGTTCCGTGGTGGGATGTTCGTCTCTATTTCATCTTCGTAGACCCTGATCACAGTGGCTATTGGCTACAGTTTAAGAAGCGGCATCCTCATTGGGAGCGAGTTGCTTTGAAGTATGGAGCGAAGGCAATCGAGGCCGCTTGTCCTGAATTTGATTCTTTCGAGAACTTAATGAACTGGCTGTTTGATGTACTGATCCTACCACAGGGAGAAAGAAACCTATTACAACTTTTGATGAAACAGGAGTGTAGGTGTTAACTACTATATTGTCACGAGCTGTACCAAGTGTGTGGGTTGAATCAGTGAGGGTTGTTCATTGGCCCTCAGAAGGGTTGTACTTCATAAACGTAATCCCTACACATGGTGATTATTGGGCCCGGTTTAAGATGAAGTACCCCTATTGGGAACGAGTTGCTTTGAAGTATGGAGCGAAGGATGTTGACGTCGCCTGTCCTGTGTTTCCTACATTAAAACAGCTATTAAGTTGGTTAATAGATACGTTAGATTTATCACAAGGAGAGAGGAACTTATTACATCTTTTTTGCTGAAACGGGAGTATAAGTGCTAGCTACTATACTGTCACGTGCTGTACCAGATGTACGGGTTGAATCGGCAAGAGTTGAACACTGGTTTACAGCAAAGATGTACTGGATCCACGTTAAACCAGATCATGAAAAGTACTGGGAGCGGTTCATGGAACTTTACCCATATTGGAGGCAGGTGGGTTTTAGGTACGGGCTTCTGGGTTTTAAGCTTACCCCCGTATTTTCTTCACGAACTAAGGTGATTGAATGGCTGGTGGATGTGTTGAATCTAACACAAGGGGAAGACAATCTTTTACGGCTTAGTGTGGGGGTTTAATCGTGGCGCATTTATTAACTCTTATTTTGTCTCACGCTGTACCTGATGTATGTGTTGAGTCAGTGCAGGTAGTTGAATCACCCACAAACCCACAATGGGGTCTGGATTTAGAGGAAGGAGCATTTCGTGTAATTGAGGCTGAGTATAAGTATACTTTAGATGTTAGACCAAGACCCTATATTTATTGGAGACGTTTCAGGGAAACCTTTCCTAGTTGGGAACAATTAGCGTTTAAATATGGAGCGACAGTATATTCAGTTGTGGTTTGCAGGTTGTGCCCGGAGTTTCCTTCACAAGACGCGCTGGTTAGTTGGTTATCAGATGTGTTAAACCTATCTCCGGGAGAAAGAAAGCTTCTGCGTCTTTGTGGTGAGGTGTAGGTTGTGTCGGCTTTACTTACTGTTGTTATGGCGCGAGCTGCGCCAAGAGTACATCAGGTGGCTATCAGATATTGTGGGTTTGTCGAAAGGAGTACAAAAGCTTTTACAAATCTATGAGGGATGTTAATGGATAAGGTATCTAAGATGCTGGCTCACATACTAGATCGAGCTACCCCAGATGTGCGTGTGACAGCGGCGAGGATTACACGCTGGCCTACAGAAACAGAAGGGTCGTACTTCATAAACGTGTATCCGGTCCATACGGAATATTGGATGACGTTTAAGAAAACTTACCCATATTGGAAGCAAGCGGCAGTGAAGTATAACGCGGCTAAGCTTCTCACCCCCTGTCCAGAGTTTAACACGAAGGAGGACTTAATTAATTGGTTGATTGATGTAGTGAGCGTAACGGGGGGTGAAAGATCTTTGTTGCGTCTCGCGTTGAGGAGGTAAGGCGTTGGCACTAACACGTGTACTAGCCCGAGCTGTACCAGAAGTGTTTGTTGAGAGAGCAGAAATTACATACGCCCCCTTGGCTAAGGCGTACTTTATAATTGTTTACCCCAGTCACGTGAAGTATTGGTTACGGTTTCATGAGAAGTATCCACATTATAAACGAGTTGCTTTAAGGTATGGAGTGAGTGAGCACAATATTTCGGGGTGTTGCCCTGAATTCTTTAACAAAGCAGACTTGGTGAATTGGTTGGTTGACGTATTGAGCTTGTCACGAGGAGAGAGAAAGCTACTACGACTTTGTATGAGAACGTAAAAATGTGTGAGGCGAACACAGTAAAGTTACTTACTGCTGTTATGGCACAAGCTGTACCGGAAGTTTGTGTCACGGGGGCAAAAGTTTCGTGCTGGGTTGTGGATGAGACAGAAGAGTACTTTTTAACTGTCTATCCTGACCATGTGGAGTACTGGTTGCGGTTTCATAAGAAGTATCCTCATTATAAACGGGTTGCTTTAAGATATGGATTAGAAGAGCCGTCCATCAATACACAGTGCTGCCCTGTGTTTCCTACTTGGCGAGATTTGATAAATTGGTTGGTTGACGTACTGGGCTTGTCACAAGGGGAAAGAAATTTGCTTCATCTTTGTATGATGAAGTGATAGCTTTCGCTTTGTTGTTGGGGTGTGGCTATGTCAAAATTACTTGTTTCTATTTTGACACGCGCTGTGCCGGGTGTACGTGTTTGGAAAGTAGAGGTAGTTGAGTCGCTTGTGCCCTTACAGTGGTCTTTCGATTTTAAAAAGATGACACCATATCCTGTTAAGTTGGGAGTTGCATATTCATTTGATGTTAGGCCAGAACCCTATATTTATTGGAGACGTTTCAGGGAAGTCTATCCTCATTGGAAGCAGGTTGCATATAAATATAGGTCGGCGACTTACTCGGTTACGACTCGTAAACTGTGCCCAGAATTTTCTTCACGGAGTATGTTAATTGATTGGTTATCAGATGTGTTGAGTTTGTCGTCAGGAGAAAGAAACCTTTTGCACCTCATGGAGGGCAAAATAAGATGTCGCGGTTGTTGACTCGGTTCTGGAAAGCTACGGAAGTTATGTTAATAAAGTCTTTGTTGTCACGCGCTGTGCCGGATGCGCAGGTTGACTCAGTGGTGATAGTTAAGTCACTAGGGGATCAGTACTGGTTTCTGGTCGCTCCTAGTCATTATAAGTACTGGGATCGTTTTGAAAGAACTTACCCCCACTGGAGGCAAGTGGCTTATAGACATGGAGTTTTTGCCGCAGTCAGTAACGAGAGGCTGTTGCCCGGTGTTTCCTACACAGAAGAAGTTGTTGGACTGGCTATCAGATGTGTTGAACTTGACCCCAGGAGAGAGAAGGCTCCTACACCTTGTGGGGGGTAAAATAGGATGTCAAGGTCGTTAACTTACTTGCGGAAAATTTCACTGGCGAAGTCTATATTGTCGCGAGCTGTGCCGGATGTGCAGGTCGATTCGGTGGCGATAGTTGGATCGGTGGGGGGTCCGTGTTGGCTGCTAGTTACCCCAAATCATTATGAGTTCTGGACGCGTTTTAAGAAGTCTTATCCCCACTGGAAGCGGTTAGCTCGTAAGTATGGGGTGTTATCATCGGTAACAGGGATCCGGTGCCCAGTGTTTTCTACTCAG
>Ga0190360_1002034_pt1 | contig 10105 bp, 8 predicted proteins | sample 48721834_MG_FD_161271 | JGI IMG/M metagenome (GOLD analysis project Ga0190360, IMG submission 161271) | Hydrothermal vent microbial mat bacterial communities from Southern Trench, Guaymas Basin, Mexico - 4872-18-3-4_MG | ecosystem: Environmental > Aquatic > Marine > Hydrothermal vents > Microbial... | reverse complement strand
TCGAGGGGACTTGATCTATCGGTCCCCTCGAACTCTTACTCCGAACGCTGAACAGGCTCTAGCACCTTGTCCACAATGCCATACTCGACTGCTTCCTGGGCCGTCATGTAGAAATCCCGATCAGTAATACGTTCGATCTGCTCCGGCCCCATCCCCGTATGGCGTTGCAGGATCTCGTTCAATAGATCGCGCTTACGCAGGATCTCCCTGGCGGCAATTTCGATATCCGCCGCTTGCCCTTGGACCCCGCCCAGAGGCTGGTGGACATGGATGGTGGCGTGAGGTAGCGCGTACCGTCGCCCCTTGGTCCCCGCTGTCAGCAGAACGGTCGCCATGCTGGCCGTCATGCCCACCGCGATGGTAGAGACCGGGGCCTTGATCAACTGCATCGTATCGTAGATCGCCAGCCCGGCGGCGATCTCACCGCCGGGCGAGTTGATATACAGAGAGATATCCCGCTCAGAGTCCTCGCGATCGAGGAACAAAAGCTGTGCCACGATCACGTTGGCCACCTGACCATTGATGGGGGTCCCCAGGAAGACGATCCGCTCCCGCAACAGCAGGGAGTAGATGTCATACATGCGATCCCCACGCCCGGTGCTCTCTATGACGTAAGGGATAGTCATGACCGTCCTCCTTTGCTTCTTTGCCCAGGCTGGCTCCAGCTCGGGCCACACTTACGCATCAGCCGAATCCTCCGCTGACAAAGCAGAATCCTCCTCAGTGGGCGCATCGAGCCCCTCCGGCGCCAGCTCGGAATCCTTCTCCTCCGCCGTCTCACCTTCGGACTCATCCTCAACCGCCGCTTCGGATTCAGGAGCCTCTGCAACACCCTCCTCTTCGGCCGATGATTCCTCGGCGGGCCCTTCCGTCTCCAAACCGCGGCCAAGGGCCACCAATCGCTCCGCAACCTTGCGCCCCAGCACATCGTTGAATACCCGATGGCCCAGTTCCGAGTCCAATGAAGGCACGTGTTCCCCATCCGGCACAGGGAGGTTAAAACGCTCGAACAGCTTTTGGAATTCGAGCACCATCTCGTCGTCGGAGACCTCAATCCCCTCCAACTCCATGAATTTATTGAGAGCCAGGCCAATCTTGACCCGTTGCTCTGCCTCCGGTCGCAGACGCTCCCGATACTCCTCCTCCGTCATCCCAGAGAGGCGCAAGAAATCCTCCAGCGACATCCCTTGCTCTTGTTGGATCCTTTCACCCGCTCGCTCCACCAGTTCGTTCAGGCGCTCTTCCACCATCACCGGAGGATAGTGAAACTCTGCCGTCTCCACCAGCCTGCTAACCATTCGGCTGCGATACTCGTCCTCGGCCTGTGCCCGCTTCCTCTCCAAGAGCTGCTGACGGATATCCTCTTTCAGTTCCTCCAATGTCTCGAAGGGGCCAATGGTGCTGGCCAGGGCATCATCGACCTGGGGCAAGGTGCGTGAGAAGACTTGCTTCACCGTGACGGTGAACTCCGCCTCCGCGCCGCGCAACGATGGCTCCTCCATCGTCTCCGGCAACGTCACTGAAAAGACCCGCGTCTCACCTGCAACGGCCCCGAGCAGAGCCTGGACGAACTCCTTAGATAGGAAGGGGCGATCCTCCAGGAGAGGGACCTCGATGTCATCCTCATCCAGGATCTCCTCACCATCCACAGTGGCTTTGACGTCCACCATCAACTGGTCGCCCATCTCTGCTGGTCGATCCACCTGTTCCAGGAGAACATGCTCCTCGCGCAATTGCTCCAAGACACTTTCGATCTCCTCCTCAGAGACCGTTGGTTCCTCCCATTCCTCACGGATCGTCTTGTAGTCCTTGAGATCAACCGTGGGCATCAAGGGAACCCGAATCTTGAAGCGCAACGGGGAGACCTGCATGTCGATCAACTCCCCAGAGGCATAAGGCGTAATCTCCGCCTCCTTCAAAACCTCGCTGTAGGTCTGTTCCATCAACCGGTCAGCGGCCTCCTCGAGCACCGCTGCTTCACCGACATACTGGACGACCTTCGTGTAGGGGGCCCGTCCTCTGCGGAAACCGGGGATATTCACCTGCCGAGATATCACGCGCGCAGCCTCTCGCATCGCCTGCGCGACTGTCTCCTCATCGAAGGTGACCTCCAACAATGCCTCATGCGTGGGCAGCAATTCTTTCTTTATTTCGAACACTTACGTATACCTCCGATCGCAATTCATGTCGATTATAGCATACCCCCTCTCCAATGCCAGTGGAGAAAGGCAGGAGATTGCTTACAATCCTCCTGGTGGAATAGGCCTTGCCTATCGTGTACCACATCATCCTTACCGGCTGCCCCGAGACCGCCGGGGACTGAGTCTCGCTCGGGGTAGGATCCCGTGTCGGTCGATGCTGCGATATATCGCGATCTATCATGGAACCAACCTGATGGAATAGTCAGACAATCAGACATGGAAGCTCTTCCCCTGCGTGGTAGCCAACTGACATGCTGGTACAGACAATAAAGAAATTACTATTTGACAAAACCCTCTGACAGTGTTAGAATGGAAGTGTTTTAGATTAACCTTCCCTATTTGTCAGCCAAAGGGGAAAGCGAGTAAGATGGCCCGAAAACATACGGGGATGGAGGATCATGCAGGATACGCGCCAGCAGATTCTTGAGATTATCAAACGCCACGGTGAGGCAACCGTTCGGGAGCTTAGTCAGGAGCTTGGCCTGACCTCGGTCACCGTGCGGCACCACCTGGAGATCCTGCGATCCCAGGGTTACATCGCCGATCCTGAGATCTCGCGCACCAACAAGCCGGGACGCCCTCGTTTCGTTTATCGCCTTACTTCTACCGCCGCGGATCTCTTCCCCAACAACTACAGCGGATTGGCATCCGCTCTGCTAGAGGCGGTGGAGGATTGCGTCCCGCCAAGTGCCTGCCAGGCGCTCCTCGAACTTACTGCGAAGCACATCGCAGAACGCGCTGGCCCCCTGCCTCAGGACCCTCAGGAACGCGTCGAGAGCATCGTGCGCTTCTTGAACCAACAGGGTTACGTCTCTCGTTGGGTCAAGGACCCCAAGCACCCGGGGCGCTATCTCATCCACATCAGTAGTTGTCCCTACCAACACGTCAGCGAGACGCACTCAGCACCCTGTTATATTGATCAACACCTGATCGAGATCCTGGCAGGCGAGAGCGCAGTAGTCACGCGGGTAGAGACGAAAGCCAAGGACGGAAAGCTCTGCACGTACATCCTGGACTACTCAGAGGATAATAAAGGGGCATTGGCAGAGGCGAATCACTGAGGCACACATTAACTTCTGACACTTCCACAGCCCCAGGCAATTCCAATCAAGAATATGTTGGCCGCACAACGACCTTGAGTAAAGCCAGCTAGTCTCACAAATAATGCCGAACTGCCTTGGTCAGTCTGAACAGTGCTTCCTCATAAAGGACTTCGTGGACAGGCTATGTTCATGCTTGCATGCCCTGCCCCCTCTCTGCCAAACCAATAGCCCAGGTTGAGGGCTAATTGTGCTTTCTGCGCCGGAAATTCCCCCTCAGTTTGACTCGTGGCAAGCTTTCCCGGGGATAGGATCGCAGCTTGCGGCAATCCTCTGCACCGACGTCGCTGCTTCCCAGAGTTCACAAAAGGAAAACACAGACCTTACAGGTCTTCTCCGGTCAGGCGCTGATAGAGCGCCCGGAACTCCTCATCCGAGTAATAATAGATGACGACCCTCCCTTGGTGACGCCCGTGTCTGAGGCGCACCCGGGTTCCCAGGGCTTCGCTGAACCTCGCCTCTAACGCTCGGATATGCGGGTCATCCTTCGGAGAGGGGGCTGCCACCCCAGGGCGCTCCTCAGACTCCCGCATGCGTCGTACCAGCGCTTCGGTCTCCCTGACGTTCAGGCCCTTTTCCAGCACGAGCTTGAGGGCAGCATCCTGGGCCTCATGGGTCTCAAGCCCCAGCAGCGCACGCCCATGGCCTTCAGTGATCTGTTCATCCAACAACGCCTGTTGCACACCAGGGGAAGCGCTGAGGAGACGCAACAGGTTGTTAATCGTCGGTCGGCTGCGCCCCACTCGACGGGCTACCTCGCTCTGTGAGAGGCCGAAGTCCTCAACCAGGTGGCGGTATGCCTGCGCTTCCTCCAGAGGATTCAGATCCGCCCGCTGAATGTTCTCCACCAATGCCAGCTCCAACATCTCACGAGGCGCGACCTCTTTGATGATGGCTGGGACTTCCGTCAGGCCGGCCAGCTTCGCGGCCCGCCAACGACGCTCACCGGCGACGAGCTGATAACCATCCTCGCCTCTGGTGACTACCAGCGGCTGAATCACACCGTGTTCGCGAATTGAAGCCGCCAGTGTCTGGAGTTCCTCAGCGTCAATCCGGGTACGGGGCTGATGGGGGTTAGGCACGATCATCTCAATCGGCACGTGCCGCACCCCTCCGGCATTGGAATCCTCCGTCGGGATCAGCACGTCCAGACCGCGTCCAAGGCCCCGTCTCACCATCTCGACCTCACATCTCCAGGACTCATCTTCCAGCAGTGCGCCTATTATAGCATTCGGCACCCACAGTCCAAATATCCAGTCAGGAGCCACCGCTTACCGTTTATCGGTTGGATTCAGGTTTGCCTCAAAGGGAGCCTTTCGCTGTGATCCTGGATGGGTGGGATGCCCAAAGCACTCCGAACCTCTATTATCGGGGAGCAATGGTTGCACCTCTCGAACTCTGCAAGTATCCTTGGGAAACACGACATCTCACACAAGGCAGGGGGTCGCACGTCATGGCAGGACGAAAGGCAAGGATTGGCGTTGTGGGCGTGGGCAGTATGGGTCAGTGTGCCCACCTCAAAAACTATGTCACGCTGGACGATTGCCAGGTAGTGGCCCTGGCCGAGCTACGGCCCTCACTGGGCCACGCTGTAGCTACCCGCTACGGCATCCCCCACGTCTATACCTCCCACCGCGAGATGCTGGAGAAGGAATCACTGGACGGCATCGTGGCCTCCCAGCCCTTCGACCGCCATGGCATCCTGGTTCCACAACTCCTCCAGGCTGGCGTGCCTCTATTCACCGAGAAACCTCTGGCGGCCTCGGTTGAGGTGGGAGAACACATTGTCGCCGCGGTGGCTGCCAGCGGCACCTGGCACATGGTCGGTTACCATAAGCGCAGTGACCCCGCCACCATGGTTGCCAAAACTGAGATTGAGCGGCTCAAGGCCACCCAAGAACTGGGCAAGATGACCTATGTTCGAATCCTCATGCCAGCCGGCGATTGGATCGCTGGAGGGTTCAATGATCTGATCCGCACAGCGGAGCCCTATCCAGAGGTCGAGCATGACCCGCCACCGCCAGACATGGACGCTCAAACCTACGAACGCTACACCGCGTTTGTGAACTACTATATCCATCAGGTTAACCTCCTGCGGCACCTGCTGGGCGAGCCCTATACCGTCACCTTCGCTGATCCATCCGGGGTCTTGCTGGTCGGGGAAAGTGTGAGCGGGGTGCCCTGTAGCCTCGAGATGTCGCCCTACCAGACCACCATTGACTGGCAGGAGTCAGCCCTGGTCTGTTTCGAGCATGGCACGATTCGGCTGGAGCTCCCCGCCCCTCTCGCCCAGAACCGACCTGGACGCGTCACCTTCTTCTACGACCCCGGGGACGGGAAACAGCCAGAGGTGCGGGTTCCCCAACTTCCCTGGGTGCACGCCATGCGCCAACAGGCGATCAACTTCATCCGAGCTATCCGCGGCGAAGCCCAGCCGCCCTGCGAGGCCGCAGAAGCACTGGAGGATCTGAGAATAGCCCGCGAGTACATCCGCCTGCTGACCGGTATCTGATCAGGCAGGTAACCTTAGAGACCCGGAGGGAAAGCATGGCACTCAAATGGCGCAAGACTCTGATCGCGCTGGAGCGTTTCGAATCGGTCGGGGTGTTTGATGTCACCGGCGATGGACGCCTCAACATCGTCTCTGGCGCTTACTGGTATGAAGCCCCAGACATCCGCACACAGCACCCTATTGGAGAGGTGCTGGCGGTCGGCGAATACTACGATGACTTCTCGACTATCCCCATGGACGTTAATGGCAACGGCCGCCTGGACTTCATCACGGGTGGCTGGTGGGGGGATACCCTGCGCTGGCGAGAGAACCCCGGCGATGTGGAGGCTACCTGGCCCGAGCATATTGTCGCGCACACTGGCAACGTGGAGACAACACGCGCCTGGGATGTGGATGGTGATGGCGTGCCAGAGGTCGTACCCAACACGCCGGGTGCTCCTCTCACCGTCTACAAGCTGCTCACCGACAGCAAAGGCAAAGGAACAGGGGAGTTCACTGCTTATACACTATATCCCGAGGCCCAGGGCCACGGGCTGGGCTTCGGGGACATCAACGGCAACGGACGGGGGGACTTCGTGCTCCACAATGGTTGGCTCGAGGCACCTCCTGACCCCTATCACGACCCATGGATCTTCCATCCCGAGTTTGAGCTCGGCCCCATGGCTAGTATTCCCATCCTGGTCGTCGACGTCAACGGCAACGGGCTGAGCGACCTCATCGTGGGCAACGCCCACGGCTACGGTCTCGACTGGTGGGAGCAATGCCAGGCGCCAGACGGCTCACGGCTTTGGCAGCGCCACCCCATCGATCCCTTCAACAGCCAATACCATGACCTCCACTGGATCGACCTGGACGGCGACGGCGCCTGCGAGTTGGTCACCGGCAAGCGCTATCGCGCGCACTGCGGCAACGATCCGGGGGCCTTCGACGATGTGGGCATTTACTACTTCAAGTGGACCGGAGAGAGTTTCGCCAAACAGGTCATCGACTATGGGCCTCCAGGTAGGGGAAAGGGGTGCGGGATTGCCTTCGCCGTAGCTGATGTCTCCGGCAACGGGCGTCCCGATATCGTAGCCCCTGGCAAGGATGGCCTCTATCTCTATGAAAACTTGGGACCATAGGAAGGGCCTGCAAACCAGAGTGGGGACAGACTCTTTGCAACGCGCACCGACGCGAGAGACTTCCCCCATGATTCTCTGTGCGGGTGAGCCGGAGGTCATGGAACGCAGGGCGTGCACTGTCAACAACAACTCTCCCGCAGGCTTGGGCCTGCGGGAGAGTTAAGATCCGCATGAGACCTCAGGTCCCACGCCCTCGGCGGAGATTATCCCATGCCTCGCCCGTATAGTGGCCCGAAGTTCTTACAGGCGCGGAAATCCGCCCCCATGGGATCTTGTGCACCGAACGCCGTCCAGGCGCTGGGCCGGAACACCTTTTCCTCGGGGACGTTGTGCATGTAGACCGGAATGCGCAGCATGGAAGCTAACGCAATCAGGTCAGCACCAATGTGCCCGTAGCTGATGGCGCCGTGGTTGGCCCCCCAGTTGTTCATCACGGAGTAGACATCGCGGAAGGGCCCCTCGCCAGTCACACGCGGCACGAACCACGTGGTGGGCCAGGTGGGATCGGTACGCAGATCGAGCTTCTCGTGGACTTCCGGTGGGAGCTCGATAACCTCACCCTCGGCAACCTGGAGGACCGGGCCCAGCCCGGCGACCAGGTTCAGGCGCGTCATGGTGACAGGCATGCCGCCCTTGGAGACGAAATGCGTGGACCACCCGCCGCCGCGGAAATACTCAACACTACCGGGATGCCATGTCGTCGCCTCCAGACACCTCTGCGCGTCCTCAGGCGTGACCTCCCACCAACGCTTGATAGCGGGCTTGCCATCTATCAATGCCTGTCCTGTGGCATCCAACGCCGTGGGCCCGGAGTTGATGAGGTGTAGGAAGCCGCCGGCGGCCGCGCCCTGGAGCTCATAGCCCGTTACACGCTTGACAGCTTCGGGGCTCCAATAGGTGCGCACATCGGAGAACATCTGGGCCCGCCCTGTCAACAGGAAACCGAAGAGCATGGAGACCCCGTTCAGTGCGTCATTCTCGGTGGCCACGATATAGGGCTCCCGAATGCCGTTCCAGTCGAAGGAGGAGTTGAGGATCGCCTCCATGAAATCACCGTTGGGGAAATGATCCGTCCACTGCCGCTGTCCCTGGAAGCCGGCCGCCAGCGCGTTGTGTCCCAGCGCCTCCTCACCATAGCCCAGTTGGGCCAGGCGTGGGTTGCCCACCATCAGGTCCCGAGCAATCAACGCCATCTTGATCGACAACTCCCAGTCACGCTCCTTCTGCTCACGGGACCGCTGCTTGTCTGGCGGGTTACGATCCACACCCTCCTGACAGTTCTCACGCACCCAGGCCCATGCCCGCTCAAACTCCTCAGGATCATAGATATTCTCCTCAAAGCGGCGCACGAACTCGGTCATGTCGATGTACTCGACCCGCATCCCCAGGTAACGTTCGAACAAGTCTGGGTTGACAATCGACCCGGCGATGCCCATAGAGACCCCGCCCATCGAAAGGTAGGACTTGCCACGCATGTAGGCTACCGCCAAGCCGGCGCGGGCAAAGCGCAGCAGCTTCTCCTGCACGTCCGGGGGAATCGTATCGTCATCTGCATCCTGCACATCACGGCCATAAATACTGAAGGCCGGCAGGCCCTTCTGCGTGTGGGCCGCGCTCACCGCCGCCAGGTACACCGCGCCGGGGCGCTCCGTGCCGTTGAATCCCCAGATCGCCTTAGGGGTCAGGGGGTCCATATCCATCGTCTCGGAGCCATAGCACCAGCACGGGGTCACCGTGAGTGTCAATCCAACGTTCTCCTTGCGGAACTTCTCCGCTGCCATCGCAGCTTCGGCCACCCCGCCGATGCACTGATCGGCGATCACGCACTCCACAGGCAAGCCATTGGCATGTCGCAGGTTCTCACTCAGGAAGCGAGCCACGTTACGCGCCATGCCCATCGTCTGATCTTCCAACGACTCTCGCACCCCCCGCCGACGCCCGTCAATGGTGGGGCGAATCCCGATCTTGGGCATCTCGCCAATCAGACGGTTGTGAGGGGCAACCAATTTGAGATCTCTCGTGTTTACCATAGGTCCTCCTTAAAAAATACACAGAACTAGACAACCCACTGCACATACTACCTTGAGAGCTCAATATGTTAACGTTAACATATCCTCCTACAGTGACAAACAACCTTGAATGATCGTTCTAAACTCCATTAAAGCACCAAATCACGTAGACGTCAAATTGAGAAGCGACCGTAACTTCCCAGAAACGGTTAGCGAAACAGGGGGCGAGGCCAGCTTCCAGTGTGCGGCAACTGTCACCTTGATGGATGAGTAGCGTACGCGGCCCATCGCTTGCGACGGTGGCCCTCAGCAAAGGCCTTGACAGAGGTGACAGTCGCCGCCTCTCCCTCACTACCTGTGGGGTGACTGTCACCTTGATGGATGGGTGGCGTACGCGGGCCATCGCTCGCGGTGGCGGCTCTCAGCAAAGGCCTCGACAGAGGTGACAGTCACCGCCTCTCCCTCACTACCTGTGGGGTGACTGTCACCTTGATGGATGGGTGGCGTACGCGGCCCATCGCTTGCGGTGGTGGCTCTCAGCAAAGGCCTTGATAGAGGTGACAGTCACCGCCTCCCCTACCACTTTTGTGACAATCTCAGAAGGGAACGAAATGCCACCATGGTTCTCAACGTCGTGACAGAGGGGCAGAGAGGAGAAGTGATGCTACGGTCGGGCAAGCTGGCCACAGCGCAGCGTCTTCTTGCGAGAGGACCCTTCCGGGCTCATGCACAACCACCGCAGTACATCCCTCTGGAGGACAGCTTTCAATCAAACCACTTCCATGATCGTCGAGGCCAGATCATGAAGAGGAACCGCCCGATCGCTCAGGCCAAGTTCGACTACGGCGCGAGGCATTCCATAGACCACACAAGTCTCTTCCGCTTCGGTGAAGATCATCCCCCCTTGTGCCTTAATCCAGGCGGCACCCTGTGCCCCATCCGCGCCCATGCCCGTCATAACCACTCCCAACACGCGATCGCCGTAGACTTGAGCTGCCGATTGGAAGAGGACATCCACTGAGGGACGATGAGGCGTATCTGAGGGCTGAGAGTCCAAATGCGCCACCACTTCCCCGGGAGATCTCTTCCTCAACACCAAGTGGCGACCCGCCTTGGCGATCAGAACCTTGCCGGGTTCCATGGGCTCACCTTCTTCGGCCTC
>Ga0190360_1002031_pt1 | contig 10111 bp, 8 predicted proteins | sample 48721834_MG_FD_161271 | JGI IMG/M metagenome (GOLD analysis project Ga0190360, IMG submission 161271) | Hydrothermal vent microbial mat bacterial communities from Southern Trench, Guaymas Basin, Mexico - 4872-18-3-4_MG | ecosystem: Environmental > Aquatic > Marine > Hydrothermal vents > Microbial... | reverse complement strand
TTATCTATAGCAGAGGCGTATTTCTGTCGACAAAGAATCAGTCCCCCTCGGGGACCGCGCAAGGTCTTCTGAGTGGTAGCTGTGACCACATCAGCGTAAGGGACAGGGTCTGGGTGAAGGCCTGCAGCAATTAAACCTATAATGTGAGCGACATCAGCCAAAAGATAAGCCCCTACCTCATCGGCGATCTTTCTCCAGGCGAGAAAATCTATCGCTCTTGGATAAGCACTGGCACCTACTATTATCAAGCGGGGATGGCATTCCTTGGCTATCTTACGAATTTCCTCGTAGTCAAACCTCTCTGAGACCCTGTCCAGGCCATAGTTGACTATTCGATGATACTTGTAAGGAAACGAACCCTTGCTTCCGTGAGAAAGATGCCCTCCCCCTGACAGGTTTAGAGAGAGGATGGTATCTCCTGGTTTGAGTAGAGCTTGATAGGCAGCCATATTGGCCTGGGTCCCTGAATGCACCTGAACGTTCACATGCTCACACCCAAAAAGAGCCTTTGCTCTTCTTATGGCCAGCTCTTCTATCTCGTCTACAAACCTGCATCCTTGATAATATCTTCTCTTAGGATATCCTTCGGCGTATTTGTTGATCAGAACAGAGCCCTCCGCCTCTAAGACAGCCCTGCTGGCGTAGTTTTCTGAGGCGATGAGGCTCAGGTTATTCTGCTGGCGGACAAACTCCTTGTGTAAGATTTCCTTGACCTCTGGGTCGATTTTCTCCAATGAGTCAGACATTGAAGCTCTCCTTAGTGCCTGAAGTGTCTCATTCCGGTGAACACCATAGCTATATCGTACCTGTTGGCAACCTCTATCACCTTCTCATCTCGCAGAGCTCCTCCGGGTTGAATGATAGCCGTTACACCGGCCCTGCCTGCTTCCTCGACTGCATCGGGAAAGGGGAAGAAGGCGTCCGAGGCTAAAACCGAGCCCTTAGACCTATCAGCTGCCTTGTGGACAGCCATAAAGCAAGAGTCGACCCTGCTCATCTGCCCTGCCCCCACACCTACCACCATCTTATCCTTCGTCAGAACGATGGCGTTGGACCTGACGTGTTTACAGATTATCCAGCCAAATAAAAGGTCATCCATCTCCTCTTGAGTAGGTCTTCTTCGGGTAACCACCTTTAAATTGTTAGCCTCATAAGTGCATCTGTCGATCTCTTGCAAGACGATGCCTCCACCTATCCTCTTCATGTCCCATTCATCTATCTGCGGCAGGAAGGGACCAGTCTTTAAGATGCGCACACTTTTCCCCCACTTCCGCCTGTTCTTTAGAATCTCAAGAGCTTCCTCCTCATAATCGGGAGCAATTATTCCCTCGATGAAGGTTCCCTCGGATGTCATCTCTTCAGCGGTGGAAACATCCACCGTCTTATTTAGTCCGACAACACTCCCAAACGCAGATAAGGGGTCCCCCGCATAGGCCTTCTTAAAGGCCTCAGATAAGCTATCAGCACAGCCTGCGCCACAGGGATTGGTATGCTTTATCACCACCGCTGCTGGTTTTTCAAATTCCCTCACTATCCTCAAGGCCGCATCCAGATCCAATAAGTTGTTAAAGGACAGCTCCTTTCCGGAGAGCTTGCGGGAAAAGGAAAGACTTGTTCCTCGCTCTATCCATTCCCCATAAAAAGCTCCTCTTTGATGGGGATTTTCTCCGTAACGCAGGTCCCCCTTTTTCCTGAAGCTCAAGTTTATTATCTCCGGAAAGCCCTTCTCCCTTTGTCTTCTCAGATATTCGGCAATGAACGAATCGTAAGCGCTGATCTCTTGAAAGGCCCTTGCGGCCAGCTTAAGGCAAGTATCCTCGCTGAGAAAGCGATTATTTTTCTTGAGTTCCTCGATGACCTCTTCATACTGATGGGGACTGCTTATCGCCGCCACATAAGGAAAGTTCTTTGCCGCTGCTCGAAGCATTGTCGGTCCACCAATGTCAATGCTCTCCAAGGCCTCCCTTACCTTTACCTTTCCCTGTATGACATCCAGGAAAGGGTAAAAGTTCACCACCACCATATCGATGAGGTCTACACCATATTTTTCCACTTCCTCCATCTGTGTGGGCTTATCCCTTAAGGCGAGAATAGCAGCGTGAACTTTGGGATGTAGGGTCTTGACCCTTCCCTCCAGCATAGGGGGAGCTCCCGTATATTCGGATACATCCCTTACGGAAATTCCTGCCTCTTTAAGGACCTTAGCCGTTCCACCGGTGGAAAGAATCTCTATTCCTAAATCTTTTAGCCCCCTGGCAAAGTCTACCACTCCTTCCTTATTGAAGACGCTGATCAGCGCCCTTTTAACCTCAGGCATAATATATCTCCTTGTTCTTAATTGAAAACTAACATAGCAAATTATCCCGTTCCGTCAAGAAAATGACACTTGAGGGGGGAAACATAGGCTTTCGCCCATTCCTTCGGAATGACCCCCTCAACGCTTCGCTGCTTCCCCCTTTTCAAACCTCAAGAATTCAGATGGAGCTACTTTCCCCTGAGCGACTTAGGGAAATGACTTTTTTGCGAAGCAAAAAAGGAGGGCTCCCAGGAAGCGAAGGGAAAAGTAGCTCCATCTATAGACATCAAGAAAATGACACCTCCTTAGCAGGAAAAAATATCGGGGAGGAAAAGGGCTTAAGGAAGGCTGCTAATAAAAGAGAAAGGCCATCATCAAACCATTCCGCACCCTAGACTTCACATAATGCTCAGCACTTTTTTGCCTAAGGATGTAAGCCTGAAGCTCACCAACCGATCAAGAGAAAGCCATTTTTCATCCTTTTCTCTTTTCGTCTCCACCAGACCAAAGAGCTTGAACTCGTCGATGAGAACAGATTCAATTTCCAGATATAAGATATGAGGTTGGTTAACACCCTTGGCATCATACCAGGTCAGGTTCAGGTCCTTTTCCAGCTTCTTCGAAAGATAAGAGAAACTAACCCAGCTGCCCTTGAACTTGCAATTTAAATCCAGGAAGACCTCTTTAACGTAATCTCTGTTATCCTGAAGAATCTCAGCTACATTTTCTTTTCCGTAGGGATGAAAGTATGCCCAGTTAAGATGATGCCAGTAGGTAGACCAAAGAAGCTGGAACTGAAGATTACGAGGAAGAAGATCAAACTGCTTCTTTGACTTTTTGCAGATCAGCAGCCGGCTTTTTCTCTTTCGCACTAACCTCATAATCTTGGCCAGGATGTGAATTTTCTGAACATACGGTAGCTCCTCCTCGCTGCGAACTCTAAAGATTCTCTCGCCGACTTTTTCCTCCATGCTTATGGGGACAACGAACAGATCAACGATTTTTCGAAGGTCTTTAAGGGAGAGGTTTCCTCGTTGAGTTAGCTTGACCTCGTTTTTCTCGACATATTCGAGGAAGGTTAAAAAATCGCGAAAGAAGCTAACTTTTTCTACCTCCTCAGAAGAGTAGGGAAGCTCCTGAAGGGCAAAATAACGAGAAGGAATGGTCCTTCCTTTCATCTTTTCCATAAGAGATAGATTTCCCAATTCCGGGCGAGGCGTGCGAACCCAAAACTCCATTAGAAGGTTGACCAAGGACTCCAGCTCCACCTTCGATTCAATTCTTGCCTTCTCAACTATCTCTCTCACGAAATCAAGCGGATGCTTTACCTGAATGACGCGCCTTCGAAGTTTGGATATGTTAAACTGGTCAGTGAGCTCATAATACCTCAATGCTTGATTGACCTTCTCCTCGACCTCACGGTAAGTTTTACTCTTCAATTTTTAGCCCTCTTGTTTTTATTTTATAATCCCTGCCTCTTTCTCTGCTTACTATTTTAGCTCTATCCAACCTTTTGTCAAATTCAAGCCAGAAGTTTTGACTTTTCATCTTTGGTTATTATAATGATCATCAAGCTATGCAGCTGAAAGGCATTTTGTCAGGAAATGAGAAATTATTAATGTTAAAGAGAGTTTCAAGATGAAGGATAAAAACTTAGAGATTAGAATGATTAAAAACAGACAAGAGCTAAACGAGGTCCTTAAGATAAGAGAGATCGTCTTCGTAAAGGGTCAAAATTGCCCGTGGGAGTGTGAGATGGACGGCCTGGATGAGGAAGCAGAACACATCATCGTAAAATATTGCGGTAAGACAATTGGGTGCGCAAGGATAAGGTTTTTGGAAAATAGGGCAAAGCTGGAAAGAGTTGCCCTGCTAAAAGAGTATCGTGGCAGGGGATTTGGAAAGGAGATGATGAAGTATCTGATCAAGCATTGCAAAAGGAGAAAGGTTGAGGAAATTTTCCTTCACTCCCAGCTTTACGTAAAAGATTTTTACAAAAAGTTCGGCTTCAAGCCCAGAGGAAAAACTTTCATGGAAGCTGGAATAGAGCATATCGAGATGTATATGAAGTGCCCGTTAAATTGATGAGGCTTTAAGCGGCCGCCAACCAGCCAGAAAGGACATATTGGAAGAGGAGTTGGGAATGAAATCTTCAAACTTTCCCTTGATAATCTCCACCTGGGATTTTGGCATGAAGGCAAATAGGGTCGCCTGGAAAATCCTGATGAGCGGAGGCAGCTCCCTCGACGCCGTGGAGAAGGGAATCAACGCAGTCGAAAAAGATCCCGATGTCACCAGTGTGGGATACGGAGGCATCCCTAACGCTGAAGGATATACAGAGCTTGACGCAGCTATAATGTCGGGACCGGAGCATAAGGCAGGTGCGGTAGCCGGATTAAGGGAGATAGCTACCCCCATCTCTGTGGCCAGGAAGGTAATGGAGAAGACAAACTCCATCCTTCTGGTAGGAGAGGGGGCTTTTGAATTTGCCCTGAGAAATGGCTTTAAAAGAGTAGATCTTTTGACGGGGAAGGCAAGACAAAAGTGGCTTAAGTGGAAAAGAGGAAAGACAGCGAAGAAAATGGACGAAAGCCATGATACGATAGGACTGCTTCTTTTGGATTCAAAAAGGAACATATACGCTGGTTGCTCTACAAGTGGATTGGCTATGAAGATACCGGGCCGAGTGGGAGACTCACCCATTATCGGTGCAGGACTGTACGTGGATAACGAAATAGGAGCAGCGGCATCTACAGGATTTGGTGAGCAGACGATGATGTTCTGCGGAAGTTTTCTCGTGGTAGAAAATATGAGAAGAGGAATGTCTCCTCAACGAGCCTGCGAGGAGGTTCTCAGGAGAATGGCCTCCAAAGGAAAGGAAAAGTGGGTGGGATTTATCGCCCTTAACAAAGAAGGGGAATACGCAGCATCCTCCCTGAAAAAGGAATTCCCTTATGCCATTTACTGTAAAGAAGAACAAATCATTCAGAAATCAAAGATAGTTAAAGGATGAGTTAGCCGTCCTTGAGGTATTCCCGGTAAAACCTCATTACCCTGTTCTGGAAGGTTACCGTTTGATTAATGAAAGGAATTCCCCCAGATCTGATCACAGCACTCAGTCCGGCATTATAAGAGGAAGCAAGTTCCCTGTTGTCTCCGTTCAGTTTTCTGGCATTGTTCGCCAATATCCTCACGCAGACGTCTATAGCTAAGGGAACGATGAAACGCTGATCTATTTCCATCAGCTCCTCATCGGTTTTATCCTTAACCTTGGATAGCAGTTCCTCCTTATAACGTTGAAAAAGGCTTTTTGCCTGAGCTTCGTGCCAGCTTCCTATCTCTCGGTACAGTTTCACCTGAGATGCTAACCTCTCATTTTCCTCAGGAGAATTCTCGAAACTTATCTTGCTCGCTGCTTCCTTCGCCCTCGCGTAATATTTTGCCGCCATCTCCCTTTCATCCAAGGCTATCTGGTAATAGTAAGGAAAGAAAACTTTCATTCCCATCTCCTCTGCCGTAAAAGGCATAAGCTGGGCAGGTCCTGCTGCTCCTGAGGAGGAGATCTCATATTTTCCGAAGTTAGACTCTGCTTTAATGAGGGCCAGCACAAAAAGAGAATCCAAAGAGGAAATGTCCTTGTACTTTTCCACAGACATTTTGATCAACTCTAAAAACCTTTTCTCGAAAAGCTCGCTTTCTTGCTCAGCCTGGCTGTAAGGTTTAGCTGATAAGTCCTGACTGGCATCAGAACGAACATCATCCCGGCCGAAAGACTGAGGAACAAAGAAAGCAAGAAAAAGCAGCGCCGACAAAATCAAAGGTATCTTTTTTCTCATTTTCAGCCCACCCCCTCCTTATCCTTTATCATATATATCTTACCACCATATCGCCGATCTCATCGGTGTGCAGACCACTTCTGGCAGACAGGTCCTTAATCTTGCCGGAGGAAAGAGTCTTGGCGATGGCATTATCCACCATTCTCGCTGCCTCATCCTCACCTATCTGTTCTAACATCATCTGAACAGCACAAATAGCTGCTAAGGGGTTGGCCATGTTCTTGCCCGCATATTTAGGAGCCGAGCCATGTATGGGCTCGAACATCGACACACCCTGAGGGTTAATGTTTGCTCCGGCAGCAATGCCCATTCCTCCCTGAATTATAGCTCCCAGATCGGTGATTATATCGCCAAACATGTTACAGGTGACGATGACATCAAACCACTCCGGGTTTTTCACCATCCACATACAGGTAGCATCCACGAAGGCATAGTCCTTTTCTATATCCGGATACTCCTTTCCTACCTCCTCAAAGACCCTGCGCCACAGGCCGTGAACATAAGTGAGCACATTGGCCTTATCACAGAGAGTAAGTTTCTTCTTTCTGTTTCTCCTCCTGGTATATTCAAAGGCATATCTTACGCATCTTTCCACTCCCTTTCTGGTATTCACCATCTCCTGAATGGCCACCTCATCCAATGTTCCCTCCCTCATTATCCCCCCTAAGCCTAAGTAAAGTCCCTCGGTATTCTCTCGAATTACCACGAAGTCTATATCCTCGGGACCTTTATCCCTTAGGGGAGTCCACACTCCAGGATATAGCTTTACTGGACGCAGGTTTATATACTGATCCAACCCGAATCTTAGCTTTAAGAGAATCCCCTTCTCTAAAATTCCTGGCTCCACCCTGGGGTCTCCCACTGCTCCCAGGAAAATGGCATCCATCTCTTTGAGCTCATTTAAAGCAGAATCCGGCAATGTCTCCCCTGTCTTAAGATACCTTTCTGCCCCAAAATCGTATTCGACAGTCTGATATTCAAATCCTGCCTTCTCAGAAACTGTCCTTAATACCTTAAGAGCTTCTCTGGTCACCTCCGGACCAATCCCATCCCCGGGAATAACCGCTATTTTATACTCTCTTCGAGGCAACTTTCTCCTCCTTTGTAGTCTTAGAGATAGAATCCCATCATAAATTTATTCTTCAAAGTTCTTATCATTCAGTCTTTTGGATATTGTTCTCTCAAATCCCCTTTGCGTAGGATGATAATATCTTTTTCCCTTTAACTTACCTGGCAGATACTCCTGCTTTATCCTCGCTCCAGGAAAGTTGTGAGGATACTTGTAGCCTTTGCCATAGCCCAATTCCTTCATCAAAGGAGTAGGAGCATTACGCAAATGCAGGGGCACAGGCAAATTCAACGTCCTCTTCACGTCCTCCTTGGCAGCTAAAAGGGCGAGGTATGAGGCATTAGACTTTGGAGCAGTGGCCAGGTAGGTAGCAGCGTGGGCAAGGTTAATCTGAGCTTCGGGCATGCCCACGAACTCCACTGCCTGAGCAGCAGCCGTAGCCACAGATAGTGCTTGAGGATCAGCATTTCCCACATCCTCTGAGGCGAAGATGACCATTCGCCTGGCGATAAAGCGAGGATCTTCTCCTGCCTCGATCATACGGGCTAACCAGTATAAAGCAGCATCCGGATCTGAACCCCGCATAGATTTTATAAAGGCGGAGACGACGTTGTAGTGCTCTTCACCAGTTTTATCGTATAGCAAAGCTTTGCTTTGCAGGGCTTCCTCAATTGCTTTCAAGTCAATATGGCACCGCCCCTTCTCGTCCGGCTTGGCGGTATTGACAGCTATCTCCATAGCATTCAGGGCAACCCGAGCATCGCCATTCGAGCCCTCAATGAGAAACCTCAAGGCTTCAGGTTCTATCTTAATCTTAAACTTACCTAAGCCTTTCTCCTCATCCCTTATAGCCCTATCCAAGATCTTCTTAATCTCCTCAAAGGAGAGCCTCTTTAAGGTAAAGACCCTGGTTCGAGAAAGAAGCGGCCCGATGACCTCAAAGGAAGGATTTTCCGTGGTAGCGCCAATTAGAATAATTGTGCCGTTCTCAACATGGGGCAGAAAAGCATCCTGCTGAGCCTTATTAAACCGGTGAATCTCATCGATGAAGAGGATGGTCTTTTGCCCGTAGAGCTTCAGTCGAGCCTGGGCCTCCTTTACCACCCTTCTCACCTCAGCTACACCTGAAGTGACTGCGGAAAATTGAGTAAAATGAGATTTAGTAAGATGAGCGACGATATAGGCTAAGGTCGTCTTGCCTGAGCCGGGAGGTCCCCAGAAGATCAGGGACGTCAGCTTATCCTCCTCTATCATCTTTCGTAGGAGCCTTCCCTTTCCTACGATATGCTCCTGCCCCACGAACTCATCCAAAGTCCGCGGACGGATGCGCTCGGCCAGGGGGGGCTGACCTCTTTTATATTTCTTCTGATCCTGAGGAAATAATTCCATATGTTGATAGCTCCTGACTTATCTTAATAAAGCGAGGCTTGAGGAGATGTGGGTTGTCCTTAAATAGCTTATCCTAAACCATTTAACTTGAGGTTATGAGAAGGCTTCAGAGAAAGGCTAAGCGTAAACTCATCTCCTCTTTTGATGTGGTATTTTTTGGCAAAGCTTTTCCTGCTCAGAGATATCTCCCAAAAGCCACTACTTCCCGCAATTAAGAATGGGTCCTCGTCTCTGCCCTGCAAATAATGCTCGAGGACCCTCGTAACCTCGACGGTTTTCATCCTCAACCTAAAGCAGCTGTCCTTAAGAAAGGGAAACCTTTTCAGGGAAAGGTTGGTGATGGCGTTTCCAAATCTATCGATGAGCAAGACCCTGCCCTCTATCTTCTCTTTTCTCACTATCGGTTCAGGAAAGGAAATGCTGACCGGATCCTCAATCTCATCTCCAAACTCGCTTATGGGAATGCCCTTAGATAAGTACCCCGCCACAGGGGCAAAAATATCCCTGCCATGAAAGGTACTCGATATAGGTTTCAGGAAATATTTGTCCTGAGTTACCTGAAGGACTTTTTCTGCCTTCTCTTCTCTCAATACCCATGAGAGGATGCCATTGTCCGGTGCGATGAAGCAGTATTTTGGTGATTTGGTCAAAATTATCCTTCTTCTACCACCCACTCCGGGATCGACAACCACCACAAATATCGTATTTTCAGGAAAGAATTTGTAAGAGGTCAAAATATAAAATGCTCCCTCTTCGATGTCATGAGGGGTTAGGTCATGGGTTATGTCGACGATCTTGGCCTCTGGATTTATAGAATAAATAACTCCCTTCATGACCCCCACAAAACCTCCCTCTAAACCAAAATCCGTCAGCAGGGCTATCACGGACAACTTATTCCCTGTCTAAAAATAATCTTCTGGCATTCTCATAAGTTACCTCGCTTAGCTCATCCGGCAAAATCCGGCGAACGCGAGCTATCTCCTCCAAGGTATACCTTAAGAAAGCTGGCTCATTTCTCCTTCCGCGCACCTTCTGAGGAGCAAGATAGGGTGAGTCCGTCTCCACCAGCAGTCTGTCCGAAGGAATAAATTTTGCTAAGGCTCGAAGCTCAGAGGCACGGGGAAAGGTCACCGGACCGGCAAGGGAAATATAAAAGCCTAAATCGAGGTATCTTTTAAGCTCTTCCTTCGTTCCCGAGAAACAATGCATAACCGCCCGACTGACCTCCTCATCCTTAAGGATTCGGTAGGTATCCTCGCTCGCCTGACGACTGTGAACGATAATGGGTAGATTCCTCTGCTTGGCAAATTTGATTTGGTCTCTGAAGACACTTTTCTGAACTTCTTTCGGCGAGTTCATATAGTAATAGTCAAGGCCAATCTCCCCTACAGCACGAAAACTATCTATTTTCAGAGCCTCCTGAAACATCTCCTTCAGTTTTTTATATTCAGAGGCATCATGGGGATGAACCCCTGCGGCCAACCAGATAAAGGGATAGCACTTTAAAGTCCGACAGAAGCT
>Ga0190360_1002030_pt1 | contig 10115 bp, 9 predicted proteins | sample 48721834_MG_FD_161271 | JGI IMG/M metagenome (GOLD analysis project Ga0190360, IMG submission 161271) | Hydrothermal vent microbial mat bacterial communities from Southern Trench, Guaymas Basin, Mexico - 4872-18-3-4_MG | ecosystem: Environmental > Aquatic > Marine > Hydrothermal vents > Microbial... | reverse complement strand
ATTTCTGACGAGTTTCTTCTTTATTTTTTTAGCTGTAACACTCTTTAATGCTGAGATATACTTTAATTCTGGATTTATGGTAGTTTTTATCTCTGGATTTGTTTTGATGCTCGCGTTAGATCTCTTTGCTGCCGGTTTTACTATAGTAACAAAAGCACCCACAGATCCTATAAACTGGTTTCTGGGGCTGACATCCCAGTTGGTTTCAGGAACTTACTTTCCCGTTGAAAATCTCCCTTCATGGCTCCGGCCGATCGCACACATGCATCCACAGACATACGTAAACAAGTTTGCAAGGCTGACAATGGGAGGAAATGCCAGTCTTACCGAAGTATGGCCAGAGTTAAGAGCTTTCGTGCTCACAACTATAATAATGCTTATAATAGGATACGTGATGTTCAAGTATGGATTTAAAAGAGCGAGAGTCTCCGGAACTCTCGGGCATCAGTGACCCCTTATAATCTTTCTTATGGCTTCTGCTCCCCCATTTCCATACGATTTTCTTGTTATATAATCTGCTTTTTCCTTTAATTCTTTCACAGCATTTTTCACCGCTATTCTATATCCCACCACTTCAAAAGCTGGAATATCGTTGTAGTTATCACCAATATAAATGGTATCTTTCAGATCTATGTTCATCATTTTTGCAAGCTTTTTTAAAGCGTTTCCTTTATTAACACCTTTGTTTTTTATATGTATTCCAAATCCGGAATCAGTAACTTCTATGTTTAAATTATGTTTGCTCGCAATATCCAGGATTTCGTTAACGTCTATGTTATAAACAACAATTCCCGTTTTGCGTAAAAAAATTGGTGCTACATCTACCTTTTCTTTTATAAATTCATAACATCTTAAAGGTTCTTCGAGCGATCCTGAAACTTCGATTTTTGAGTTATAAGATATTATACCTCCATCCTCAGCGATCACACCCCCGGAAGTACCTATAAGCTTGGAAGCTCCAAGAGCAAAGCCAATGATATTCCCTGTACAGAGAGAAACTTTAAAATCTGCTTCTTCAGCTTCTCTTAAGGCTCTTATAGCATCTATATTTATCCTTCTTTTTTTGTCTGTGAGTGTACCATCTATATCAGAAACTATTGACTTCATTATTAAGATAGTCTGATCTGCGTATAAAAATGCTTTGGTATTATAGAGTTTTAGAGAAAGAAAAAAATCGTGAAAGAATAGAATTATTGGGCAACATTCAGATTAGATCATGCAATCATGCGAGATCACCGAAAACTTTTTAAATATATAGGTAATCTCTATTCATATGAAAAACTATAAGATAGATCTTTCTAATCGTTCTTTGCAATGGACTTCAATTGAAGCAGCAAGATGTCTTTCTTGCTACGATGCACCATGCAGTCAGGCTTGTCCTGTTCATATCGATGTACCGGCATTTATTCGAAGAATCAAAACAGGTGATTTTATAGGTGCAGTTACTGTTCTCAGGAAAGACCTCGCCTTTCCTGATACGTGTGCTTTAGTTTGCCCACATTTAAAACTTTGTGAAGGAGCTTGTTGTAACACAGAGTTATCCGGACCGATTAAAATTGGCGCAATTCAGCATTTTGTAGCCACTCTTGGAAAAGAATTAGAGATTAAAGAGAAGAGACTGGAGCCATCGGGGAAGAAGATAGCAATTGTAGGTGCCGGACCTGCTGGTCTGGTCGCTGGCAAAGACTTGGTGGCACTAGGACACGATGTCACGGTATTTGAGTCGCAGTCCATACCCGGAGGTCTTCTAACTAATGGGATACCTGCATACAGACTTCCCAAAGAAGTATCAGATGAAGAGATCAAGTACATAAAAGAAATGGGATTGGCGATCCGTACAGGTGATCGCATAGATGATGTGAAAAAACTTCTCGACAAATTCGATGCAGTATTAATAGCTATAGGTGCTCATGAAGGTCTTCCCTTAGACATACCCGGAAAGGAGCTAAAAGGTGTAAAACAAGGTATAGATTTTATCAAGAGTTTTAACGCAGGTGCTGAAAAGTCACTTTCGGGGAAAAGAGTAGCAGTCATCGGAGGCGGTGACGTAGCCATAGATGCAGCCCGGTGTTCTATCCGTCTAAACGCAGAAAAGGTGTATGTGATCTATCGCAGATCATTTGACGAAATGCCTGCTTACGGACCTGAAATTGATGACGCTAAAAAAGAGGGCGTTGAGTTCCTGATTCAGGCTGTACCAACAAAAATTATCGGTGAGAATGGCAATGTGAAAAGCCTGGAATGTGTAAAGACAAAATTGGGCGAAATGGACGAGTCAGGGAGAAGAAGACCTATACCGATTCCTGAATCAAAATTTGAAATAGAAACAGATGTAGTTATTGAAGCTATCGGTCAGAAAGTTGATGAATCCTTCATTCGGAACAATCCGGATATTGAAAATGCCAGAGGGCTTATTAAAGTTGATGACTCTTTCATGACATCGCAAAGAGGTATCTTTGCTGCAGGAGATGTCGTAAGAGGAGGCTCTACAGTGATTCAGTCGATAGCAGATGGAAAACGTGCTGCCGTTGAGATTGATAAATTTTTAAGGAGAGGATAATCATGAAAAAAAATAATAATGTAGACATATCTGTTGATTTCTGCGGTTTTCATTTAGAAAACCCCTTTATGTTATCGTCCGCACCTCCTACTGCAAGTATCGAGATGATCCAGAGGGCATTCGATGCTGGATGGGGAGGAGCTGTTACTAAAACTTTAGCGTTAAAACCCACACCAAATGTCGAGCCGAGATTTGCAACTTTACGCTCGGATGGAAAGATCATAGGTTTCGAGAACATCGAACAGATCAGCGACAGAGGATTAGATGAGTGGCTACCGGGAATACGAAAAACAAAAGAAAAATATCCAAATAAATTGCTTGTTGCAAGTCTCATGGCACCTGCAGATCCTGATGAATGGCATGAGTTGGTTCAAAAAGTGCAGCCTGCCGGGCCAGATATGATCGAATTAAATCTCTCGTGTCCTCACATGGCTGAAGGCGGTATAGGTTCAGCTATTGGACAGGATCCTAAATTGGCAGGAGATGTAACGAAATGGGTAAAGGAAGTAGCTGAAGTGCCGGTAATAGTCAAACTTACGCCGAACGTTACCGATATTATATCCATAGGAAATTCAGCAAAAAGAAATGGTGCAGATGCCCTATCAGCCATAAATACCATCTTATCAATGATGGGCATTGATCTCGACACAATGGAGCCAAAACCCTCTGTTAAGGGGCACTCCACATTCGGTGGTTTCTCAGGTCCCAGTGTCAAACCGATATCTCTAAGAATCGCAGTACAGTTGGCTAAAGGTGTTGGCCTACCGCTTTCGGCTATAGGTGGGATAACTACATGGAGAGACGCTGCCGAGTTTCTCATGTGCGGTGCAACTACAATGCAGATGTGTACAGCAGTTATGCGCGGCGGTTATGGAATTATAGAAGACCTGACGACAGGACTGTCCAATTATCTGTATGAGAAGGATATTGAATCTGTGAAAGATATTATAGGTCATGCTCTACCAAAGATCCATAAGAGTCTATCAGAGCTTGATTTTGCACATAAAGAAGTCGCAGAGATTGACAAAACTAAGTGTATCAAATGTGGTTTATGCTACGTATCTTGTAGAGACGGTGGTTATGATGCCATTACATTAGATGAAGAAAGATTACCGACTGTCGATGAAGAAAAATGCGATGGGTGCTCACTTTGTACGCACGTATGCCCTGTATGGGATTGCATCAAGATGAAGAGAGTATAAACGCTTTACGGCTAAATATCGGAAATACAAAGTAAAAATAAATCATGTCCAAATAGATGATTTTTTACTGAATATTTCCTAAATAGTCTTTACTTTACATGATCATCTATCTCGTATAAAAATCGATTTTTATCCATACTTATTAGATAAGCTCTAATTTTATTTTAAAATTTCAACTTTCCACCGAAACATTTTTAAAGTAGAACTCACTATAAGATGTACTCCACTTTAAAAAGTGGAAGGAGGAAGTAAAATGGTAGCACCAAAAACAAAGTTGTTTGGAAAGGATTTTATATCAACGCAAGAATGGCAAAAGGAAGAACTGGACACTGTTTTGGCTATCGCTGATCAATTGAAGACAATGTGGTCATACGGATACATGCCGAGAATACTGGACAGGAAAACTCTGTTCATGCTGTTCTACAACTCTTCATTGCGAACGAGGAACTCTTTTGAGGCTAATATGACAGAATTAGGAGGACATGCACACTTTTTGGATGCTTCAACATCCTATATGCCTGTCTTGGGAGAGGAGTCAGTAATCACGCCCGAAGGAAAAAGCAGAGAACGTGTAAAAGATGCAGCAGGAGTTCTTGACAGAATGGGTCATGCGCTCGCTATTAGAATTTTTGGAAAACCTGCAGGACATGTCTACGGTGCTGCAAACGGACTCATAAGAGAGTTTGCTAAGCTGTGTACCATCCCTGTCATAGATATGGACTGTGACATGTACCACCCATGTCAGGCTATGGCAGACCTCATGACCATAAGAGAACACATCGGTCCATATAATCTGAAGGGTAAGAAATTCGTAATGAGCTGGGCAAACGCTCCCAGTCCGTGGAAACCACTCGCAGTTGCACACTCTGTCACTCTCTTAATGACAAGATACGGATTAGATGTAACACTTGCGTATCCCAAGGATTTCCATATAGATCCAAAGATAGAAGAGCAAGCCAGAATAAACGCTGAGAAGAATGGTTCGGAGTTTGAAGTTGTTAATGACATGGAAGAAGCCTTTGAAGGTGCAGATATTGTGTATCCAAAGGGATGGACAAGCATAGAGTATCTCCCACCAAAGACAAAGGAGCCTCAGATAGACAAAATCGTAAATCAGCTGAAGGGATTCACAGAATCCGGTGAGTGGACATGCGACGCTGAAAAGATGAAAAAGACAAATAATGCATACTACATGCACTGTCTGCCAGCCGACGTGAAACCAGGATACGAGGTAACTCCAGAGGTCATTGACAGCCCAAAAAGCATAGTAATCGACGAGGCAGAGAACAGACTTCACGCTCAGAGAGGTATTTTAGCTGCAATAATGAGCGGAAGATACTAAAATGTTTTATTTTTTATTTTTTACTATTTTTAGGTGATTTTATGAATAAAACAATCGTAGTTGCCCTCGGAGGGAATGCCATCAAACAGGCTCATGAAAAGGGTACAAGTGAGGAGCAGTTCAAAAATGTTAATATAGCGTGTAAAGCAATAATGAATTTGATTAAGGAAGGTTATGAAGTGGTCATTACCCATGGTAACGGTCCCCAATCCGGAAATCTCATGGTACAGCAGGAGGCAGCGAAAGATAAAGTACCTGCCATGCCGATGGATGTTGTAGGTGCCATGACGCAGGGACAGATAGGGTATATGATCCAGCAGACACTACAAAATCTAATTGCCCTGGAAGGAAAGGAGATACCTGTCGCTACGGTAGTCACACAAGTAGTCGTATCGAAAGACGATCCAGACTTTGAAGACCCGTCGAAACCAGTAGGTAACTTTTTCACGAAGGAAGAAGCGGAAGCACTCGCTGCAAGAGATGGTTATGTAATAAATCCACCTCCTGGAAAAGAATACCTTGAAAAAAAGATGGCGGGCTATGTGATAAAAAAAGTGAAACCTACGGGAGACAGACCATTCAGAAGAGTTGTTCCATCACCAGATCCTATAAGAGTTGCAGAGGCTAAGGCCATAAAAGCTCTTGTAGAGGCAGGAACTGTTGTGATAGCTTCCGGCGGCGGAGGAGTTCCAGTCATGGAAAAAGACGGAGGAATTCTCGCAGGGCTCGACGGTGTCATAGACAAGGATAAGGCAGGAGAAAGGCTTGCAGAAGCTGTGAACGCAGACATCTTTCTGGTACTAACTGATATTGAAGTTGCTTACCTTAATTTTGGTAAGGAAAACCAGAAACCTGTAAACAAAATGACAGTTGCAGAGGCTAAAAAGTATTTAGAAGAAGGACACTTTCTGGCAGGGAGCATGGGTCCGAAAGTACTGGCATGTATCAGATTCATCGAAGAGGCCAAAGGAGAAAAAGCAATAATTACATCGTTGGACAAGGTTGGAGATGCACTGAAAGGAAAAACTGGGACGGTAATAGTTCCCTGAGACCTCTGTCTGATCGGTAAAAATTTGAAAAACATTGCCAAAAAACAAAAGTTCCATATTTTTTTTTGGAAATTTCAATTTATATACGAAAAGTTTATAAAGTAATTTTATTGAAAATGAATAAGGTGATTAGATGAGGCTGTATGAATATGAAGCTAAGGAAATATTCAGAAACAATGGAATACCTGTACCAGAAGGTAAACTCGTATTAAACGCAGAAGAAGTTATAAAGGCCTATAATACTCTGGCCCCTGCTATCATAAAGTCGCAAGTTCTCGTAGGAGGAAGAGGAAAGGCAGGAGGAATAAAATTTCCTGAAAACGAAGCTGAAGCAAAGAAGCTTGCTGAAGAGCTACTCAGTTCCGAGATAAAAGGATATAAGATCAGAAAATTATTGATAGAAAAAAAGCTGAATATAAAAAAGGAATTATATTTTGGGGTAACTATAGATAAAATTAAAGGTGAGGTAGTAGTGATAGTAAGCTCAAAGGGAGGAGTGGATATCGAAGAAGTTGCTAAAAAATTCCCTAATGAGATAATAAAAAGAAATGTAGATATTTATGAAGGACTTCCTTTTTATGAAGCCATGGACATGGTGAGAAAAATAGGTCTCAGAGGTGACACCCTGAAAAAGGGGGCAAGTGTACTGTCAAAATTATACAACATATTTACAAAATACGATGCCGAGATAACAGAGATCAATCCTTTAGTAGTAACAGATAATGGAGATATCGTTGCTGCAGATGCAAAACTCAATGTAGATAGTGAAGCTCTGTACAGGCACCCTGAAATAAGAAAAGAAGATGAATTCTTGACAGAACTTGAAAAAGAAGCAAGAGCAAACAGTCTTGGATACGTAGAGATAGGTGGAAACATAGGTGTAATTGGAAATGGTGCGGGGTTAAATATGACAACTCTCGACATATTAAGGTACTTTGGTGGGACTCCATCGAACTTTTTGGAGGTCAGTGGCAGAACGTATATGCTGGCAGAAAAAGCTGTAGAGATCGTTTTGAAGAATCCAAATGTCAAAGTTCTTTTTGGAAATTTCTTTGGCTCCGCAGCAAGATGCGATGTAATTGCAGAAGGACTGGCTGAGGCGTTCAAGAAGGGAAAAATAAAAAAGCCATTTATTGTTTCTATGAGAGGAATGGGGGCAAAGGAGGGGAGAAAACTTCTGAGGGATCTTGGAATCGAAGTTTATGAGAATGATGAAGAGGCGGCAAAAAGAGTTGTCGAACTCGCGAGGTGAAAAAAATGTCGATATTAATAAATAAGGATACAAAAGTTCTTGTTCAGGGGATCACGGGGAAGGAAGGAAGTTTCCATACAAAGCTGATGCTTCAGTACGGTACAAAAGTTGTTGCGGGAGTAACTCCCGGAAAATTCGGTCAGAAAATAGAAGGAGTACCTGTATATGATACTGTAAAAGAAGCTATGGAAAATCATCACATAGACGCTACTGCAATATTTGTTCCTGGTAGATTTGCCATGGGTGCAGCTCTGGAAGCCATAGATGCAGGGATAAGATTAGTCGTTGTAATTACTGAAGGCGTACCTCTCCATGATTCATTGAGGATCAAATCAAAAGCAAAAAGAATGGGAACTACAGTCATAGGCCCAAATACACCGGGAATTGTCACACCTGGTGAATGCAAAGTTGGACTCGTAAATACGGATTATCTCTCTAAGGGAAATGTTGGATTGATATCAAGAAGCGGATCTTTAATGACAGAGATCGCTGCAAATCTGACAGATACTGGCATAGGGCAGAGTACTCTCGTTGGTATAGGAGGAGACGCAGTTCTGGGATCCACAATCCTCGATGTTTTGAAGATGTTTGAAAAAGATAAGGAGACAAAAGGCGTTGTAATTGTTGGAGAAATAGGGGGAACGATGGAGGAAGAAGCTTCAGAGTACATAAAAACAATGGATAAGCCAGTAGTAGCCTGGATAGCAGGTAGAAATGTTCCCAAAGGAAAAAGAATGGGTCATGCGGGAGCCATAATAGAAGGAACTATGGGGACTGCAGAATCAAAGGTCAGTGCACTGAAAAAGGCAGGAGCAAGGGTAGCAGACGTACCATGGGATATCGGAAAACTTATGAAAGAAATGTTATAAAATATGTTTTGTTGCATAAAACAATGAAAATAATCCTGTAGGTTTGCCTACATGGATTTGCTATCTTTATCGATCGATTGTATGTCTTGAAAAAAAGAGATTATATATTTCACCTGCTCTTTAAATTCTGGTAATTTGGTTACTACTAAAGGTTCCAAGCTTTTCCATGTCTTTTGTTTTTCCTGCATCTTTTTCTCAAAAGTTTTTAAATTGAATTTTGGTATCTTTTTCTTAATCAGCTTCATGTCGATTTTTGCCCCGAATTTCAGCAACAAAGCTACATCATAGACATCTCTCGGTCTGTTTCTTTGATAAATCGCAGAAACCTTGTTGGCCAACATTTCTTCTTTTGACAAAACAGTCATTTCAACTGGTGGAATATCTGGATAAGGTGAATAAAGAGTTACTCTTTCGATCGTTTTAGGTTTCGAAGATTTCAATATTTCTATTGATAAAATTATTTCTCTATGATGTCCTGGAAAAGATAAGCCGAGTTTAAGAAAAAGCATATTTGCCGTTTTTTTGCTTTTCGATATCTTACAGTCTGTTCCAAACAGTGCAAGCTCTTTCTTCAAATAATCTGGCAAATCCTCTGGTATTTCGGAAACATATGCATCAATATCCTCTGAAAACCTGTCTCCTTTAAAAGCTTTCCATATGCATGTACCTCCACTGAATATCATCTCTGGTATTTTTCTGTATAACAAATGAAGTAAAAGGTCTTGAAGATAATCTTTCCATATCTGATCTAATAATTTCAATCTTCTCATGTGCGCATATTTCTTTACTTCTTCCTCTGTGAGCATTTTTTAATCAACTCCTCTATTTTATTTATACTTTCTTTATTTTCTGATAATTCTGCATATTTTTTCAGAAGCGTAGGATCGATATTTTCCATTATTTCCAGAATTTCGTCTTCAGGTATTCTTCCGGTGTAAACTGCATCGATTATTATTTTTTCGTTTTTTGCAACGGGTACTCTTATGTTTTCCTTCCAGATGATATATTCATAGCCAAACATCATTTTTGGATTTACAGTATAAAATATTATCGGGGTATCCTGGAAGGTAACCTTTTTCTTGAATCTTTTCCTTGATGTTGCAACTTCTACAGCAAAAGGTATCTGCGTTGTGAGCTTTCTTATACTCATCGCTGTCCAGAGTGTTAGATAACATGGCTCAGTCATGTGCGCCGCTACAGCTACTGGGTCATCTAAGCATGTGTATTTTCCCCTTTCAATGCGTTTTATTCTTCCTGATTTAGCAAGCATGAAGAGCAGTTTCTTTGAGTAGTTTTCTGGTATATTTTCATTATGCAGATCTTTTGTCGTGAAGACAGGTTTTTTCATTATAGTCCCCAATATTTTTTTGTATTTTATAACGGGCATAATAGTTAATAGGTAGGGAAAGTATTTAAATATGTTAGTTACCAAAGAAGGTAACTAGCATGGAGAAAGAAACGACTTTCATCTCTCTTGCGTCTGTTTTCTTTTACTTCTTATTCGCTGTCTTCATTGAACACATGTTCCATGAAGAAGTTCATTGTGTCCATCCAGTCTTCGTAGTTCTCTGCAATATAACGAGGCAAGAAAAGCTTTCTCACCCAAACATCCCTTGAAATACGCGGATTATACCCTATTGCAAGCGAAATGGTTCCGTCCTTTGACAGGCCTATCAGATCATCTGCGGCAAACCAACCATAGGACTCGTCAAACCTATCATATATATACATATATGCTTCGTATATAGGACCCATTTCTGGGCCTTTGGCACCAAGGTCCACAAGTGCAGGCTCTTTTTTTGGTATGCCAATGAAGAAGTGATCATAATATTCACTAGTTC
>Ga0190360_1002029_pt1 | contig 10117 bp, 13 predicted proteins | sample 48721834_MG_FD_161271 | JGI IMG/M metagenome (GOLD analysis project Ga0190360, IMG submission 161271) | Hydrothermal vent microbial mat bacterial communities from Southern Trench, Guaymas Basin, Mexico - 4872-18-3-4_MG | ecosystem: Environmental > Aquatic > Marine > Hydrothermal vents >... | reverse complement strand
AGCTAATAACAAATAAAACTATGAAAAAATCTGTAAAAATTATCCTTATTTGTTTAGTTGTTCTTCTTTTTGTTTTTGGTTTTTATTATTTCTTTTCTTTGAAAAAAGGCAATCAAGAAGAGGCTTCTGAACAAATAGTAAAAGTAAAGTTATATTATTACAATCCTAATCTTGATAAAGATGAATCCGGAAATATTCTGTGTAGCACCAAAGGCTTAGTGCCAGTAGAAAGAGAAATTCCTTTAAGCAACCATCTTATTAAGGATACAATTACCCTTTTGTTAAAAGGGGAATTAACTGATGTTGAAAAAGCGCAAGGAATTACTACAGAATATCCTTTAGAAGGATTTGCTTTAAAAGAAGCTTTTTTAGAAGATGGATTATTAACCCTTAGTTTTGTTGATCCAAATAATAAAACAATAGGTGGTTCCTGTCGAACAAGCATTCTTTGGAATCAAATTCAGGCAACAGCAAAGCAGTTTCCTCAAGTTAAAGAAGTAATTTTCTTGCCAGAAACATTGTTCCAACCATAGAAAATAAATGAAGATTTTTGTTAAAGCAAAACCAAAAGCAAAAAGGGAGAGCATAGAAAAAATTGACAAGAATCATTTTGTTGTTTGTGTTAAACAAGCTCCAGAGCAGGGGAGAGCTAATAAAGCAATAGCTAAAATAATAGCAAAATATTTTCAAATTTCTTTATCCCAAGTTGTTTTGAAAAGCGGGATTCATTCAAGAAATAAAGTTTTTGAGGTGAATATAGATTAGTTTTTAAGAATTTTAGACTTGTGGATAAAGTTTATTGACATAATTAGATTATGGGTATATATTCATAATATCTAAAAAGGTCAAGAAATTATTTATTTTAACAATATTTTACTATGCCAAGATTTGATGGAACAGGCCCCTTAGGTTTTGGACCAGGTACTGGCCGAGGTTTAGGCCCATGTGGTGGTGGATTAGGCTGGAGAAGAGGCTGGAGAGGGTCTTGGTGGAGGAGTTTAGGACGAAGAATAAGAGGAAGGTTTTTTGGAGGATATGCTTACCAACCTCAGCTAACCCAAGAACAGGAAAAGGAATTATTAAAGGAAGAGTTAAAAGATTTAGAAGAAGAAATGAAAGAGATAAAGAGTCGTTTAACTGAACTTGAGGGGAAAGAATAAAAGAAATAAGCCCGCCAGCCTTGTTAAAAAAGCAGGATTGGCGGGCTTAATTTTACAAAGGCATAGAATATTAATAGAGGTTTATATGGCCAGACCAAGGCTTTATAGAAGAATTGAATTTAACCCTAAAGTTACTTATTTTAAACCTCAAGGCATTCCAATGAGGTTTTTAGAGGTAGTTGAATTAACTGCTGAAGAAGCAGAGGCTTTAAGGTTAAAAAATATGAAAGGCTTTAAACAAGAACAAGCAGCAAAGCAAATGAAAACATCTCAGAGTACTTTCCAGAGAATTTTGTCTTCAGCTTATAAAAAAATAACTGAAGCTATTGTTGAGGGAAAGGCAATAAAAATAATTAGATAATTTAAAGACTAGAATATAATATAAAATTAAATGAAGTTAGAGGATAAAAGTCTGTTCTTGACAGATTTTATTTTTTTGTTTTGCTGATAGTGGAGCAATTATTTTTTATTTTATCGCAATTTTATGTTAGACATTAAGTTTATTCAAAAAAACAAAGAAGAAGTAAAAAAAGCAGTTAAAGTTAAGGGCATTGATTTAGATGTTGATGAGCTTTTAGAAGTTTATAAAAAAAGGAATCAGTTGTTAGTTCAAATTGAGCAGTTGAGAAAAAAGAGAAACGAATTAAGTAAAAAAGCAGGACAAACTTCTTCTAAAGAAGATTTTTTGAAATATAGGGAGGAAAACAGGAGAATAAAAGAAGAATTAAAAAAATTAGAAGAAAAATACAGAAAAGTAGAAAAAGAATATCAGGAAAAAATGCTTTTAGTTCCAAATATTCCTTCTCAAGATACTCCGATAGGTAAGGATCCTTCTGATAATAAGGTGGTCTCTTTTTGGGGAAAAGTTCCTCAATTTAAATTTTCTCCTAAAAGTCATATTGAATTAGGCGAGAAATTAGATTTGATTGATTTTCGCCGGGGAGTTAGGACTTCAGGATTTAGGGGTTATTATCTTAAGAATGAGGCTGTTTTGATGCAAATAGGTTTAATGTGGTTTGCTTTAAAAAAATTAGAAAAAAAAGGATATAAATTATTTATTCCTCCTGTTTTAGTCAAAGAATTTGCTTTAATAGGCAGCGGGCATTTCCCTTTTGGCAAAGAAGATATTTTCCAAATAGCTAATCCAGAAGAAATAAAAAGTGAACAAAACTTAGAGGAAAATTCATTGTTCTTAGCAGGAACATCTGAACCTTCTTTATTAGCTTATTTTGCTAATGAAGTTTTAGATGAGAAAGATTTACCAGTAAAAGTTTGTGGTTTTTCCCCATGCTATCGTTCTGAAGTAGGAAGTTATGGTAAAGATGCAAAAGGATTATATCGCTTACATGAGTTTATGAAAGTTGAACAGGTTGTTCTTTGCAAAAATGATCTTAAAGAATCAAATAAGTATTTAGAGGAAATTCGTGAAAACGCAGAGGAAATTTTGAAAGATTTGAAACTTCCTTATCGAGTAGTTCAAGTTTGTACTGGTGATATGGGTGCAGGAAAGATTAAAATGTATGATATAGAAACATGGATGCCCTCAAGAAATGAATATAGTGAAACCCATTCAGCTTCTAATCTTGGTGATTGGCAGGCAAGGAGATTAAATATAAAATATAAAACAAAAACAGGTGAGAAAAAATATGTTCATACTTTAAACAATACAGCTATAGCCTCGCCAAGAATTTTAATCCCTATATTAGAGATTTATCAGCAAAAAAATGGGGAAGTTAAAGTGCCTAAGGTTTTAAGGCCATTTCTTAGAAAAAAGATTATTAAACCGAAAGAATAATGGAGAAATGCGGCTTTTTACTTATTAACAAACCTGCAGGTTTAACCTCGCATGATGTTATTGATGAGTTAAGGAAAATAACTGGAATTAAAAAAATAGGCCATAGTGGTATTTTGGATCCTTTGGCTACTGGACTTTTAGTAGTTGGTGTTGGGAGGGAAGCAACAAAAAAATTATCTGACTTTTTGAAAATGGATAAGGAGTATGTGGCTAAAATAAGATTAGGCGCAGTTTCAGAAACATTGGATAAACAAGGGCCAATAAAAGAGGTAGAAGTAAAAAAAATTCCTTCACAAGAAGAAGTGAGGGAATTTTTAAATAAATTTATTGGAGATATAGAGCAGGTTCCTCCAATATATTCAGCAAAACACTTTAAAGGAAAAAGACTTTATCAATTAGCCAGACAAGGAATAAAAGTTACCCCAGAACCAATTAAAGTAAAAGTATATTATCTTAATTTACTGGATTACTCTTGGCCTTATCTTAAAATAAAAACAAAAGTAAGCTCTGGGACGTATTTAAGGTCTTTAGCTAGAGATATTGGAGATGCTTTAGGATGTAAGGGTTATTTAGAAAACCTAGTTAGAACTAAAGTTGGTTCTTTTGATTTGGAGCAGGCAGTAGATTTAAATAAGCTTAATTCTTCAAATTGGGAAAATTTTTTAAAGAAAATAAATTAATAGATCAATAAATCATTTCACCTGTTGGGTAGAATTTCACTTCTTCTGGGCTAAGTGTTATTATATCTTCCCATTTATATCCTTTTTGGATAAAAACCTCAGCTGAATAGATTGGATATTTCATTCCATATTTAAGTGTGTAAACTGTTGTTTTAAGAGGTGATTTTATAAGGGTTACTTGGGGATATTTTAACATTTCAGAATAGTCAACTGACTCTATATCTTCCCATTTAAATCCATAGCTTTTAAATATTTCTGGGCTAGGAATCCAGTGTTTTTTATTATTGCTATAAATAGCGTAGACCTGAGGTGTTTTTTTAACTTTAATTAGCTTTATTGGTTTCTCCCAGAAATCCGAATTATTATTTATTTGTTTTTTTGTTTTAAAGCTAAGAGGAGGGGATTCTATTTTGTCTCCAAAAATATCTTCAACTACTACTTTATATACATACTCAGTTGCTGGTTTAAGATTAGTTAAAAATATAAGATGCTCTGTTTTTTTTGGAGAAGAGGAAATAATTTTTTTATTAAATCGGTTCTCTCCATAAAGAATTGTAGCTGTGGTTAATCTGTTTGTTTTCACTTTAACAAGCGCACTGTTTGATTTAATGTCCACTTGATTGTCAGAGGTAGGCGAAAGATAATTGATTTTTAATTCAGAGCGTTGATTGTCATTAGTGTCAATGGTTTGAAAATTTAAAATGCCCGAGGAGCTGGAATTTTTTTCTTTGTCTTTAGATGTGAATTGGAAGTAATATTTAGTTGATGGAGATAAATTTGTAAGAGAAATTTCGTGAAAGGTTTGATATTGATAGGTTTTTTTGTATTTTTTTAATTCCTTGGGACTGGTCCCATATCTAAAAACATCTTTTGCTGGTTCATTGGTTTCCCAGGTTATTATTGCTGTTGTTCCAGTAGTAGAAAGTATTTTTATCTTGCTAATTTTAGGTGGATCAGCATCTTGATATTTTTCAGTTGTGAAATAAGTTTCATTTGAAATAATGCGGTTATTGAGAGAGTCTTGGCTGTAAATTCTTAAATAATAAGTAGTTTGAGGGGAAAGATTAGAAAGAGTTGCTTTATGAGATGTTGACAAGGAATTTTCAGAATTTGCCCAGAATAAGTAATTGTTTTTTTCAAAGCCAAATTTTACAATTCCCTGGCTGGTTTTATTAGTAGCCCAAAATATTTCAGCTGAATCATCAGTTATATTTTTGATTTTTATATTTGTGATTTCAAGGGTTTCAGCTTTTAATTGTTGGCTGTTAAAAGTAGCAATAAATGTTAAGAGTAGAATTAAAACAATTTTTTTAGTTTTGCTTGTCATTTTTAGATATGTTTATATGTAAACAACATAGCTATTTCCCTTGTTTTGTCAAGGAACAATAAGTTGACAGATTTTATATTTTCTTTATACTATTCCATATTTCTGGAACCTTAAAAGTAAAAATTGAAAGGAGGGAAAACTAATGGGAGAGGCGAAAAAGCACCTTCATTATGTTCCGCGATCTATTAAGGAGCAAATGTGGATTTTAAAACAGCTTTTCCCCGGCCAAGTAAATCAAGCACCTTCTGGCCTCCAGTTAAAGCTTGCTTTGGCTTTTTCTAATATGTCTATTTTGGAAAGTGTTGCTTTAGAAGGCGTTTTTGTCGTTCCTCGGTGGGAAAGAATAGCCAGTTCTTATGCTAAAGCAACAGAAAAAGTTTTAGACCTACTGAAAAAAACCCGACATTTAAGGAATTGTCGAGATGGGAAAATTTTAAATTATTTGAAAAGAAACAAGGACACAGAAAAGTTAATAGGAAAGATTATTGAAAAGAACGGAATGAGTGATTTTGATGTAGTTGTAATTCCAGCTCAAACAGGAATTTTGTATCAAGGAAAGAGCTTTTATCAGGCTAAGGAAAAATTTCTTCCGGACGAGTTTGGTTTGGGGATTTTTGAAGTAGCTTGTATTTTGCTTACTCATCCTGAAAGATTATGTGAAGAGAATCATCTGAGGATTCTTTGCGCAGATGATTATTCTGTGTCCCCAAAAGGAGGAAAGTGCAACCATATCATGTATTTTGGGATTCAAGATGGCCTATTGCAATGTGGGAGGAAATCTAAGGATTTTGCTTCTGGTTTATATGGCTTGGCTAGCGGCATCGCCTATTAACAAGAGGAAATTTAAGGCTTCCTAATAAGGAAGCCTTTTCTTTTTCCTCAATTAATAGGTTGTCTTAATTTTTTAAATTGTTATAATTACTTTAGAAGTGTCAAAGGTCGTTTAGATAGGATTTAATTTTCGACTTTATGAAAACAGCTATTATTGCTATTGTTGTTGCAGTTATTTTAATTGTTGTTGTTCTTCTTTTATTAAAGAAAAGAAAAAAAGGAGCAACTGAGAGTGAATTTAAGCAGCCAAAAGTAGAGCAATCTGAAGGTGTTTCTTCTCAAGAACAAGGGCAAGAAGTTGTTTCTTCCCAGGGGCAAGTAGAGGAACCATCAGGAGAACAAAAAGAACAGTCAGAACAATAGGTTGTAAAGGTGATTAGTTTGATTTAGAGTTTAAAAGAATAGACTGCTTATGCTTAAATTAAAAACAAAAACAAGTCGAGTTATCTTTTGTTTATTTATCATTATTAGTTTGGTTGGAGGATTTAATTTGCCTGTTTTAGCTCAAGAACAAACAGATGAGCCTGCTCTTAGTGAAGAAGTTAATGCCCAGCCAAAACAAATAGAACAGGAAGTAGAACAGGAAGAAGTACAGGGAGGAGAAGCAGAAGAAGGATCTGCTTTAGATCAAATTCAACCAGAAGAACTTGAGGTATCTGAACCTAAACTTTTACCTTCAAGCCCTTTTTATTTCTTGAAGAATTTGAGAAGAAAGGTACAGATGGCTTTTACTTTTAATCGTTTGAAGAAAGCAGAGCTTCAGTTGAAAATTGCTAATGAAAAGCTTTTAGAGGCAAGGAAATTATTAGAACAGGCAAGACAAAAACAAAGAGCTTTGGAAACTTTTGAAAAATATAAAAAAGAAATGCAAGAACTTAGACAGAAATTAGAGAGACTTGAAGTTGAGGATCCTGAGAAAAAGCAAGAATTATTAAAGAAGGTTTTAGATCACAGTTTAAAGCATCAGCAAATTTTAGATAGGGTTGAGGAGGGAATTTTGGAAGAACAAGGTGAAGAGCAATACAAGAAGTTTTCTGAATTAAAGAAAAAGGCTTTAGAGCACAGCCTGGAAGGCATTTTAAAGATTTCTAATAAAGAAGAATTAGAGGAAATAACTAGTCAAGTAATTGAAAGACAAAAACAAGAGCCCTTAAGAGGAATTAAGGTGTTAGAAGTTTTAGAAAGAGTAAAAGAACAGGTCCCTGAACAGGCTAAGCCAGTAATTGAAGGCGTAAGGGAAAAAATAAAGCAAAGAATAGCAGAAGCATTAAAAGATAGGATTGCTGAAGGGAAAGAAGACTTAAAGGTAGAGGCTTTGCCTGGAAATAAAGTGGAGCATTTAAGAGCTATTTCAGAGATTCAAGAGGTAGCTCCAGGTGAATTAGTCAAAGAAAAATTAGAAAGAATGAAGCAAGCCTTGCTCGAAAAAACAGAGCAAGAAGTTAAGAAATTTAACAGCCAAGAAGCGAAAGAGGAGTATCTTAAGCCATTAAGAGCAGGTGAAGTAGACAAGATTGAATTAATTAAGAGGTTAAAGGAAAGAATGCCTGGTGAGCAAGAAAAACAAATATTAGAAAAAATGAGGGAACAATCTTTGTTAGAGTTAAAAAAGCGGATAGAACAAGAAGAAGATGAAACAAAAAGAGAACAGATTTTAGAGAGAATGAAACAAAGACTTGAAATTAAAAAACCAGAAGAATTTTTGGAAAGGGTTCAAAAAGAAGTAGAAGAAAGGACAAGACAAAGATTAGAGCTTGAAAAACCTGAAGAGTCTTCAGGGGGAATTCAGAAAGAAGTAGAAGAAAAAATAAGGGAGAGATTAGAAATTGGAAAAGAAAAGCCAGAAGAAATTAAAGAAGTTCAAGAAAAATTTAAGGAGGAAATAGTGGCGCCTAAAGAAAAACAAAAACCAGAAGAATTTAAAAAACCAAAACCAGAAGAGAAAGTAGAAAAGCCCGAAGAAAAACAACAAGGCCCAACAAAAGAAGATAAAGGAAAACAAAAATAGGCTTAATATGATTCAGGGTTATTCTTTCGGGGAGATTAAAGTCGGAAATGAGTGTTTTAATCATGATGTTTATCTGAATTGCCAGGGACAGGCAATTCCCTGGCAAAGGCAAACTTCCCATTGGATTGACTTGAATGATATTAAGGAATTTTTAGAAGAAAAGCCAGATATTGTTATAATTGGAACAGGAAAGTGGGGTGTAGCGAAAGTTTCTGAGAAAGTTTTTGAATGGGCAAAGGAGGAAGGAATTAATTTGATTGTTGAGAAAACTTCTTTGGCTGTTCAAAAATATAACGAGTTGATAAGCAAAGAATCAAAAGCTAAGATAGTCGGATTTTTCCATTTAACTTGTTAGTTAGATATTAAGAAAATTTAAATATTCATTAGCAAAAAGGAGCAGTGCTCCTTTTTGCTATTTTAAGGCTAAACAGGACAAAAAAGTTAGTCTTGTTTGTTTTTTTATTTCTGTTATAATTATTTCTATGAGCAGGATTAAAAAACCAGTAATTTATTTTAATAATTTAGCTAAAGCACCTTTTACAGATCAATACGTCAAAAGAAGGGCTCGGCTGATTGCTAATGAGATACTTCCGTCAAAAAACAACCTTTCAGAAATTTCAATTGCTATAGTTGATGAAAAAACCATTCGTCAATTAAACAAAAAGTACCGGAAAAAGAATAGGGCAACTAGTGTTTTAACTTTTGGTAATATAACTGATGATTCAGCTGAAATTGTTCTTTGTTGGAATAAGATTCATCAGGAAGCAAAGATTAATGGTTTAAAGCAAAAAGATTATTTTTTCTATGCTTTAAAGCATGGATTTAAAAATTTATTAAAAAAATAATATGCACTCAGATTTTATTGTAGGTATAGACTTAGGCTCAAGAACAATTAGAATTGTAGCTGGTAGAGATAATCCAGAATTAAAAGGTATGGAGGTTGTTGCTGCAGTAGAGAGCGAATCTCGGGGAGTATCAAAAGGAGTGATTACAAATTTAGAAGAAGCAGTTTCAAGTATTTCAGAAGCAGTTGAAAAAATGGAAAAAAAGTTGGGGACAAGAATAGCTAAAGCAAAAATAGGAGTTGCTGGACCTCATATTAGCGCTATGCAGGCAAAAGAACTTGTAGTAGTTAATCATCCAGGCGGAGAAATAACTAATTTAGAGATTCAGCGGGCCAGGGAGAGTATTGAAAAAAAGTCTGTGCCTCCAAATTATGAAGTGCTTCATGTTATTCCTACATCTTTTACAATTGACAATCAAGTAGGAGTTAAAAATCCAATAGGAATGATTGGGAGCAGGTTGGAAATGGAAGCTTATGTAATTTTAGGATTAAGCAATCAGTTAAAAAGTTTGGAAACAGCTTTTTCTTCCCGTTGTGGAATAGAAATAACTTCAATGATTTTTACAGCTTTAGCTAGTGCTGAGGCTGTTTTAAACAAAGAACAAAAAGAATTAGGAGTTGTTTTAGTTGATATTGGTGAAGCAACCACGAGTATAATTGTTTTTGAGGAGGAAGATATATTATTAGTTAAAGTTTTGCCTTTAGGAGCTAGATATGTAACCGCAGATATAGCTCTAGGTCTTAAAATTCCAATGGATTTAGCTGAGAAAATAAAGGTAAATTATGGTTATGCTTATGTCCCAGATGTGCCTAAGTTTGAGGAAATAGATTTAAGTGAATTAGATCCTAAAGTTAAGGGCAATTTTTCAAAAAAAGAAATAGCAGAAATTATTAGTTCAAGATACGAAGAGATATTCAGTTTTGTTGATGAAGAATTACAACAGATAGATAGAAGCGCGAAGTTGCCAGCAGGGGTTGTTTTAGTTGGGGCAGGTTCTAGAATAGGGGGTTTAGAAAATCTAGCAAAGCAAGTTTTTAAACTCCCAGCAGGCATAGGAATACCTGTAAATATTGTCCCAGAAGCCCGAGAAGAAAGAATTTTTGACCCTGCTTTTGCAGCTAGTGTAGGGTTGCTTCTAAGAGAGGAAGATGATTTCTTTTTTGGGCATAGAAGCACAAAAAATAGTTCTTATGTATCTAAATTTTTGAAAAAGGTTAGAAATTTATTCATTCCAGATTAGATCTATTTTATTATGAGTAGAAAAACTATCAAAGTATCTTCAGACAATCCAAAAGTAGAAAAAAAAGTAAAAATTAAAGCCTCAAAAAAGAGTAAAGCAAAAAATTTAAAGAAAACAAAAACAAGAAGTAAAAAAAGGACATTAAAGGAAACAAAAAATACTAAAAGTGGTAAAGAAGTAAAGAATTTTGGGTTGAAAATAAAGGTAGTTGGTGTAGGTGGCGCTGGAGGA
>Ga0190360_1002028_pt1 | contig 10117 bp, 9 predicted proteins | sample 48721834_MG_FD_161271 | JGI IMG/M metagenome (GOLD analysis project Ga0190360, IMG submission 161271) | Hydrothermal vent microbial mat bacterial communities from Southern Trench, Guaymas Basin, Mexico - 4872-18-3-4_MG | ecosystem: Environmental > Aquatic > Marine > Hydrothermal vents > Microbial... | reverse complement strand
ACCGCCTGTTCCCTTACTTCCTGAGAAAATCTCTTTGATCTGTCCATGACTTATCCTCCCACAGATTTGTCTCTCCGACAAACCCGGGGCAGTTCATCCTTACAGAAGGAAGTTTCGGAGGGCCTACTGGTGGATCTTTGAGACTGAGGATCTGAGGGAGGCGAGGGAGAGGTTTGAGGCCTTCTTGAGGCAGTGGAGGAAGGAGCCTGAGGTCCTTAGGGCCCTGAGGATGAGGGAGGGCAGCATCTTTGAGTACCTGAGGCTTCCCTACTGGTGGAGGCAGAGGGTGAGGACGACCAACCTCGGGGAGAATTTTTTCAGGCACTTGAGGACCTTCCTTGGCCGTTTCCCTGGGTTTAAGGACGAAGGGCATCTGGAATGCGCCTTTGCCACCTATCTTCTGAGCCAGAGGGAGAAAATGAGGGTCGGGAGAAATACCCCCTATCAACTTCAATGGAATTTCAACAACCCAGGTTGACAGTGCCCCAGGACACGGGGGGCTTGACAAGTTTAAAAATGGTATGCCATATTTAGTAAAAGTAAATAAACCGCGTTTTGTGATTACGCAAGGGGGGTTTAGATATAGAGGAGCTAAGAAAGCTTGGGAACAAGATTAGGTCCTTGAGAAAGAGCAGAAAGCTTACGATTCACGATTTAGCCGAAAAAGCAGGATGTACGAGTGGATATATCTCCCAGATCGAAAAGGGAATAGCAAGTCCTTCGATTTCTACCTTGAAGAGAATTGGGACCGCTTTAGGGATTAAGCTGGTCGATTTTTTTATCGAAGATGAGAAAGAGGAGGAGGTTGTTACAAGAAAGGGAGAAGGGTTTGAGATAAAGTATCCTCAAGGAGATGCCTCAATCTTCCTTTTGGTAAAAAGCTTGGGCGGGAAAAATATGGAGCCGCTTCTCGCGAGGTTTGAACCAGGGGCAGGAAGTCATGGCCTTTATTCTCACAGCGGGGGACAAGAATTTGGATATGTCATCTCGGGGGAGCTTGATCTTATCATTGAGGATAAAGTTTACAAGTTAAAAAACGGGGATTCCTTTTATTTCGACTCTACCCGTCCTCATGGGTATGTTAACAGAGGAAAAGAGGTTTCAGAGGTAATATGGGTGATAAGTCCGCCAACATACTAAGAATTTTTCTTATAAGGAGGGAGAGTCATGAAAAAGGTCATAGTCTTAGGGGTGATCGTCTGTATGGTGTTCTTACCACTTTTCATGCCCGTCTCTTATGGGGCGGAGAATGAGATCAAAATCGGAGTTCTATTCTCCCTTACCGGGCCTTTTGCTCCTGCAGGTGCTCTGGCAGGGTATCGCGGGTCAATGATTGCTATAGACATGGTCAATGACAAGGGCGGTGTTTTGGGGAAGTACAAGATAAAACCCATCACAGCTGATGCGCAGAGCAACCCAGATATCGCCATACGTGAGACACAGAGACTGATTTCCGTTGAACACGTTCCCATTGTTTTGGGGGTTTTCTCCAGCTCGATCGGAGTGCCTTTGGCTCCTATTTGTGAGCAGAATAAAGCTATATTTTGGGTGATTATCGCCATTTCCGATAAGATCGTCCAAAACCGGCATCAGGAATATGTGTTTCGGGTCCAACCCATGGGATCTCAATGGGGCAAGAGCTCCGTGGAATTTTTGAAGGAGAATTATCAGAAACTTGGATACAAGAGCCCAAGCCAGATAAAAGTAGCTATCATTCATGAGGACGGTCCTTACGGGGTTTCTACATCCAAAGCCAATCTTCAGCAAGTAAAGAAATATGAGATGAAGGCCGTCCTCAAAGAGGGATATGCCCACACTGCCAAAGACCTTTCTTCGCTGATCTTAAAGCTTAAGGCCAGCAAGCCAGATGTTATCCTTCACACAGGCTATTTCCCTGATATAGTGCTTTTCTTCCGGCAGGCGAGGGAGCTGGGGTTGAAGACGAAGGCGATCATTGGCCATGGAGCCGGGCATGCTAACTTCCCTCTACTTGAGAAATCATTAGGCCGGGAAATAGTAAACTACACCTACAACGTGGACCCAGCGCCTGCACAGATTCTCAATGTGAAAAAGCTTAAACCAGGGATGGATAAGTTAATAGGTGAGTTTCTGAGAAGGTACAAGGAGAAATACGGCGAAGCGAATCCTCCCACCCATGCAACCCAAGGCTTTGGCCATACTTGGATCCTGATCAGCGAGGTTCTGCCCAGGGCTATTCAGAAATATGGCCAAGTTACTGCGGATACCGTGAGGATGGCTGCCAGGGAGCTTGATATCCCTGAGGGAGCGACTCCTTGTGGTTATGGGGTGAAGTTTGCACCTCCAGAGCATGAATATGCCGGCCAGAATCTGCGGTCGTATCCAGTCGTTGTGCAATGGGTCAACGGGAAGGTGGAGATCGTATGGCCAAGTGCGCTAAAGACCATAGAGGCAAAGCTTCCACTGCCTTCGGATTCTCCTTTTGCTAGATAGGCGAGTCGCCTCTGGAAGTTGGGGGGCAGATCTTCTGTTGCCCCCCAACTTAGTTTCAATCTTTTGTCATGCTTGAGCTACAGAACATAAGCAAATATTTCGGGGGTCTGGCGGCCGTTAAAGGTGTTTCAATAAATATAGAAAAAGGGGAGTTTGTAGGGCTTATCGGCCCCAACGGATCGGGGAAAACCACCCTTTTTAACATTATATCAGGTGTACTGAAGCCCTCTTCAGGAAGGGTTTTCTATATGGGCAGGGACATCACGGGGTTTAACCCTTATAGGATCTGCCATTTAGGCATCGTCCGGACCTTCCAGATCCCGAGGCCTTTTAAGAACCTAAGCGTGATCGAAAACGTGATGTTGGGAATCCTCTTTGGTAATTTTGGGCAGTTTACCTCTTACTCCGATGAGAGCGTTAAGCAGGAGGCCCTTAAGTACTTAGATTTTGTGGGACTCAAACTAAACGAATCAACGATGCCCGATCAACTAACCGCCGTAGGGTTAAGGAGATTGGAGTTGGCAAGGGCGTTGGCGACGAAACCCAGGCTTCTTTTGGCTGATGAGATCTTGAGTGGCTTGAATAAGGAAGAGTTGTCAGAGGCCTCTGCTATTCTCAAACGCATTAGGGATGAGATGGGGATAACGATCATATGGGTGGAACATATAATGGGTGCTCTTATGAACCTTGTGGAGCGAGTTATAGTTTTGGATTATGGCGAAGTGATAGCTGATGGGAGTCCAACTCAGGTCTCTAAGGATGAAAGAGTGATCAAGGCTTATTTAGGAGAAGAGTCCTAAACTGAGAAGATGTTGAGGGTTGAGAAGATAAACGCTTCTTACGGGGAGTTCCAAGCTCTTCATGAAGTCTCCTTAGAGGTGAAGAGTAGAGAAACGGCTATTGTGGTGGGACCGAACGGAGCTGGGAAGACAACCCTTTTACGGGTGATCTCGGGCTTGCTGAAGCCTACATCTGGGGTGATATATTTTGACGGACATCGGATAGATGATAAGGAGCCCCATGAGATCGTCGAGCTGGGGATAGCCCTTGTGCCAGAGGGGGGGAGGCTTTTCCCCCATCTCACTGTTTACGATAACCTAAAGATCGGATCTTTCACTAAAAGGGCAAGAGGGAGGTTTAAAAAGGCTCTGGAAGAGATCTTTGAGCTTTTCCCTATCCTCAAAGAGCGAAGGAACCAATTGGCCGGTTCTTTAAGCGGTGGTGAGCGCCAGATGCTTGCCATAGCCCGTAGCCTTATGTCGCAACCCAAATTGGTGATGTTGGATGAACTTTCCTTAGGGTTGGCCCCTAAAATCGTTTCACGGGTCTTCGAATTTATCAAAGAGATCAAGTCTCAAGGGTATTCCATATTGATGGTGGAACAAAATGCAAAGAAGGCGCTTGAGTTGGCGGATCATGCATATCTGCTGGAATCTGGGAGGCTGGAATTTCAGGGAGGTAAAGAAGACTTTCTTAAGAATCCGTATATTAAAAAGGCATACTTAGGGATTTGAGGGGGATAAGCGTTGCTCGAACAGCTAATAAATGCGGCCATAAATGGCATATTGTTAGGTGGAGTCCTTGCGCTGCTGGCCTTTGGCCTAAACCTGATCTTTGGTGTGGTCAAAATCATTCATATGGCTTATGGCCAATTTGTGATGCTCGGTTTTTATCTGATTTATGTCCTGACCGTGCAACTTCATGTTCCCATTATCCTGTCCTCTTTGATCACTATTTGTGCTATGGCAGTCTTAGGGATCTTGACTCAATTACTGGTGATTGAGCCTCTGTTGAATGCTCCTCGACTGAATCAATTGTTAGCCCTAGCGGGCTTAATAATCGTTTTCGAAAACTTGGCTATGGTTATATGGGGGGCTGACTATCGAGGAATCCCCCTTAGCCTCCCCATTCTCAAATTCGGGAATGTCTATATTAGGTGTTCTTACCTCATTGCGTTCTTGGGGGCCTTGGTAACCTTGAGTCTGCTTTATCTGTTCCTGCACAAAACCTATGTAGGACTTGCTATTCGCGCGACTGCTCAGGATGTAGAGATCGCAAAGATTATGGGGGTCAACTCGAGGCGGATATATTTCGTAACGCTTGCGGCAGGGGGGGCTTTGACAGGTATTGTCGCTGCTTTTTTTGCCCCAATCTATACCGTCCACCCTCACTTCGGTTCCAGCTTCACCATCATCGCCTTTATCATTGTCGTCTTAGGTGGTATGGGCAACCTTTTAGGGGGGTTCATCAGCGCTTTTATCGTAGGGATAGTCACCTCAGTTGCCGCTGTCCTAACGACGGTAGAGGTTGCTGACATTATTACTCTTCTTATCTTTGTCTTGGTCATGCTTGTTAGACCTCAAGGGCTTCTAGGGGTTAGGGGAGCGTCATGAAATTATCATCCAGCATAGGGAAAAAGGCGCTCGCCTTATTGATCCTGATTTGTCTGATTATGTTCCCGGCCATTTCGCCGTCACCCTATGTGACCCACATCATAACCCTTATCTTTATCTGGTCCTACATATCCACCGTTTGGGCTTATATGGGCCGCTTCGGGTTGGTGTCATTGGGTCATGGGGCCTTTTTGGGGATCGGGGCGTATGTTACCGCCCTTTTGTTTAATTTCTTTAATCTATCCCCATGGATTGGGATGCTGATAGGGGCGTCAGCCGCCGCCCTTTTAGCAGCGGTCTTAGGGTACGCTTGTTTTAGATTTGGCGTCATAGGCGATTACTTCGCCTTGGTGACCTTAGCAGTGGGGGAATTGACCGCCCTCTCCATTATAGCATTGCGGGATATCACAGGAGGCTCTTTAGGCCTTACCATCAGGAACTTAGGAAATGCCCCTTTGTATCTTCAATTCAGTAATAAGGTTTATTTTTACTATTTGTCTCTCTTATTTCTGCTGTTTGCTTTGTATTTGTGGGTAAGGATAGACAAGAGCAAGATGCAGAAGGCGTTAAAGGCCATTGGAGAGGATGAAGTAGCGGCATCATGCGTTGGTATAAACATAATTAAGTACAAGATGGCCATCACTGTTACAAGCGCCTTTTTGACGGGCATTGGAGGGGTCTTGTACGCACAATATATCACCTATCTAAACCCTCACACCTTATCAGGGGTAGGTGTTTCCTTGGCCATCTGCTTTAAGGCAATATTGGGCGGAATGTTTAATTTGTGGGGGCCGACCATTGGTACAGCCATGATTGTGTCGCTCGAGGAATATATTAGGGTTTCGTATGGGACTAAATTTATAGGCATTTCCGAAGTGGCTTATGGAATTGCCTTAATTAGTTTGATCATCTTTCTGCCAAAGGGCCTCTATGGAACACTGAAAGAAACAAAAATCTTCAGAACGAAAGGAGGAGCATATGGTGACGATAAAAGAGAAGCGGTCATATTATGAGGCAGAGAAAGTGAGCGTGTTTCTTTCCCCCAACAAGATAATCGTTGGAAAGGGCGCTGCACGGAAGGTCGGGGAGGAAGCGAAGGCTCTTGGAAGCAAAAGAGCTCTTATAGTTACCGATCCAGGGGTTGTAAAAGCGGGGTTAATAGAGGTTATTGAAGAGTCATTAAGGTCAGAGAGGATAAAAGTCGGGATCTTTGATAAAGTTGAGGCAGAACCCCCTGCACGAATAGTGGATGAATGCGCTCAGATGGTGCGAGAGGGGAAATATGACATTATCATCGGCATCGGTGGAGGCAGTTCTCTGGATACAGCGAAAGGGGCTGCTATTTTAGCGACCAATAAAGGAAAGGTACTGGATTACGTAGGGGTAGATACCGTTCCTAAAAGGGGACTGCCTAAGATACTGGTGCCTACCACCGCTGGGACAGGAAGCGAGGTGACAAGGGTTTTTGTAATAACAGACGAGGCAGAGAATACCAAAAAAGTGGTGTACAGTAATTTCAATCTTGCAGATGTGGCGATTCTGGATCCTTTGCTTACCATCTCCATGCCACCGTTTGTGACTGCGGATACTGGACTCGACGCATTGGTCCATGCGATAGAGGCCTTTGTTTCTGTCAATGCCACGCCTTTCTCCGATATATTGGCCATCGAAGCAATAAGCCTCATAGCTCATAACCTCCCAGTGGCCTATGCAAAAGGTAACGACATCGAAGCGAGATACAATATGTTACTCGCTGCCAACATAGCTGGTCTGGCCTTTACAAGTGGAGGGTTGGGAGCGGTCCATGGCTTGGCGTACGTTTTAGGGACGCAATACCATATGTCTCATGGTAGATCTAATGCGATAATGCTCCCTCATGTTATGAAGTTCAATCTGATAGGAAACTTAGCAAAATACGCAAGGATCGCAGAGGCGATGGGAGAGGAAATTGAAGGACTTTCTTTATACGAAGCAGCCCAGAAGGCTGTAGAAGCGGTAGAGAAATTGCTCAACGCCGTTAACATCCCCTATAGACTTTCCGAATATAAGATACCACGAAGCGACCTCCCCAAACTGGTTGTTGGAGGAATGAAACAATCTCGACTTTTTGTCCCTAACCCCAGGGATCTCTCAGAGGACGATGTAAGAAAAATCTATGAGGAGGCTTTCTGATGAGTCTGGTACTAGAACAGTTTTCGCTCAAAGATAAGGTCAGCATTGTCACAGGAGGAAGTCGTGGGCTGGGTTATGGAATAGCTGCTGCTCTTGCGAGTGCAGGAGCTAAAGTGGTGATAGTGAGTCGTACCGCCGGGGAGGTAGAGGCCGCTTCTTTAAGGATTGCGGAAGAGACGAACGGGATAGCGATCCCGGTTGTTGCTGATGTAACCAAGGAGAAAGATGTAGAGGATCTGATCGCCACTACATTAGAGAAATGCGGTAGCATTAACATATTGGTCAACAACGCCGGCACAAACGTAAGGAAGCCCTTTTTGGAGATCTCGAGAGAAGACTTTGATGAGGTTATCGGGGTTAATCTCAAGGCGGTCTTTTTCCTAACTCAGCTTGTGGCGAAGGAGATGATAAAAAAGAAGAAAGGCAAGATCATAAACATAGCTTCTCTAACGAGTCAAATCGGTATCGCTAATATTTCGGTATATGCTGCGACTAAAGGGGCTATTGCCTCTCTCACAAGGACTCTGGCAGTAGAGCTGGCTCCTCATAATATCAATGTAAACGCTATTGCCCCCGGTTATTTCAGAACCCAGATGACAGAGGCCGTCTTCCAAGATGAAGAAAGACGCAAATGGATTCTTTCCCGCATCCCCCTCGGAAGGACGGGAATTCCCCAAGACCTTGTAGGTGCTGCGGTCTTTTTGGCTTCCTCGGCATCGGATTACATAACCGGTCAGATTATCTTTGTTGATGGGGGTTGGATAGCGGCGTAAATCAAAATGAGGAGGTGATAAGGTGGAGGGGTTCTTCAATAAGATACTGATCATCAATTTGAGGGAAAAGACCCATCGTGAAGAGATCATCCCTGATGAGGTCTATCAGAATTATCTTGGCGGTAAAGGGTTAGGAGTTTATCTGCTTCTCAAAAAGAACAAGCCGAAAGTCAATCCCTTCTCACCGGAGAACCATTTTATTATTGGTTTAGGGCCGGTAACCGATACCAAGGTATGGGGTTCAAGTAGATACGGGATCTTTACTAAGTCACCTTTGACAGGGATATTTTCGGAATCCTACTCAGGCGGTAGGGTCGCTGAGCCTATGAGCAGAACCGGTTATGATGCTTTGATATTGGAAGATTCCTCCCCTCGGCCGGTTTTTCTGGAGATCACTGACCAAGGAGTTGAATTTCACCATGCAGATGATATATGGGGCCTGGACACCTATGAATCCCAGGACTTTGTTTTAGAGAAGATCGGAAAAAAAGAGAAAGAGGCAGGGACCATCGTTATCGGACCGGCAGGTGAGAATTTGGTCAGGTTTGCAGGCATTGTGAACAATTACTGGAGATGCGCCGGAAGAACCGGTGTGGGGGCCGTATTGGGGGCCAAAAAAGTCAAGGCGATCGTATTCTATGGGAATAAGGAAAGACAAGTGGCCTCCCCCGGGGTGTTGGATCGCTTTTGGGACGAATGGTTACAGAAAAGCAAGGATCATCCAGTGGTCCACGCGTTTAAAAACTTCGGCACCCCTGGTTTGGTGACCATTGTAAATAAGTTTGAGGCTTTCCCTTCTCGATATTGGTCGGAGGGAACCTTTAGGAACTGGGAGGATATAAGCGCTGAGGCCCTTCATTCAAAATGTGACGTGAAGACCCGTGCTTGTAATAGATGTTTTATGGCTTGCGGAAGGTACACTACTGTAAAGGAGGGAAGACATAAAGGATTGAAAATAGAAGGGCCCGAATATGAGACAATATACGCATTTGGGGGACTGTGTGAGATAAGAGAGATAGAGGAAATCGCGTATCTCAATGATATTTGCGATAGGCTGGGAATGGATACTATAACAAGTGGCAACTTGGCGGCTTTCGCCATTGAGGCCTCCAGAAGGGGTAAGATACCCGATAAGCTCGATTATGGTGATGTGGACGGAATCGCTTCGTTGCTGCATAAAATTTCGAAGAAGGAAGGCATAGGAGCTGTCCTGGCAGAGGGCATCCGTTATGCATCGAAGAAGTGGGGGTTAGAGGATATAGCTATTCACGTAAAAGGGATGGAACCCGCTGGTTATGATCCGCGGATACTAAAAGGCATGGGTTTGGCCTACGCTACCTCCGATCGGGGGGCATGTCATCTCCGAGCGACGATTTTTAAAGCAGAGCTTTCCGGAATGATCCCTCCTGACCAGATCGAGGGGAAGGTGGAGGTATTTTTAGATTACGAGGATCGTCTAACCCTTCTGGATTCCTTAATAATCTGCAGATTTTATCGTGATCTCTTCTTGTGGGACGAGCTGGCTACAATAGTAGAAGGAACCACAGGGCTCAAACTGGAAAAGGAAGGTTTGCAAAGGCTCGCTTCTCGTATAAGAAACGCCACAAGGACTTTTAACCTAAGGGAAGGGATAACAAAGGATGACGATACGTTACCATCCCGCTTCTTTAAAGAGCCGATAAGCTCGAAGAAAAGCGTGATAACGGAAGAGGAATTTGAAAGGTTGAGAGAAGAATATTACCGCATGCGAGGCTGGGACGAAAACGGTGTCCCCATTGAAGAGCTTCCGTTTATACCGTAGGATTTCCCTACGTGCGACTTGCACGATGCCCTCGCTATGGATGGAGACAAAGTCAAATCAAAAGAGTATGATTTAGCTTGACCCATCTTTGACACCTAAGCCTTGGATTTGATCCCTCCGGGGGCCCCAAATGCCCAAGGGATGGCATCGAGTCTTTTCAGCCAACGAAAATTGTAGTGCCTAGAGACTTGAGGTTGGTCTTGACATTCGGCGACCAATTTGCTAAAGTAGCTGTGCTATGTACGTGCGGGTGAAGCGGTTCCGCAACAAGGACGGATCGGTCAGGGAGTACCTGTACATCGTCAAGGGAGTGCGGGTGGACGGAAAACCGCGCCAGACCCGACTTTGACACTTCCTCGCCCTGAATCCCGCTGTCGAGGGGCAAAAATGGCTTAACCATGCGGTGTTCGTCCGAAGGCGGGCCCAGTGTGTAGTGCTGCGTTTGATGTTTTTGGGTCTTGACAAATGGGAAAGACTGTGGGATCATGCAGGTGCTGTGTTTGTCA
>Ga0190360_1002027_pt1 | contig 10119 bp, 6 predicted proteins | sample 48721834_MG_FD_161271 | JGI IMG/M metagenome (GOLD analysis project Ga0190360, IMG submission 161271) | Hydrothermal vent microbial mat bacterial communities from Southern Trench, Guaymas Basin, Mexico - 4872-18-3-4_MG | ecosystem: Environmental > Aquatic > Marine > Hydrothermal vents > Microbial... | reverse complement strand
TTTTTATGCACATTTCGAGGAATAGTTTTAGATTCATCTGCATTGTTTCATATTTTTTGTAAAATCTGAGGAAAACGGGAGTTATGGTTCTTAAAAAGTCGTAGTTATTCAGGAAAATATCCAATATTTCACTATCTAGGTTGTTTTTATTAAGCCATTCATTTGCGTTAGAAAGTGACCTTTTCAGGTCTGTTAGAATTTCTGCCGGATTCTCATATATAACATTATTCTCTATTTTACCTGCAGGTGCATTGAATCTTTTACCTTCAATTTTGGCAGGGTCAATGGCCTCCAGTCCTGGTATCGATGTGGAATTATTTGTAGATATATATACTTTCCCCCCATAGTATCTGTTTCTTTTTATAATCCATTCCCGGTATCTGTCCAGGACAACATCAGAAACCACAGGATGATTTTTTTTGTTCTTCACCACAAGCAGTTTCCTTTTTGAGAGGTTACCTGTATGGTAATTAATAATGGTGGATGTTCTATTCGAGTCTACAATACTCTTTCGATGATATGGAGATGAGACTACATGGGTTAAATAGTCCGGGTAACTGAGATCAATTCCACAGATAACAATTGGGGAAAAACCTCCGTACAGAGCGAACTCGGTACATGTGGTGATTACAGAACCTCCGCATGCAAGACCGTCAATTCTGTCTGTATATCTTGCGATAAATCGGTAGAGGGGGCTTACCTCGTAACTGCTGGCTTCACCCGATGTATCCCATGAGGAGACGTTCATGCTTTTAATCAAAGAGATTTTTTCTATACCAAGCTTGAGCACACCTGGATAACAGCTGAGGTCAGCTATTAAAAGTGGCTTTTTATTATTGACCCGTGTATTAATGCTCCTTTCTGTTCCCACTGAACCGAGATTCTGGAAATCCATTATACTGTGGTACTGAGCATCGAGTGTTACCACGAAATGAGGTACTATCTTGGAGCAGATAAGAGTCCTCAGGGCTGTGTCTGTTGCAATAATACAGTATTTTTTTGAGAGGTTCATTATATTTTCAATGTCTCTTTTCAGGGATGGCCCGGCTCCAACCACAATAGCCGGAACATTGTGGAACCTATCTTTAAAAACCCTGAGCGGAATTGCCTTTGACAGATGTGGAGTATTTAAAATTATGTTTTTGAACCATAGTGGCTCGAAAAAATACCTTGTGAATAAATCTGTTAATACTGCCCCAAGCAACGATTTGAAGTTATTCTCTATTGCCTGATAATATTTGGTATCCCTTTCATATAGAACGGGGTGTTTTACTATTCTGTATCCCCTGAAGTAAACTGGAGAGATTGATTCAAAAAGACTTGTTACTTCTCCTATGTTTTCTCCTATCATAAGTGTTATTGAGGGTTTGATGAGAAACTCTATATCCTTTGTATTGATCAGGTGAAAAAACGTTTCAGGATTTTTTTCTACCAAGATTATTTTTGCTTTGAGGGCGTTCTCTCCATAAAGTTCGAGGAATTTCTCAATATGGCGGGCCATTCCTATGCCTAAAAATAGGAATATTATTCCTTCCTCTACCCTGAGGTTTTTGAGTTCTCTGGAGATATATTTTTCAACCTCAATTCTGTCAATTGCTTGAACTTCAGTGTAGATGCTGTCATGCCGTGAGGGTTTTTTAAGCTTTGTTTCATGTTTGTGTTTTAGATTTTCAAGCTTTTTAACAACAGAGGGAAATTTCTCATTTAGCAGGGAGATATTCTTTTCAAAGAGATGGTTCATAAATATAAACAACCATTTTTTATTGTGCTTTCTCAGGGGTTCTCTTGTAGAAAAACTTGTTAAAGTTATCGACTATTTTTGAATTGTTTCTTGTATGAACATACCAGTCATTAAAGAGGTTGTTTTGTTTTAGATTTGTATAGATTCTGGTTACATAATCCTTGGCCTTTTCGTACTGTTCGGGATCAAACTTCTTTTCTTCAATGACCTTGAAGATGATCTCTCCATTTGTAACTTTGACAGGCCCTCCTATATGATTAATTTTTGTGGAAAAAATAAGCTCAACAAGATTCTGGTTACCCATTAGCTCGAATAGAGGGGCATTCTGTTCTTCGTTAAGGATGTATTGCCCGCTCAGGGTAATAAAATCTGTTCTTATCGGTTTTAATTTGTAGACCTCTGCGATTTCTTCAAACTTTTCTGGGGCCCTGCTAACAGCCTCCAGTATATTTTTTGATTTTTCGGCCACATTTTTTTCAACTTCTTCCCTGTAGGTATTTACATATTCTCGTTTAACTCTTGGCAATGCCTCTTCATAGGGCTTGATTTTTACATTATCAAGTGCTTTGATGATATGGAAACCGAATGGTGTTTCGACAATCTCGCTTATCTCACCTTTTTTTAGTTTAAATGCGGCTTCTGAAAACTCTGGAACCATATCATTCCTGTAAAACCATCCAAGATCACCGCCCTTTTCGGCTGTGGTGTCTTCAGATTCTTTTTTGGCTATTTCTTCAAACTTACCTGGATTTTTCCTCAGCTCCTGCAGGATCTTTTCAGCTTTTTCCCTGTCTTTCTTAATCAGAATATGTGCCACATGAGCCTGTTCGAATAATCTTGGGTTTTCATTGTAAAACTTTTTCAATTTTTCTTCTGGGATATCATCATATTTCAGATATATATACTCAATCTTTTTACCGTAATCTACAAGCTGATAAAAACTCTTTGTCTCGATCTCTGATGTTGATACAATGTTAAAATGTTCATCCATAAAAAGCTCTATGATAAGCTGTTCTTTTTCTGCCTTGTATATCTGCTTTCTATCGGCTTCAGGGGTATTGGCGAATCTTTCTTCATCGAAGTCTTTTTCAGGAGTTGCGTAGTAACCCTTTTCTATTATTCTGGCCAGTACAGTCTCTTTAGCGACTCTCAGTCCTTCTTTTTTTGCGTACTGAAGTATAAGGGTCCTCTGTATTGCAGCATCCAGTGCTCTTCTGAGTAATTGAAGATTTTGCTCCTCTGTTATCTCTTTTTCAGGATTTTTTTGCCTTTCCTCTTCGTAGAACCTTCTGTAAAGATTGGCGAACAGAGAGTCACTGCCGAGCGGGATTGGTTCACCATTTACAACCGCAATATAGTTTGGTTTTCCCCTCTTGGCAGCATAGTTGTAGGCGAAACTTCCAACAAATGCAACAGCCACAAATCCGATTACTATGGAAACTATAAGCTTTTTAAATTCGGGTTTCTTCTTTGTCTTTTTTACTGGCATTAAATGATCCTGTAAGGCATTTTATTAATGTTAATAGAGCTACTTTAAGCTAATACCTATTTATTTTCTATGTCAAACAAAAAGTATTGATTCAAAATTGATGTTGCTTTTTTTCAATTTTAGTGGTATGTAAAGATGTTCGAAAAATGAAAGATGTTTTAAAAAAATGAAAAGGAGAATAAACAATGAGTAATAATATAGCAATAGTTGGAGTACAATGGGGTGATGAGGGAAAGGGCAAGATAGTACATCATCTGTCGGATTGGGCAGATGTTGTATGCAGATATCAGGGTGGAAATAATGCAGGGCATACCGTCGTTGTTGGGGGCAATAAGTATGTGTTTCATCTGATACCATCCGGGATACTCAAAGAAGGGAAAATATGCATAATTGGTAATGGAGTTGTTGTTAATCCCAATGCGTTTAAAGAAGAAGTGGATTATGTAAATAGCCTTGGGATTAATCCAGAAGGAAGGCTTTTTGTTTCTCACAGGGCTCATATAATTATGCCGTATCACATCGAGTATGATAATGCGTACGAGGAGTCCATGGGAATTGGTACTACAAAAAGAGGAATTGGACCTGCCTATGCATTTAAGTTCTTTCGGTTTGGCATAAGGGTTTGTGAACTGTATGAACATGATTACCTTGAGGATTTTCTCGAAAAGGTGCTCGAAGAGGTTAACTCTACTTTGAAGGATAGGTTTGGAAGAAAAGGGTTTGAGAAAAAGGAGATTTTGAACACAATTGATGTTTATAAAAGGATCCTCGATCCATATGTTAGGGATACAGCCACATTTCTCCATCAGCTAACCGGGGAGAATAAAAAAATTCTATATGAAGGAGCACAGGGAATTCTTCTTGATGTGGATTTTGGTACCTATCCATATGTAACATCCTCAAACCCTTCACCTGGTGGAATCTTCACCGGGCTCGGTGTAGGTTTAAAGGATGTTGGCAAGGTTATTGGAGTTTCAAAGGCATATACCACAAGGGTTGGTGGCGGTCCGTTCCCAACAGAATTGAAAGATGAGGTTGGAGAGTTGATGAGACAGAGGGGTGGAGAATACGGCGCATCAACGGGAAGACCAAGAAGATGCGGCTGGTTTGATGCGGTATCCGTCAGGTACAGCTGTATGATAGGAGGAATAGATACTATAGCAATGACAAAGTTCGATATACTAGATGGTTTTGAAAAAGTAAAGATTTGTACGGGTTATATAATAGATGGCGAGAAAACATCGAGTTTTCCGCCCTGTGCAGTGAAACTCTCAAGGGCTGTGCCTGATTATATCGAAATGGATGGTTGGGAGAAAACCAGTGGGATCAGGAAGTTTCAGGATTTACCTACAAATGCGATCAGATACATTGAATTCCTTGAGGATTATCTGAAAACACCCATTGGAATTATTTCTACGGGTAAAGAGGAAAAAGATACTATTATCAGGGAAGATCTATTTTGATTTTAATTTTAATAGTTGTTAGAGCGGACTTCGGGTTTTCATAACGATGTATAATTATTGATGCAGTATGAAAAATCAAACAGTAGATGTTTTAATTGTTCAAAGTACGCTGGCGCTGCAATACTTTTAATTCAATTTTACATCAGGTTTTCTATTCTTCAAAAAACTTGACATTCGTTCTTTCATCTGCTTATGGGCCTGGTGTTAATTGAAAGATTATTCATTAATTAAGAGCGTTAAAGTATTGGAGTCCAACTCGAATTTTTGTAGAAATTTATAATTGTTGGTTTAAAATGAACGATAGAAGATAAAAATATATCAGGAGGTAATAGAGATGAGTGGTGAATTGAATGTTGTAAAAAGAGCACTCGAAGCCGGAAATGGTATTTTGAGGCTTTTTCCAACCTGGGTTCCCAGGGTTTTCTGTATACCGGGTAAGAGGCTTAAACTGCATCCCGATGATTACTACTCTTTTGGTGCTCATAGGGGTGGAATTGATGAAAGATGGTTTGCATCCACTACAAAAGCGGATAATGGTCCTGAAACTCTTGAGGATGAGGGTTTGAGTTATATCTATTTTAAGGATGGGAGTAAGGAGCATAAGGTTTTACTCGTTGATGCAATAGATGGAATGGGAGATGAGATCCTTGGTGCCGATGTAATGAAAAAGCATGGTGGCTGGGTGATGTTTGCGAAGTTCTTCGATAATATGGAACCATTGCCCCATCATCTCCATCAGGACGATGAAAAGGCTGCTAAAGTTGGCCGAAAGGGCAAACCTGAGGGGTACTACTTTCCCAAGCAGCTCAACCCACATGGAGGCTGGTTTCCGTATACATTTTTTGGTCTTAATCCTGGTACAACGAGGGATGATATTATAAAATGCCTGAAGGACTGGGATAAGGGTGATAACGGAATACTTTATCTTTCACATGCCTATAAACTCAAGCTTGGTACAGGATGGAATGTTCCGCCTGGCATTCTACATGCACCGGGCTCCCTTCTTACCTATGAACCTCAGAGAGCATCCGATGTATTTGCTATGTTTCAGTCACTTGTTTGGGAGCAGCCCATATCCTGGGATCTTCTGGTACGGGATGTTCCCGAGGAGCATAAAAATGACCTTGATTATATTGTGGATTTGATAGATTGGGATGCTAATCTTGATCCTGAGTTTTTTAAAAACAGGTTTCTTGAACCGAAGCCTGTGAGGCCCCTTGATGAAATGAAGGCAGAGGGATATGAGGAATACTGGGTTGTGTACAATTCTGAGTATTTTGCCGCAAAGGAGCTCACTGTTTATCCTGGCAGGAGTGTAACTATCAGAGAGAATGGAGCCTATGGAATTATTGTTATACAGGGTCATGGTACATTTGGAAATCTTCACATTGAGTCTCCCGCTATTATCAGGTTTGGTCAGATGACCGAAGATGAACTCTTCGTTTCTGTCAAAGCAGCACGGGAGGGTATTACAATAACGAATGAAAGTGATTCAGAGAATCTTGTAATGCTTAAACATTTTGGTCCAGAGGCATAGAGTGGCTTGCCTTAAATTATTTCAGTGGAGGAGAAAATGGCCGGAGGGTATATCATTGGAATGGATTATGGCACCGATTCAGTAAGAACGGTAATAGTCGATGGAGAAACGGGTGAGGAAATAAGCTCGCATGTAAGTAAATATAAGATGTGGGGAGAAGGCAGGTACTGTGATCCTTCAAAAAACCAGTTCAGGCAGCACCCCAGAGATTATATAGATGGGCTTGTCGAATCGGTTAATGCATGCATAGAAAAGGCTGGTGGAAAGGTAGCCGAAAAAATAGTTGGAATCGGAATTGATACGACCGGATCCACCCCGGCTCCCGTTGATGAAAAAGGAACGGTTCTTGCCTTCAAAGATGATTTCTCGGATGATCCTGATGCAATGTTTATTCTCTGGAAGGATCATACTGCAGTTGAAGAGGCAGAGGATATAAACAGGGTTGCCAAGTCCTGGGGTGGCGTGGATGTTACAAAGTACGTTGGTGGGGTTTATTCTTCCGAATGGTTCTGGTCAAAGATACTTCACGTGTACAGGTATAATGAAAAGGTTCGGAAGGCAGCTTTTTCCTGGGTTGAGCATGCTGATTGGCTGCCGGCACTTTTAACCGGAAATCTCGATCCACTCAGGATGAAGCGGTCGAGATGTGCAGCAGGTCATAAGGCAATGTGGCATAAGGAATGGGGTGGACTTCCTCAGGAGGAGTTTCTTGTGAAGGTTGATCCGCTTCTTGGAGGTCTCCGGGACAGATTGTACACCGAAACCCATACCTCTGACCAGTGTGCAGGTTATCTGACTGAAGAGTGGGCTTCAAAACTTGGTCTCAGGGCGGGGATTCCCGTTGCAGTTGGTGCTTTTGATGCCCATATGGGCGCTGTGGGCTCTGAAATAAAAGAAAAGACTTTTGTCATGATACTCGGTACTTCGGCATGCGATATGGCTGTAGCACCTTACGAGGTTGTAGGCGATAAACTGATAGAGGGGATATGCGGCCAGGTGGATGGTTCAATAATCCCGGGAATGGTTGGGCTGGAGGCGGGACAGTCCAGTTTTGGTGATGTTTACGCATGGTTCAGAGATGTTCTGGCCTGGTCTATTAGTAATTTTTCCAGAAAAATCACAAATCCAGATGAAATAATTGAAAGTATAGTTCCTCTCCTGTCCGAGCGGGCTTCAAGAATTAAAGGGGTTGCTCAGTGGCCGGTAGCCATCGATTGGCTGAATGGTAGAAGAACACCGTATGCAGACCAGAGAATGAAAGGTGCAATAGCAGGCCTTACACTTGGATCAGATGCGCCTGCAATATTCAAGGCACTCGTTGAATCAACAGCCTTTGGAGCTAAAGCGATTATTGAACGATTTCAGGAAGAAAATGTGGAGATAGAAGATGTTGTTGCATCCGGCGGGATACCAAAAAAGTCACCTTTTGTAATGCAGGTGCTCTGTGATGTACTTGAAATGCCTGTGAGGGTGGCAAATGCCGATCAGGCCGGGGCTCTTGGTGCCAGCATGTTTGGAGCAGTTGTTGCTGGCCTGTATAAAGACGTTTCTCAGGCACAGAAGCATATGGGGCAGGGGTTTGCTGAAGTTTACAGGCCCAGGAAGGAGTATTCAGAGAGATACAGGGAGATCTATTCAAAGTATCTTAAATTAGGTAGTTTTCTGGAAAGGTTATACAGGGAGGTTAATTCTGATGATTAAAAAACAGCTTAGAGAGTTGAAAGAGATTGTATACATGGCGAATATGGAACTTTACGACAGGGGACTTGTAATTCATACCTTTGGGAATGTATCGGGAATAGATAGAGATCAGGGGATTATTGCTATAAAGCCAAGCGGAGTCGACTACAGCGAGCTTAGTCCAGAAAATATTGTTCTTGTGACTCTTGATGGTGAAATAGTAGAAAGTGAGCTTAATCCTTCAACAGATACACCAACCCATATCGAGCTCTATCGAGCATTTCCTGAGATAGGTGGTGTGGTTCACACCCATTCTAGATATGCGACATCCTGGGCCCAGGCAAATAAAACAGTACCATGTTTTGGAACAACCCATGCCGATTATTTTTTTGGTGAAATTCCCTGTACTCGTTTACTGACCGAAGAGGAGATCAGGGAAAATTACGAGGCCAATACGGGAAAATTGATTGCGGAGACATTCCGGGAAAACTCTATTGATTACGGTAAAATGAGGGCAGTGCTGGTTGGTGGGCATGGTCCGTTTACCTGGGGAAAAGATCCAGAAGAAGCTGTTTTTCTCAGCAGTGTGCTGGAGGAGGTTTCATACACTGCCTATATGAGTCTGCTTATAAATCCAGAACTCCAGCCGATACCCCGGTTTTTGCTTGAAAAGCATTACCTTCGAAAACATGGTGTTCATGCATACTATGGTCAGAGGAGAAAAAGACGCCATAAACAGAATCCCAACTGATTTGTTTTAAGTTCTTTTCATCAGAATCGTATAAATTGAGAGAGAAACAACTATAATCAGACCGTAGATCAACTGGGTCCAGAAACCTGTGAGACCAATTGCTATAATTCCCGCCTCAAGTGAACCAATGATAAGGGCCCCTATAAAACTTCCGAAGATGGTACCCATTCCGCCAAATACAGAGGTTCCTCCAACAAATACAGCGGCAAGTGTTCTGAGGAGTTGCCCCTCGCCCAGTGTGGGCCAGAAATATGTAACCTCAAGGCTCGAGAGTATTCCAGCAAATGCAGAAACAACACCCATTATGACAAATACGAGCACCCTTACCCTGTTTACTCTGATACCCATCATCTGGGCACTTTCTCTGTTGTCTCCGACAAATAGGAGGTGGTTTCCGAATTTGTGACGTTTGAGGATTATTCCAAATATTACTGCAAAAACCACCATCCAGACGGCCTGCATTGGTACAAGACCTTTTATCCTTCCTACAAAAAGTGTAAAGAGGAAGGTATCTTTGACCGGCACGAGTGTGATTCCAAGCCCCTGTCCCAGGACATTTACCAGTCCCCTGAAAAAGAACTGTGTTCCAATTGTTGCAACGAGAGATGGGATGCCCACCTTAACAACCAGAAACCCATTGAATGAACCGGCAACTATACCCGTTACAAGGCAGCATACTGTGGCAAGCCATATGTTTGTGGTTTTCTCCACGACCTTTGAAAATACCCAGGCTGATAATCCAAGTATTGAGGGAAAGGATAGATCAATTTCCCCGGCGATGACAATGTAGGTCATTGCAATTGCCATTATTCCTGAAAATGGAATTGTTGACATGAATGAGTAATAGATATCGAACCTTGTAAATGTTTCGATGTTTCCAATAAAAAAAACAGCAAAAATCAATACAAATACTGCTGCAATACTTATCTGCAGTCGCCTTTCATGAACAGTTGATGTACGTACCATGGTACTCTCCACATATTTAATGTCAGTAATGGTAACGGGTTGAGATTTTTATCACTCAATAGTGTGGAATTAGTGTGCTCCTTATGATTTTTATTCAAACTTTCCCGTTCTTGCAAGATGAACCATTTTTTCTATAAGTTCGTCCTGTGTAACATCTTTTTTTAGGATGTTGCCTGCCACTCTTCCTCTATCGAGTATGACAAACCTATCTGCAACAGGATAAACATAATAGATGTTGTGACTGATGAAGATTGCTGATTTACCTCTCTTTTTTATATTCTCAACAAACTCCAGTACCTTCCTCGTTTCCGATAAAGATAATCCCATGGTTGGCTCATCCAGGATGATGAGATCGGCATCAAAATAAAGTGCTCTTCCAATTGCAATTCCCTGTTTTTCACCACCCGAGAGAGATTTGACGATAGAATCAGTTGTAATTGCTTTGGATGTAAATCCCATATGTTCACGGAGTATTTTTTCTGTCTCTTTCTT
>Ga0190360_1002025_pt1 | contig 10125 bp, 6 predicted proteins | sample 48721834_MG_FD_161271 | JGI IMG/M metagenome (GOLD analysis project Ga0190360, IMG submission 161271) | Hydrothermal vent microbial mat bacterial communities from Southern Trench, Guaymas Basin, Mexico - 4872-18-3-4_MG | ecosystem: Environmental > Aquatic > Marine > Hydrothermal vents > Microbial... | reverse complement strand
GTAAGAAAGATTGCATTTGCAACGAAATCCTCAAAAACGTTAAAGTAGAAAAACCTACTCTGGAAAAAATTAAGGGCGATCTTGATAATAGAGTAATAAACACTGTCGAAAAAATTGATACTAATAAAAATAACATCTCTAATAAAAAACGTACTCGAAAATTTACATTAAGTGATTTTATATAATTTAAAAAATGATGAAAATGAATTATGATGTCTGATGATGAATTATTAGCAAAATTTTTAGCTGAAAATAAAAAAGTTGGAGTGAAAAATAAATCAGAAAAACCTAAATTGATAAAAAATCGTGAAAAATTAAATAATAAACCTGACTTTTTTCTCCAAAAATTTTTAGACTTACAGGAAGACTCAGTTTTACCTCCAACTTTGTTTTTTACTCTGATAGAATTATTTAATTTTGTTAATATACTTCTTGAAAAAATGGACAATAAAAACAGACCAAAGTTAAAAGAATTAATTAGATGGTCTCAATATGCAATTTATGACCAAGATCTTCAGCAATTAATTGATTATATATCTGAAATTAAGGAAACAAATAATATAAAAAAGGAGACCATTTTATATTCTGTGTTAGATGTTATGACCGCTTTATCTAAATTCTATTTAAAAGGAGCTGTCTGAAATAAATAATCTTAAATCAGTGGACAAGTCTGTTAAAGAATTTCCCCTGATTTCAATTAAAAATAGTCTATTTATTTTGAAACCAAGTAATATTGAATTAAAACATATTATTGATGAATTGAGCGAAAATAATGTAAATAACAGCATTAATAAAATATTAAATGAATTTCAAAATAAAATTCTTTATAACGGAAAATTCTGGGAATTAGAATACGCAGGCAATCCTTATAAATTCATTGATAACATAAAATCATTCTATTTAAGTAATCTTGAAGAAAAGTTCAATTCTATTAATCAATTAATTGCTTTTTTTTCGTCTAATTTGAAGAACATCGAGTTAATGTCTCTTCATAAATTAGGGTTTGTTATAATTGACCATATTTTATATATAATTAAAAAAATAATTGATATAAATAAATTGGGCAAAAATAAAATTTTATTGGACGAACCTACTTCTTTTGTAGGAGTAGAAATTCTTGGAAAAAATAAATTGGGTGATTTAGTATTTCTTGACTCTAAAAACCAATTTAAACCCATTTTTTCTATTAGCTCTTCGAATTTACAATGCTCTGAAAATGATGATAATATTGATTTTATCATTAGAATTAATAATAGATTAGAAAATGCTACAAAAATTCTAAAAATACTTAGTGAAAAAAATTTCGAGTCCATTGAAAATAAAATTCTCTATATTGAATCTTGTCTACAGAAAATTGAAAAAAATCCCTCCATGATCACAATTAAAAAAATATTAATACTCGAAGAAGCATACGATTTAGCTTATGATACTAAATATTATGATATTATCTATAAAGAACTTCTTAATAATTATTCTTTATTTATTAAAGAGCTACTATCATTAGGTGAAATATCCAGATTTTCTCAATTTATTAATAAAATAACAACAAAATATGCTAATACAGTTATGGAACCAATTGTTGATATTGTTATTGAATTTGTAGACTCTATTCGTGATATAAATACTGGAATAGATTTCTTAATTAAAATCTTCAATCTCGGTTCTAATACCCAAAAAGCCCTGATAAAAGAAACGATTGCTCAAAAATGTCATACCCTCCATTCATATTTAATTTCGAAACTTGATTTTTCTAGTATTTCTAATTTGCAACTTAAAATTTCAGAATGTCTATCTTTATCTGAGCAACTAAATGTTTTATTTGACCTTGCTCATTTAATTTTATCCTCGAAGAAAAATATAAGTCTCGATAATTATATCAATTTACTTGAACTTTATTTAGAAATCGCAAATAGTTATAATAATAAATTACCTGTTGATCTAGAACTAAAATTCTACGGGATATACTCTGAAATTAAAGATGAATTATATAATATTTATATTTTAAAAATTAAATCTTTAATTGATTCAATAATAAATGATTTACAACTAGATTTTGAGCAAATGGACCAAATTATCCTAAAAGTTCATTCAAATTATACTGATTATTCAGAATTTGACCGGGTATTGGCGAGATATTTTTATAATACTCTTGAATACATTAAAAATTCTCCAAATATGATATATGATACTTTTATTAAAATCGGAAACTATGGAATTGCTATCTGTAAAGGGATATACCGAAAAAAAATAGAATCCCTTATCAAGAGAGAAGTAATTTTCCAATCTTTTTATTCTGAAGGAGTTAAAAATCTGAAATTGAAAAATTATGATGTTGCATTAGAAAATCTACGTAGTGCAGCGATAATAAAGCCTAAATATTTCAGAATCTGGTTTTTTATTGGACAGGTATATTTCAATCTAAAACTTCATGATAAAGCTAAAAATGCCTTGAAATTGGCTTATAAATATGCTGAATTTGGGGATTATTTTGGGTTATATCAACTTAGTTTAGTCCTTGAAAATTTAAATGAATATAAATATTCTCTCAACATTATTTACAGGTTATTAAAATCAAATCGCAACGATCATGAGGTATATGACCTTTTAACAAAAATAAGCTGGAAATTAAAAAATTATGCGTTAATGTTTTTTTCGATTCATTTAACTATTAAAAGTTTAATTCAAAATTATCAACAAAATCTTCTATTATCCACCGATTTAGATACTTATTGGCAATATTCTTTTGGAATGATTAATGAATTTATTTCAAGTCAAATTTATGCTAATAATCGGACCAAAAGACCGACAAAAGGAATCAAAAAAATTATGGTCAATACTCTTCATAAAATTGGTTCGGAATTAATTATTGTTGAGGAATTTGATAAAATATTTGATGTATATAAAATATTGAAAAAATTTAAGTGTAAAATAAAAGGGAACTTATCGAATTATTTATTTAAGAAGTTTGAAAATCTTGGTGTTTCATTTCACAAAAGAAATCAATTTATATCAGCTCTTAAATATTATAATGAACTCATATATCTTAACCCAAGTCATGTTAATTCATACATTAAGATAGGAATTTGCTATATTCATTTAGAAAAATACCGGGACGCTCTTATTATATTTAAATTTGCTAATAAGTTAGCCCCTAATAATATTCAAATTTTAAATAATCTTGCTATTTTATATTATAATAAAGGTTTATATGAAAAATGTTATTCAATATTACAAAAAGTGCTGGAAATTGACCCTACATATTTCATTGTTTATTACAATTTATCATTAGTCTCAATTAAAAAGGGCGATTTTAAAAATGCTATTATAGTATATCTTAAATATTTGCAATTACAATACAATGAGAATAAAAATGTAGATTTTATAATAGATTTACTTCAAAAATGTGTCCTTCAAAAACAATTTGATGAGGAATTATTTAACCAAATTTTAGAATTTTTCACATTTATTGATGATTATGATGGGGTTTATGATAAAAATAAGTTATTTAATACATTAATAAATTCTAATATAGATTTGAAATTTAAGGTGCAATTAAAGAAATTAAAAGCATTGTAAATTCATAGATAAGTTATTGTGATAAGATAATATTATAATAAAATAACAAATTATTTAAGCAAACTCACATTTTAAAGCCAGCAAGAAATTAGGATTTCAATTGATACAGTTAATTCAACTACCATTCATATCCAAATAATTTAAAGAAAATTCTCTTATTATTTTTTCAATTTCAGTTTTTGAGTTTATTATTTTATCAATAGTAGTGTAATTCTCGTCTTTATTATGTTTTAGTAGCAATATTCTATGGGTGCAATTTTTCAAGGCCTCTGCATTATGTGTAGCGATAATTATTGTGGTATTAAAGTCGGAATTAATTTTGACAAGAAAATTTGTAATTTTTCGGGTGATAATTGGTTCTAAATCTCCAAATGGTTCATCTAACAATAATATTTCCGGCTTAGACAATAATTGAAGTATTAATGCAATTCTGACTTTCTCACCCCAAGATAGCTCTTTTGTTCTGCGTTCTAATATATCAATTTCTAGTTCAAACTCATTAAAGAGAGGTGTTATTATTTTTTCATAAGCTTCAAAAGAAGGTATTGGAAACAAATCTCTAATTAATCGGTGATCGAGCCCCAATTTTTCTAATTTAGCATTCACTTCGTATAATGGTAAATCACCCAATCTAGACATAATATCAACAATGTTTTCTTTAATTCCAAGTTTTTTTGCTTTTTTAATCGCATTATGTATTGCAGTTTCTCCTTTTAAACCCATTTTACTCAGAATCAAATCTTTTACATTAGCATAATATTCTAAATCAAGTTCTTGATGCATCAAATTTATTTTATTTCTGACCTTCATAGCTATTTGGCTTAAATTATAAATATTGACTAATTTATCTGAATGATAAAAGATTTTTCCATGTTTAATCATTTCTACTCCCGCAAGGATTCTTAACAACACAGTTTTTCCAATCCCAGAACGCCCTAAAATCCCTAAAATTTCTCCTTTGAATATTTCCAATTTGGGGATCTTAAGCGAGAAAATCTTTTTTATTTTTGGAGAATAATAGGTGTGATCAAGGTCTTCAATTGACATAATAACTTTTTTCTTAGAAAATGATGGTAATTTGATTGAAGGTATAAGGACTTGCGAAATTTTATTACTAAATCCTTCAGGTTTCACAATATCTTTAATAATGCCATGTTCTAAAATTGCAATTCTATCACAAATAGATTCAAGGATAATTGGGATATGTGAAGTAATTATAACAGTAATTTCGTTTTCTTTTGCTATTTTTTTAATATATTTAATTGAAATATTCTTTAATTCTGTATCTGACATTGTTAATGGTTCGTCTAAAAGCAAGAGTTGGAGATTATGCCCTACAAGAGCTAATTGGCGTGCTAATACTAGCCGTTGTTTTTCACCGCCACTTAATATTCCTGAAAACCATTCGGCTTTTTGGTCCAATCCTACAATTTTTAGAAGATAGAGTGCCTTCTTTTTCATTTTATTGTATTCATCACTTTCCAAATCGGGCAGGTCAACAAGTTCAGACCCATAGGTAATAACATTTAATCTTCTCATAACATTATGCAATACCGAATCTGCCCATAACCCAAAATTCCGCTGTAAATGGATTGAAGAAATTGTCTTTAATTTATGGACATCTAATTTATTAGTTTTACCACCTGAAAAAAGGTTGATCCCGTTGATCCTTACTGTTCCTTCATTAAAGTTCTCTACACCACGTAGAATGCGTACTAATGTAGTCTTCCCAGCACCCGACTTTCCGAATAGCCCAAAAAATTCCCCTTTTGCTATTTTTAAATTGATATTCTTTAAAGCAGTAATTATTTTTCCATTAGATAATTTATATTTTTTAGTTAAATTGCTAATCTCGATGAAATATTCCATATTTAATTGAAATTTACTAAATTATTTAAAATTAATGAGTAAGATTATTTTTTTTTGTTAATTATTCATTTTTCTGAATAATATCAATTTAATTGTATTCTGTTTTAGTAATTCACCTAAAATTTAAAATCATATAGTGGGTTTTAAAAAGAATATTTATACTATTATATTCGCTCAAAAAAAAAATTCTACATGTATCTTTATATAAAATTTGTTGTTATAATCGTAATTTTTCCGGACAAATTAAGTTAATAATTGATAAATGGAACCCTATTAAAAATCAGGCGATTATAATGGGAAAACACAGACACCCTGCTATGACCAAAAAGACTAAGAAAAAAAGAATGAAAAGAGTAAAAAGGAAATTAAAAAGAAAGAAAAAATGATCTTTAATTTATGACTTGTTATATTTAATTAAAAAATTTTTTTCTTTTTTTTGTTCCTTTTTTGTTTATAATAGAAATTAAAAGAATATAATGAATGTGGAGTGAAATAAATTCGTTTTAATTTACTTTCAACATAAACTATTATCAATCATTAAAAAGTTATCAAATAATGTATATTTTAATAATTTTTAAATTGCGTTAAAATCGTGAAAAAAAAAGAATTTTTTTGTGTATAGAAGCGATCTTTTCAAATATAAAGTCATTTAAAGCGCCTTAATACGTATAATATTAATATTGAGAGAATTATTGAAATAACAATGAAAAAGGCACCTCCCTCAAGATTAAAACCAGTGGTAGTATCTATATAGAACAATGTTACCATCTGAGCAATTAGGCCAATAATAAATACGATTTGAAGGTTTCTTAAAAAGCTATTTTCTTCTGCATTAACTTTCATTGTAATTATATTTCTCTGTCTGTCAATTGCATCCTTCATTTTGTCAATAATTAGTTCTAGGCTATTCAAAAACAGGGCTCCATGTAATACGTGTATCATCTGTTTCATCAACTTAGTTTTAAAAACGCTTGTAAAAATCAATCTTGGTGTCCTTGTAATTTGTAAGTTTCTATTAATTTCAAGGACTATCTCATTTAACATTTGCTCAGTTTCTTCTAGTTTGTTAATAAGTTCTTTAGTTTTTAATTTATCTTGAGAATATTTATATAATAATTCCTGAATTTCGAGAGACTTAAAATTAATATCTTGTAAATGGTTTAATATCAAATATCTCTGGACATTACCTATTTCTGCAGCAAAAATTACATCAACAATAGTATTTTTAATAGATTTTGGGTCTAAGAAATCTTTACTGGGTATAATACAATTACCTGGATGTGTTAGATAGACGCAATTACCTGAATATGGACTTAAATTAAAAATGTCTTCTATAATGGTGACGTAATTTTCTGGATTTAAAACATTCCACTTATCGGAACGAGTACACATCCCTAACGCATATTTAAAATGTTTGCCATTAATATCAAATTCATTTATCGGAACTTTTGGTTTAGATTCCCACCAGACCCAATTGTGGTGCCATGGTTTGGGTTTCTCACCTAAAATTTTCTTTTTCCTATTAATTTTAGATTGTAAATAATTAATAATATCATCTGCTAAGTCGTCAAGTTCTTGTGCCATATCTTTACCATTTGATAAAATTATATTTGTTGGTATTGAAGCTGTAATGAGTTGATTTACTGAATTGAAATTTTCAAAATCCAATTTAGATTGTAATAATAATACCCCTTCAGGAAATATATGACAATCAATTTGTATTTTTCCATAAATTTCTGATTCGTGGTCTCGACATTTAAATTCTAGGACTTCTAATTCAAAACAATGAGGGACAAAAAACTTTCCTGTAGTGGCTATCCATTTTAAAGGAATTTTTTCACCTTTATTATTTACAAAAAAATATTTGTCGTAGAGTTTATATTTGCTTTTTTGGAGAACTTTAAGCATTTCATCATTAGAATAGCTTAAATAAGTTTCATATAATCTCCAAAATAAAAGAGTTGTTTTAAACAAAATTTCATTTTCCATAATTCTTCCCAATTTTTTGTCATTTATGTTAATAACGGTTTTTTAGTTTTTTTTTAAATTTTTATTCATTTAAATTTATTTCAACAAAATATCCTCTATCATCTTGACCACAAACTTTCATTCCAAATTTTGCATGTAAATTTGCTGAATGTTTATTTGTAAAGATATAATGAGACCTTATTCGTAGATAATTTTCCTTTTTAACCTGGTCAAAAAGAGCTTCAAATAGTTTAGAACCAACTCCTTTACCTCTGTAATCTTTTAAAACACCTACCTGGTAAATCCAGAATTCACCTTTTATGGCGGTGTTTGGGAACCCTACTATATATCCAATCAATTTATTATCTGTCTCATAAACGAAAAAAGTATTTGAAAAGCAACGAGCAAGAAATTCATAAGTACCTTCTACACTGGCCCTTAATAATGGTGCGCAATTTTCTGCAATGTGCGTAATAACCGGGGCATCTTTTACTTTTACATGTTTAATATTCATTTTAACAACACTATTTTGATAAATATTCTTAATAATAGTTCAGATTAATTTTAGTTTTAATTTTTAAATTTTATAAAAAGATTCAATTTATATATCTATATGATGATAAATTACTATCTATAAATCATAACTAATTCAAACGGGTTGATCGATGGAAAAAAAGAAGAAAACCGCTGTTTACACTTTTTTGAAGATGTTAAGAATTGGTAATTATCAAGATATTTGTTCCTTTATTACTAAATATTTAGATGGCGAGTATAATGATTACAAATTCTTAAATGATGAAATAATTGCCAAGACACTAAACATTTCTAAAGTAAAAGCAAGCTCTATTTTAAGAAAATTAAAAAAATTTCATCTCATAAAAGGTTCTCCTAATAAAAATCTATATTATCTTATTGACCAGAATGAATTTGAGAATATTTTTATAAATTCAATTGAGACACACATGAAATCAGCTGCTAATACAATAAAATCAATAATCGGAAAAAATATATACCCAAATTTTTATATTAAACTCAATCCACTTGATGGTTTGGCATTTTTCAATAATAAACTTAAATTTCTTAATTTAAATACAAATGTTTACCAAGAATCACCAGTATCAGCTTTAACAACTCCAATTGAATGGTCTAAATTACCCAATTTTGAAAAAAAGGCTTATAATTCAATTATGTTCAAAATTAACTATAAAAATAGATATAAAAGATTTCAAATAATAAAATCTAGACTGGAAAAAATTCATAACTCTAATTCTGAAGGAAAATTTTTCTATGTTTTATTTCTAAAGCGTGATTATCAAAGAATGATCAATACCTTAATCTCAAAAGGCTATACAAAGCAAACCCTGTCCCATATTTTAATTGCTTATTTAGAACGATTTAAAAATATTATCATAGAATTTAAAGATTATTTCTTAGAAAATGAATTAATGGTCTTATTAGATTTCGATAGTACTTGTTTTAATGGCCCTATTTCTATTTTACCGCCCTATGTATTTCGTATGTATTATAGTAGCACCTCTGAAAGCGACCTTATGGAATTACATATTACATCTGGTAATAGTTATTGTGATAATATGGTCAGGATTTTTAATAAATTTTTTAATAACCTACTTATTAAATATTCTATTTATGATAATTTGTCCGAAATAATTGTTAAAAAAGATTTAGGAGAGAAATTGTACAATCACTGTTTAAAAACTATTTCAAATAAAATTTCGGAAATTGAAGAACAATAAACAGATTAGAAACAATTATTGTATAGAAATAATTTTGGAAGTATATTATGAATGAACCCCGAGAAAATTCAAAAGCTTAATATTATTATGGATCTTTTAAAAGCAAAAAAGGATTCTATTCAATATTATGATGAGGTATCTCGTTTTATTTTTGAGGCCTTAAATGGTAATTTTGATAATTATAATATTATAGATAACCGCATATTATCTAAAGTTTTAAACATAACAAAAATGAAAGCTTCAAAAGTATTAAGAATCCTATATCTAAATGGGTTAATTAATAAAAATGTTGAGAAAAATAGCTATAATTTAATTTCTCCTCATAAGTTTAAAACTATTTTCTTTGATTGGGTACTCTTAAAATCCAGCGAATTTACCAATAATTTATCTAATTTATTTCAGGAAAAAATTTATCCAAGTAGTTTCAGAAATTTGGACTTAGGTCAAGCTTTAGAGCTTATTAATAGTAGGATTAAAAATCTTGATTTAAACATAAGTATTTATCAAGAATCAATGACAAGCGAGTTTACATCGTTAACAAAATTTAACGAAATTCCAAAGATAAAAAGAGAATTGCTCAATAAATATATATCTCAATCTGTTTATGAAAATTTCTATGAGAGACATTGTAATTTAAGGTCCAGACTCGAAAAAATTGTCGATGAAAATAAGGACGGTAAACTTTATTCCATAAATTGTCTTAAAAATTTGTTTGGATTTATTATTTTGAAGCAATTGACTGAGTTAATACCTAAAAGAACTGTTAAAGAAATTGGAAATGAAATTTTAAATATAATCTTAGATGGAATAGAATCATTTAAAGAGTTCATCTTAAAAAACAAATACCTCTTTATAATTGATTTTAATAAAGAACAATTTTTTGGCCCTTCTTGGATGGCTGGCGCTGAGAATATTTTATTTTTCAAAAATAATGCTCATAATCCGCTTAAATTAACCC
>Ga0190360_1002021_pt1 | contig 10129 bp, 10 predicted proteins | sample 48721834_MG_FD_161271 | JGI IMG/M metagenome (GOLD analysis project Ga0190360, IMG submission 161271) | Hydrothermal vent microbial mat bacterial communities from Southern Trench, Guaymas Basin, Mexico - 4872-18-3-4_MG | ecosystem: Environmental > Aquatic > Marine > Hydrothermal vents >... | reverse complement strand
TGAGGGTCTAATTTCATTTCCAGCAACCTGGTAATGGTTTCAGGAGCACTGTTAGTATGGAGGGTAGAAAACACCAAGTGGCCAGTAAGAGAGGCCTCTATGCCAGTGAGAGCTGTTTCTTCGTCTCTCATTTCTCCAATCATGATTACATCCGGGTCTGCTCTTAAAAATGACCTCATGAGGCGGGCAAAGGTAAGACCTATTTTGGGGTGGACTTCTACCTGTCTGAGACCAGGCTGGGTAATCTCCACCGGATCTTCTGCTGTCCAGATTTTCCTATCAGGTGTATTTATGTAATATAAGGCAGAATGTAAAGTAGTAGTTTTACCAGAGCCCGTAGGTCCTACTACCAATACTAGACCGTAAGGTTGAGAGACAATCTCTTTAAACTTCTTAAGATTTTCTTCAGACATACCTATTTCATTTAATTTTAGCGGGATTCCTGTGTGAAGCAATCTTAATACTACATCTTCATTGCCACCTACCGTAGGTATAGTGGCTACACGGAGTTCTAGAAGTGTCTTCCCTTTCTGTCTAAATTTTATTTTTCCATCCTGAGGCAGTCTCTTTTCAGCAATATCTAAATTGGACATAATTTTGACTCTAGAAACCACGGCTCTAGTAAAGCCGTTTGGTATTTGAATATAGGGCTGACAGACTCCATCTATTCTAAACCTAATCTGCGTAATCTTAGTTGAAGGTGATGGTTCTATGTGGATATCTGATGCATTTTTACGCCAAGCATCCATAATCATTTGATTTACAAATTGAACTACACGACTATCTGTTTCGTCAATTTCCTCCGCTTCTAGAATTGCTTCTTCACCTTCTTCTCCTAGTATATCTTCTCCCACATCTGCCACTAGGTCCTCAATAGAAGTACCTCTTTGTTGACCCCAAAAATAATCAACAAAACTTTCTATATCTTCTTTGGTACTTACTACCAATTCAATATTTGATGTCTGCAATAAAGTTTTAATTATATCTACACGAGATAGATCATGAGGATTATCAATAGCTACTACTATTTTATTGTTTTCCCTTTTTAAAGGAACCCAGTGATTATATTTTAAATATTGATACTTTAATTCCTTTATCAAATCCAAGGGGATAGGGATATTAGGGTCAAAGGAAACAAAAGGACAGCCAAAAAACAAAGAAAGAGCTTCTGCCAAATCTTTTTTACGAACTCTATATTTCTGCATAAGGATAAATTCAACACTTTTCTTTTCCTTTTCGGCTTCCGCTCTGGCCTTTTCTAAATCTTCTTTTTTAATAACACCTTTTTGAAGGAGATAATCAAATTTAGTACCACTTTTTACTTTGATAGATAAAGATTGTATTTTTTGTTTCAGGTCTGGAAACTGCTCCTTATTTTTAATTTGTTTCAAATAAGATAAGGCTTTACCATAGATATTTATTTCCTCATATAACTTGGCCAATTTATATTTAATTTCCTCCTTTTTTTCAAAAGAAAGAGTGTCTTTAGTGGTTAAAATTTCTTCTAAAAATTTAATAGCACTTAATTTTAATCCTTGTTTTTCATAGCAATAAACGATATTTGAAATACAATCTTCTATTTTATAATCCGCATTAAGTGCCTTTTTAAATTCCTCTACTGCTTCTTTAAACAGCTTTATATCTTTTAAGACTATAGCTTTTTGGTATATTTCTGAAGGATTTTCTGATTCTAAAAGAGGGAAGGGAACTACATTATCTTGGTCTTTAATATTATTCTCAACGTCTTCAATTTTTTCTTTTAATAATTTCTTTTGGGCATCCACTTCAGGAGTAACGGGCATTTCTTCTAAATTTTTTAGCAGGTTTATATAAATCTTCTTTGCATCATTATATAAACCTTGGTCATAACAAACTTCAGCTTCTTTCAAAAGAGTGGCAAATTCAGTTTGGTCTAAGACGTTTTTACTCATTTCCACAGACATTATTTATCCCTCCTTGCTTCAAGCTCTAGAAGATAAGCAGGGTTAATCAAATAAGCCATACCTTTTGGAGTCTCAATTTCTGCTTCTATTTCTTTCTCCCCTATTTTATTACCAGTTTCAGAAAGATAAGGTTTTTTAAAAATCATTTTATTTAAAAATAAAATACCATATTTTTCATTATATTGCAATAAGACTGCTGTATTGTATACAGTGTCTTCTTTCTGATTCCATGAGAGTTTTAAAACAGGAACTTCTAAATTTTTTAAATCTTTTTCCTTTAAATTTTTAAGTTCACCCTTCATATTCTTACCTAGTTTTCGCCAAAATGACTTAAATTCCTTAAGCAAGATAGATTCTTTTTGAATGAGACTTTTGGCTTTTTTAGGGGAAACAGGATAAATATTAGCTATATTATCTAGAGGTAAGGCTATTAGTTTTTCTTCTAAGGAAAAAACTAAAACATAAGGCCAAGTTTCTGAAACAGGAAGTTCTTCGGTTTCTGGTTCTTTGGGAGCTTCTGTTTTTAATTCAGGTTCTGGTGGGGCTTCTTTAATTTGAGGCTTCTCTTCTATTGGTTCTGGTTCAACTTTTATCTCTGAGGCTGCTTCTTTTTGTTGAATAAAAATGTTTTCTAAGTCTGTAATCTTCTTTTTTAGTAAATCAAATTCTGACTTAAATGTCTCCATAACTACAAATCGAGCATTTATTTCTTCTATTTGTTTCAAAAAATCAGAAATTCGAGCATTAACATGCTGAATCTGGCTGATAGTTTGTTCTGCTTTGTTTTCTAAAGTATCATTTAGAGATTGAATAAGTCCTTTCAGCATAGAAAAGCCTGTTTCTATTCTATTTGTTAATTCTTCAGGCACAGTTACTGAAGGAGGCAACGGTGCGGTAGCTTGAGGAGGTTGTGGTTGAATCCCAGGCGTTTCTGTCAGAGGACGTTCTTCAACTGGGACTTCTGGTTTAATTTCGTGAGTTTCTGGGGGTACCACCTTTTCAGGAGCAACTTCTGGAGCTTTTGGTGGCTTTACTTCTTCTGCCTGCATAGCCTTTTTTATACTGGGAATTTTATCCCGTAACTGAATAAATAGAGTGTAAACCTTTTTTACCTTTTGCCTTTTTTCCCTTTCAGGTAAAGTAGTAGTATTTATTTCTTTAAATGTTTTAGCTATTTTACCTAATATATTAAGGGTATCTGGTGGTGCTAACTCTTTTGAGATAGTAAGAAACTTAGTAATACTTCCCATCATAGCAAGTAAAATGTTATTAAATTTATCTTCATAAACATCTTTCAACTCTTCAATGATTTTCCTAAGGTTACTCAAATCCTTATCACTAAATTCCCAATCTAGACTTAAAATAGACTCTTCAAGGCGTAAAATACGAGGGTCTGTTTCTGAGGGTGTCTCTGAAAAGAGCTCATCTATAGCTGAAAATGCAGCCTCTTCTATTTTTTTCAAATCCAATTCTTTTTCTTCTTTTTCTTCCATTTTTAACCCCTTTTATTTATTAAAGAGTTATTTTCTATTTTACCTATAAAACCCTTTTATCTTAAGATGTTTAATAATCTCTCCTACTTTTTTTTGTTTATTTTTAAGTTTTTGTCTAATTCTTCTCTCCTCCTTTCTTAAGTTTACACTTTTTATATGACATCTATTACATTCTACAGTGGGTACATCGGCTGGGGGATATATTTCCTTTATCCTTTTGTGGCAACCCCAACATTTCATATGATAGGCAATAGTAAGCTCTTGTTTGGTCTTGCCATGACAGTCTGAACATTCTTGTACTTGCTTTTTAGGGGTCCAGATATTTTGGCCATTTTTATATAAGTGATGACAAGAATTACATGTTACCTGGTATTCTTCAGTATGGAGTTCGTGAGAAAACCAAACAGAAGGATATCTGTATGGACCAAATTGTTCAAATTTAGAGTCTCTTATCTCTAATAACTCAACTGGAGGGGTCTGTTGGGCATATACTTGCAGCACAATCAGAATAATTGCAGATATTAGCAATATAAAACAATATCTTCTCATTTTTTCTCCCTTTATAAAGTTGTCCTCCTTTGCAATCTTTGAATGGCCTTTCTCAGGCTTGCCTGCATTCTCCTTAAAGCATCAGCTAAATCTCCAATTTCATCAGTAGAAGTGATTTCAATAGGAACATTCAGTTCACCTAAGCTAATCCTGTTTGCTACATCAGTTAAATGTAAAATGGGTTTAGCCATCCGCATAGCAAAGACAATGGCTAAAAAGATTACTAGTGCTATAGTGATAATTCCACCCAAAAAGAATTGCCATAAAAACCTTTTTTGAGTTGAAACAAGAGTAACTTTTAATTGTTTTAAGGGAGCTTCTACTTCTTTAGTATAAATAGTAGTTACTACCATTAAGGGTGTATTAGGAATAGGCATAACTACCATGAATTTTCTTTCTATTCGCCCATCTGGTTCTTTCCAAAAATAGTAACCTCTACTAAAACGTTCTCCTGATTTTGGTCCTTGAACAATACGCCAAAAATCAGGGTTTTTCTTAGCCATAGATGTTAATTCTGTCCCAACCAATTTTGGATTGGGATGTAAAAAATAGGTAATTTTTCCTGCTTCTTTCATAAGCAAGAATGAATAACCGGTCCTTCCTACTGTTTGGATGCCATTTTGAAGAAGCACAGGGTCGTATTGCAACTCATCCCAATTAAGTTTTCTTTTGGTTTGTCTTGCTATTTGTGTTTGGAGATAGAGTTGAATCATTTTCATGATGTCTTCAGCCTTTTGTTCTACCAAGGTTTCGGCTGAATCTCTCAAACTTTGTTCTGTTTTGGTGCATGCAAATTGATTTATTTTAGTGATGTGATAATAACCTGCACCAGTGGCTAACAATAAAGGAATGATAGAAATAGCTAAAAATACTAAAATGAACTTTGTTCTAAGACTCATAACCTCCTCCTATTTCTATATGCGCTTTAATATTTCTAGTATTTTTTTTTGAAAAATTATTTTTTTATCTGGGTCATCAATCTCTTCTGAAATACGTTCAAGAAGGGTGGAAATCTTATCATAAGGAAATCTTTCTTTTATTTCTCCTAAGCTTTTTATTTCATCCTCAATCACAGCCTCAGCAATAGGTCCAATAAGGGTAGCTAGTTCGGTCTTTAAGGTCTTCCAGAAGAGAAGGGGAATATACTTTTGTTGTTTTTCTTGTGGCATTATTTCTTCTTTGTCTTGAAGTTTAGCTAATCCCTGTTTTTCTAATTTATTAGCTATTTTAACCACCTGATTGATATCCATCCTAAGTTCTTTGGCAATTTTAGACAGATTTAGTTGCTTTTGACTTAAAGCAATAACCATCCACTCTTGGGGTTGCAAACTTACTTCTTCCTCCCTGTCTCGCCAGTAAGCAGGTTTAGGAATCAAAGAAAGGAGTTTATTTTGCAATACTCTCGCTGAAACAGCAGCTTGTAATTGGACATTAATTTTTTCTAAAATGCTTTTTGTATCTTCATCAAAGTGACGTTCAGATGTGGTTAGCTCATCTTGAAAGCTAAAATTGCCTTGAGTTAAGGCTGTCAATTTTAAAAGGGCATCATAACCCTTTTTTTCTCCAAAGTTGGCTGCATATATTTCTCCTTGATTTAAAAAGACAAAACCCTGTTCTTTGTCTGTTTTAAGCGATAATCTTCCAGAATGCCTAGCTTTAGTTAATAAAGACAATAAGTCTATCACATTTATTTGACTAAGGTTTCCTTTTAATACCTCTACCACTTTTTTACCAAAACTTCAATTTTTTTAAACCCTTATTTTTTTTAGATGCCAATTCATTTAACGTTACTGCTACTTCCATACGCAATAAGGCTAAAGGAATATCTCTTTTCGCCCATATAACTATCCAATCTTTATTTACTTTTTTAAAAAGAAAAAAATCAGATTCAAATACACAACCAACTTCGTCTTTAAACATTCTGTCCTCAAAAAGCTTAGATAACTTAGGTAAAATATCTTTTAATTGTCTGGTAGTATTTATATCCAGAGGGATATTTAAAAATTCTTTAATTTTTTTATTATTCCACCACCAAACCCCCTTTACCTTATCCATACTTACCATTTTTCTTAAAGCTTCTTCCATTTCAAGTTCCCAAGAGAGAAGACAAACCTGTATTCTCTATAAAGATTCTATATTTTTGTTTTAAATATCCTGCTTCTTGAATTATCTTTTTCTTTAACTCCTTTTTTTGATCTATTATTTCTGCACACATTTTTTTTAAGGCCTCTAATAATTCTTTTTCTGAAGCATCTCCATAAAAAGCAATTTTTCCTTCTTTATATTCAAACTCATTGGCAAAGGGATCCAAAAAGGGATATTCATCAGCTTTTTCTATACCCTTTTGACGCCATAAGAGGGAAAAATTTTTTTCACCTATAATTTTTTCCAATATAGCCAGATATTCTTGAAAAAAATTGGTAATGTTCTCTAAGTTTATGTTTACCGAAATCTGTTCTAGACGTAATTTATAAACATTAAAAACTGCCTCTGAAGATCGTTTTGTAATCTCAGGAAGGCATTTCTCTCCTTCTTCAAATATCCATTTTCTCCAAGAGGAGCATGTACCTATTACTATACCGTTTTGAAAATAAATAAAGCTTTTCTCACCTTGAGAGTGGTTAATTTCAGCCCAACCAGTTATTTCTTCTCTTTTCAATTTATATATAAGTTTGATTAAATCTGTGAAATCAGTACTTAAATTAGGATAAAGGATTTCTGCGGTTACCAAATTGGCCCAAAAGGGCGCTGTTTCTTCGGGAAGGCGATAAACATTAACAACTCCCTCGTTAATATTACTTAATGTCTCTTCTAAAGATAAGAATTTATACTCGTTATTAAGTATTTCAACAGTATTAAGGACTTGGCCATGGTCTAAAAAAATCAAGTATTCTTTTTCTGGAGTCTTAACTTGAATATAGCCTGTAAATAAATCGTTCTTTAGAAAATTAATAAAATTACTTAAATTTAAATAAGAAGTATGAAGATTTTCATGGCAGACTTCAAACTGCGGTAAAAACAAACTCAATCCTCCTTAACAATTTCTTTGATTTGAAAAATAAGTTCTTCTAATCCTACATGGGGGAGTAAGTTTATTTTTATTATTCCTTTACTTGTCTCTAAGAATAAAGAAAAATAACCATTATCTTTGGCCCATAAGCACTCCACTTTCCCTCCTTCTAAAAGTTGACCTGTTTTAGAAAAAAGCAGATAAATTTCTTCAAAAAAAAATTCCTCTTCAACCTTAGATGCCTTCCCTGCAAGTTTTTTCTCAATACTTTCCAAATAATTTTTTGTCTCATCTTGTTGCCTAACCGCTTCTAAAAATAGATACTCATAAGGAAGATTAATCTCCTGTTCAGGGAAGGAAACATTGTTTTCAAACAAGAATTCTCCTTTTTTTAAACTTATCAATTTATAAAAGGCCTTTTCTCCATTCATATTACCCATACGAGCGGCAATTATTTGCCCATTTTTCAAAAAAATTTCTCCTATTTTAGTTTTACCGTTATATAAAGATAAACATCCACTCTTTTTCTCTTGGGAACAAAGTTGAATCACAGTGGCTACTGAGATAATATCTATATCACCTTTTAACATAATTTTATATTAAGCCAAAATCAACTTGTTTTTTGAGCCAGAGAGACTTTACATCCAAAAGTGGGAAGTTTCCCTCTGATGTTTCTACTCTATCTTCTATCTTCCTACCCTTGATTATCTCCTTTAAGGGCTGACTTACAAATATTACCCCATAATTTTCCATATCTGGAATTTTCACTACCACAGCAGCATGGTATTCTCCTACAGTATCCGTTTCAGGTTGGAGCACATTAAGAAATATATTTTCTAATTCGGCCTTTTTCTTCTCTTTCAACTCTCCTGTAAGTCCCTTAGTAATAGGATTAAAAAAACTCCCAATTTGACCAAATTTAATTAAAGGTTTTTGCACTAATTTTTTTGCTTTTTTTGAGGAAATTTTATACACATTTATTACTACTTCAGCAGGAAGAGCAAATCTTTCTTCACCTATACTTATAAGGTAAAAAGGAACTTCCTCTATTTCTTCAGTTTCTGAGGTTTCTGGTAATGTAATAGGGGTTTCTTCTGTAGATGGAATGTTTTCGGACCTGGCTATTAATCTCTGTAAGATTCTTTGATTTTCTTCAATTTTAATGTTTATTTCGTGTAACTTAGCTTCTACTGTTTCTATTATTTTTTCGGTCAAGACTTTTATTTCTTTAGGCCTTTCACTGGGGGTTTCTGAAAAAGTAGGGGAGGGGGACCTAGTTTTTAAATCCTGATATTGCTTATAAAAATCTCGAATTAAGTTCTCTTTTTCTAAAGATTGTGTTTCAGAAGAAAGGATTAACGGTAGTTTATTTGTCATATTGGTAAATAATTCGGAGAGATTTTCAAATTTTAATAGAGCCCTGGTCAGGTTTTCAAGCATTTTTAAATAAGTTTGGGTCTGTTTATCTGCCTTAGAAAACAGTTCTCTGCAATCAGATACAATTTCTTCACCTAATGTTTTGCTCTTAGATTTGATAAAACTTTCTAATTTCTCCTGAAACGAAGAAGATAGAAGTTCTTTTTGAGAAGGAGTTTCATCTGCCAAGATATCTTGAAAAGAGGCAACCTCTTCATTTAATTCTTTCTCCCAGTCTTCTAAAGAAGTATCTGGAAAGCTTTCTTTTTTATCCATTTTAACCTCCTGCAACTTTCACCATTCCTTCCGGAAAGATAAGCTTTCTAATTACTGATTGAATGGTGAGTTTTGCCGCTGTTTTCAAAGTTTCAAACACATTATAACCAGTCAGAGCACTAGCAGGAAAAGATGGTGCTTTAAGTTCTGCATTTAAGTCGTTTTCTAAGGTATCCACATCTAATAAAGGTATACCATTTTCAGCCAAGTCTCTTTTATTCCACTGGAATACCAGAGGTATATCCTCCAACCTTAAATTATGATAAGCTAGATTTTTTTTAAGATTTTCTAGACTTTCTATATTAGCCTCCCTCCTTGCTAAAATAGAATCCGCAGTAAAAATAAGCCCATCTACTCCTTTTAACACTAATTTTCTGGTTGCGTCATAAAGCACCTGTCCTGGGGTAGTATAAATCTGAAGTTTTAAGTCAAGGCCGTGTATCTTCCCCAATTCTACTGGAAAAAAGTCGAAAAAAAGAGTTCTATCTCCTTTGGTATTTATAGTGATTAGTTTGCTAGTTAATCTATCTTTAAGTTTTTTCTGAAGCTTGTTGTAAATGTACACCAAATTTGTAGTTTTCCCACTTCTACCAGGCCCATAATACACGATTTTGACTTGAATTATCCTTTCTTTCAAATTGACCACTGCCATGAATTCTATTCCTCTAATACCTTTTGGATTTCTTTTTTAATACTTTCTACCTTAAGACGAAGTAATCCCAAAGAAACATAGGGTTTAAAAAGAACGATAAGTAATATTTCAGGAGATATTCTGGTAAAATGAATGTTTTCTTTCTGTCCGCGATGAAATAAAAGAGAGAATTCTTCTTCGCCTATAAGACGAGCAATCTCTTTAGTAGCCGCAAAATTAGCCGCAGCCAATACTGCTAAACTAGTAGCATCTACAGGGCCTTCTCCATTTTTACAAATAAGATTACCTGCCATGTCTGTAAGAAGGGTATAACTTGCTCCTCCTTCTTTTATTAATCTGCCTAAAAATTCTCCTACTTGGTTTAACTTATCTTCTTCTAAAACTAAATTCATATCTAAAACCCCTTATTTTTCATACTCCATTTGTATTTTTAAGTCAAGCCTGCAAGTTACCAAAGATTATGTCGGATAATAAATATTATGTCAAATTTAGTGGTGGGGCAGTTTATACTCAAAGAGACGGTTGACAAAATGTAGTTTTTCACTCTAAATTTAGGAGTCATAAATTAAAAGGGAGTGCAACATGAAAAAAATACAAAAGAGAATGTATTATTTATTTGTCTTGGGAGTTTTTTTATGTGAAAGTTGTACCACCACAAAAACCATATTTGTTCCCCCTCTGAAAAAGGAACCTACTGTTTATCAAATCTATCAAGTTGTTCTGGATACCTTTCAAGATTTAGCAGTGCCGGTTGAATTTCAAGACCCTCCTTATTCCTTAGAAACTTCTT
>Ga0190360_1002020_pt1 | contig 10130 bp, 12 predicted proteins | sample 48721834_MG_FD_161271 | JGI IMG/M metagenome (GOLD analysis project Ga0190360, IMG submission 161271) | Hydrothermal vent microbial mat bacterial communities from Southern Trench, Guaymas Basin, Mexico - 4872-18-3-4_MG | ecosystem: Environmental > Aquatic > Marine > Hydrothermal vents >... | reverse complement strand
AGCTCTAGCCCCACAAGCGGTTCCATGGGGATGACCATGAAGGCCCCCTCCAAAGTTAATTATTAAGTTTTTTCCTAAAATTTTAATCAATTCAGGAACCAACTTAGGATGGAGCCCTCCAGAAGCAATTGGCAGAACAGGCTTTAGTCCAAACCATTTACAGGTTAAAGCTTTATTAGTGTTTAAAACTTCTTTTTTCCCTCCTTCCATTTTTCCAACAACAGTCCCAGTGTGAAGTTGATCTACACCAGCTAATCTTAAAAGCTTAGCTAAGACTAACATGGAAATTCCATGTTTAGGATTTCTAGTTATTGCTGAATGCATTGCTCTATGAGCGTGAATGATAAGGCCTAAATTTTTCTTTCTAATAGTTTGAACAGCACTAAAACCTGCTGTTATTACATCAATCATAATTATTTTCCCGCCATGTTTTTTAACAAATTTAGCTCTTTTTATCATTTCTTCGGTTTCTGCAGTGATATTAAAAACATAAGCTTTTATTTCCTTGGTTTCTTTTTCAGCTTTTTTTTGAGCCCTAAGACAGGAAATTACCCTTTTTTCAAATTGATTAAAGCTTTGATTGGTTAAATTTTCGTCATCCTTAACTATATCAATTCCATTTTTGAAGCAATAATAAGCAATTTCAGCTTGTTTATCAGGAGTTAACCCCAATTTTGGTTTTATAATAGCTCCAATTAAAGGCCTGTTCTTTGCTTTGAATAGTTTTTTTATTTCATTTGCTCCTATTGCTGGACCTGGAAAAGACTTTACATAAATGGGAGGGAATTGTACGTCTAATAGTTTTAAATTTTTTATTAATTTTACACTAAAAATATTCCCTGCTGAATTAGACAAGAACTGAGGGATGTTTCCCTTTTCAAAAAGATTAACAGGATAAGCAATTTTAATTATATTTTCTTGAGGTTTTAAATAAAAAACAGATGCTCCTAATTTACTCTTTATTTTTTTAGTTAAAGTAGTAATTGCAGTCCATGTGCCGATTGAGGATTCAGCAGCAATTTCATTAGCTGCTTGTTCAAAAGTAATGTTTTTTGCTGGTTCTAAATAAAAAGTCCCAATTACGAATTTTAAAGGATTAGGTTTAAATTTTAGATTAATATATTTGTAGTTCATAAGCTAAAACTTTTTGAAAAATTAAATCCAAGGGTAGAATTTTTTAGCATAAAAGTAGGCTTGTTCAGGTTTAATTATCCCAGCCTCGCAAATAATCCCTTTTAAGTATTTACTTGGGATTTTATCAAAAGCTAAATTGATAATTTTTATTTTCTTGGGGGCATTTTCCCAGATTTCCTTTGGGTCTCTTTTTTCTATTTTAATCCAGGATTTAGAATGAAATTTTAATAATGGAGCAGCTATATAAACAGGGATTTTTTCAGAATAAGCCACAGACGAAATAGTAAAACTTCCTATTTTATTAATTACATCTCCTTGTTTTAAAATCGCGTCAGCCCCTATTAAGACTTTGTCAATATTGAATTTATCGCCTGAATGCTTTGAAATAAAAAACCCAGCAGCAGAATCTGCAACCATTGTTACAGGTATATTTGCCCTAAGGAGCTTTTTGGCAGTAATATGTCCTTGAAATAAGGGTCTAGTTTCAGTATTAAAAACTTGGAATTTTTTCCCGTTTTTGTGTGCTTTAATCAAAATTTGTTCAACCAGCCAGGAATGACAATGAGTAAAGATTTTATTATTGTTTTTAATTATTTTTTGTCCGTAGAGTATTATTTTTAAACCAGCGTCTTCCATTAAAATTAAAAAGTCATTTACCCCTTTTTCCAAGCAATCTTTAGCTTGGAGAATAGTTTTAGGTTTGTTGTTGCTTATAGTTTTTAAGGTAAATTTCACTCCATTTATTGCCATTGGCTCAGTTGGTCTAGCGCTTAAAAGATATTCTCCTGCCTGTTTTATTTTATTTGTCCAATCAGAAATATTTTTGGTTTTTAAATTTAACCCATATTCTTTAAGGGATAAAAGAATGGTTTTGGCTACAGCTGTAGCTCCTTGGATTTCAAGATTTTTTATTTTTTTGTAGGTTTCTTTTAGGCTTTTCATATTTATAAGAAGTGTAAGTTTGTTTAATGGTTTTCCACTCTATATCTTTTTCGTCTCCTTCAAACTCTAACCACTCGCCATTTTCTGAGATAACATACCATTTTTTTTCAGCAGAGCTCCAGACCATTGGATTGTTGTGAAAAAAAGGTTTTCTTACTATTTCTTTTGGTTTAAGTCTATCCAGTTCTAACCATTTTTTGAAAACTGTTTCAATACTATAATCTAAATTGCGCGATTTTGCCCATAAAGCAATTTTATCAATTGCCTGTTTAGCTTTTTTAACTGAGCCAGCTAATTCTAATAATTGTTTAGCTGGTCGAGTAAATCTAGAGTAAATTATTTTTCTTTTTCGGGCATTTTCTTTTATTTCATCTAAAGTCAGTCCTTTTGTTTGGAAATAGTGATTAACAATTTTTTGAATGTCAGTTTCTTTTTTGTGCTTAGTAATTGCTTTTTTCTTTTTTTTAGCTTTCATAGGTTTTATTTAATTTTTGGCAAAAAAGGGTACTCGCTTTTAATAATAAACCTCCATTTTTTGTTTTTCCAGTAGTTGCCTGCGTATTCAATACCAATCCTTTTAGTAGCTAAAATATCTTCTTTTTTTATGTCCTCTCCCCTATTTTCCAGCCAAATTCGCTGACTTTCATTTAAATTTTCTCCATAAAAAGAATTGTTTAACTTTAAATATTGACAAACTTTTCCTGGTCCGTCAACTAAACTTGATCTACTATGATTTATTCTTATTGCTCTAATGAGTACACATGTTGGGACCCCCCTTTTTTCTGTAGTTATATTCAGCTGCCAGTACATACCATAAACAAGGTATATGTAAATATGACCTCCTTGTAAATATTCAACAATATTTCGCCAAGTGATTTTGTTTTTATAACTATGAGCAGCTTTGTCTTTAGGTCCAATATAAGCTTCTGTTTCAACTATTTTACCACTAAGAAGTTTCCCTTTGTATTTTCTAATGATGTATTTCCCTAATAGTTCTTGGGCAACAATTAAAGTTGGTCTTTCAAAGAAGGATTGGTTAAGTCTTTCCATGTTTTATTTAGAAAAATTAGATTGTAAAGAAGGAATTAGAACAATTTCACCTACTGGGACTTTAATTTTTTCTGAAACTAAAGAGCATTTATTTTTAAAGAGAAAAAATATCGGAGCTTTTTCTTGCTCTAAAGTTTCAAAATTCCCCTGTCCTTTACTCAGAATAAAGTTAGATTTCTTAAGGTATTTTTTAAATTCATTAGAGCAAAATTTTAAAGGGGTACCAGGAAAAGATGTCCCATTAGTTATTACTTTGGCTATCTTATTAATCTTGAAGAAAATAGCATCTTTTAAAAGAGCATCGTTTCCTGCTGGCCCCTCTTTAACAACATAAACTATCTCTTTTTTAATTTTTACTAATTCTTCAATTAAGACTTTATCAAAAAGAACCTCTCCACTATTATCTGCTAGATAAAGAATTTCCTGAGCGTTTTTTAAATGTTTTTTGAATAAATTGTACTTGAAAAAACGAGAGTTATGTTTTTTTCTTAAAGATTGTTTTAATGTTTTTAAATCGATTTTTTCGTAATTTCCTTTGGCAAAATCTATTTCATTGCCTATTCCAGATATTTTTAAGGCGCAAAGCAATTTATCTGAGGATTTATTTAATTCTCTTTTTAAAAATGGATATAGCTTAAGAGCTTGTTTGTTGTTTTTTTCTTTAACTTTGAGTAAAGGGTCCTGTTTATTTATGCTTTTTGCAACTTTTTTATAAACCAAGGAAGCAGCTTCAACTGGGGTAAGTGACCAAGATATTGAGTTTAGCAATTTTAAAACCCCGGAAAGTACTTCTTTTTCCTTTCTTTTACTAATCTTATTTTCCTCTAACATTCTTAGAGCTTGATCTAACAAGCAAACAAGGCACCTTGATTGGATTTTCATAAGCTTTTACTAACTGCTTCTTGGATTTCCTTTTTTAGCTCTTCTTTAGTTTGTAGACCTATAAATTCAGCAATAATTTCCCCATTCTTAAAAAGTTTCAAGTTGGGGATGCTTTGGATATTGTATTCTATAGCTAGGTCCTTATTTTCAGGTAGAGAAACATTAACCTTGGCTATTTTTACCCCTTCCAATTCTTTTTCGAGCTCTTCTAAAACTGGGGCTAACATTTGGCAAGGCATACACCAGGGTGCCCAAAAATCAACCAAAACAAAACCATCATTGTCAAGGACTTGTTCTTTAAAGTCATTTTTTGTAATTTCTAATATCATATTTACTTATTATTCTACTTTTTCAATTGCTCCAACAGGGCAAATAGTTTCCCCTCCTGCTTTTTCAACTTTTTCATCATCTACAATTTCTGCTTTATTTTCTTGGTTAAGCTTTGTCCCGCCATTAGAAAGATGAACGCATGTCCCACATCCAATACATTTTTCTTTGTTAACTCTATATTTACTCATTTTTCTCTAATTATAAATCTAAGATTTAAGAGACCTTTAAATTAAAACTTTTTAAAACAGTATATTCAGGGCCCTTTGGTTTAAGGTGACTTTCCATTACTTCTATTGAATTCACCTTAAAATCCAAATCAATATCCTCAGATATATCAGGTAGGTTTTCGGGGTTATAGCTAAAAATTGACCTTATTCTAGCTAAAGTAATATGAATTATATCCTTTTTCTTTTCTTTTTTAAAGAAAGATTTTGAAAAGAAATTTTCTTTAACCAAACCATCCTCTATTTTTCTTTTTAATTCTATAAAATGAGAAGATTTTTCTCCTGTTGCCCAAATCATTCGTGGCGGGAAAGAGTTTAAAGGAGCGTAAACAATTTTATTCAGCTTAATACTAAAACTTTCAAAAGATGAACTTGTTTTTTTGGTTAGTTCAAAAATACTTTCCAGCTTATTCTCTCTAATATAACCTAAAAAATATAGGGTTAAATGAAGATTTTCTTTTTTTGTCCAACGAACAGGAATATCTGATTTGGAAAATAGTTTATCCAGTTTTGACTGTTTTAAAGATAATTGATTTTTAATATCATCCGGCAAGTTAATGGCTATGAAAATTCGTTTAACCATAATTTTCTTCAAAAAAATTTAGAATATCTTTAATGGTATAAAAAGCTCTATCTTTCCCGTAGGTTTTATTTACTTCTTTTTTATTTTGAATTTTTTGTTGGTAAATGTTTTCAATAATTTTATTTAAATGTTCGTAGGTGTCTTTAATTTTTATTTGGTTTTTCTTTTCTGCATATAAAGAAAAGAATTTTGATTGCAAAAGGATTTCTTCTAAAATTTGATACTGAATAAAATGTTCACTTAGTTCTTTGTTTTTTCCTTCTAACCACATCCCTCCTAATTCTTTAACAGTTTCTCCCTCAACACTAATAATTACTCGAGGGACATTTTTTAGTTCTCCTCTTATTCCAAGTTCATCGGATTTAAAATATTTAATTTCAGCTAATTTACCCTGGTTGATTTCATCAATTATTTTTTTGAATTTTGAATAGGTTTCATTAGCTATAGTTACGTCAACTCCTAAAGCTAAGTGGGAAAATTTTTTATTCTCTTCAATAAACTCTACAATTTCATCTACACCATTTTTAATATCATCATAACGGGAAGTTTTTATAGTAAAAGCAGAGGAGCCAAACCAATCACTCAATTCTCCGTGTTCATGAATTACAGACTCAAAAATGGTTGCCAGTTTAGAAGAATTATCTTTTTCCGAATTTCTTTCCTTATTAAAAAGATATTCCATTTTACGAACATACTCTTTATCTTTTTGGACATTCTCCTTACCGTAAAGATCTTCAAAGTCTTCTAATTTTATCTCATCTCTTTTAATCACCTCTTTTGCTTTACTAAATTCCTTTTCTAGGGTCAAATTTTCAATTATCCTTTCTTCAAACTTATTTTTCATAAAACTTTTATTAATAGCTTTGGGTATAGAAATTTATTTTTTTAATAACCATTTCCATAGAGGGATGAATTTTATTAATTTATTCTTTATCTTTTTTTCTCCTTCGTAATCTGATGTAATAATCAGTAGATTGGAACATTTCAATTTTTCAGCGCACTTAAGAATAGATTTTGTTTCTCTTTCAGGAATTTCTTTTTCCATTTCAACAGCACTTACTTGGATGCACTCTTTCACTTGGAGGTTTCTCTTTAAAACAAAATCAACCTCTCCCCCTCTTTCATCTCGCCAATAATATACCTCCAAAAGGGGGTCGTCATTTTGTTTCCTTTTTAATTCTAAAGCAACCAAATTCTCAAAAGCAAAGCCCTTTCTTTGAGAAAATCTAAACCCAATAGCATTAGCCAACCCTAAATCAATAGCATAAACTTTTCGAGGGCTTTTTTCTTGTTCCTTTGTTTTGAAAGAAAATTTTTTAAGAAAGAAAATTAAGTTTGCTTGAGTAAAAAAATAAGAAAATTTCTCAATTGTGTCAGTGCTTAATTCTAAAATTTTTTTAAGAGAGTTAAAAGTAATAAGGTTGCCAATATTAGAAAGATAAAATCTAATCAAGCTTCTTAATTTCATTTTTTGTTTTATCTGGAATCTCCCCTCAATATCTTTGGTTATAATGTCATCAAAATAAGTTAAAAGAAGGGGCTTTTTCTCTTCGCCCAAAACTACCTCCGGAAACCCTCCAAATTCTAAATATTCATTGAAATATTTTTTTATTATAATTTTTTGGCTTACAATATCTAACTCATTTTCAATCTTTAGTCCTTTAAAATACAAAAATTCAGAGAAAGAAAGAGGGAGAATCATCAAATCAAGATGTCGTCCGGTTAATAAAGTAGCTAACTCACCTTTCATTAAGTTAGCTGAGGAACCAGAGATAATTATTTTTCCTTTTTGAAGTTCATGGAAAGTTCTTACCCACTTTTCCCATTGGGGAACTTTATGAATTTCGTCCAAAAAAAGAAAGACATTGCCCTTCTTAGGGTTAACGGTTTCCAGATAAGTTTCATAGACTTTATCAAGAATTTCTATTGAAAAATCAGCAAACCTTTTATCTTCAAAATTTACAATTATGACATTTTCTCTTTTTATTCCTTGAGAAATTAAATTCTGGGCAATCTGACGCATCAAAAATGATTTCCCAGCCCTTCTTACTCCGATAATTGCCAAAATAATATTTGACTTTAGAAAAGAATTTGCCCGTGAAAGATACTCCTTCCTTTCAATTCCCACAGGTAAGTCTTTTTTCCAAAAATTCCAATCAGATAGAATTTCTAAAATTGTAGCTTTGTTTAACATATAGTCGATAAATTTTGCGATTTTTGTCGATTATACTCGATAAAATTAGTGATTTTATTTAAGTATTGGCTATTTATGTATTATATGATAGATATATGGATGGCCTGCTTTATAAGTTTCAGTGGCTAAAAATAGCAAAGCTTGCTTTACTGGATCAATATTATAATTTTTTTATTATGATACCTCTTACTAGCAATATTTAAATCCATTTCTGGAAAAGAATTGTCATGATTATCATAAATGCGTTTAAGAATATAACTTGTCTTCTCATCCAAGTCATTTTGACGCATATATCTTATTTATAAAATCAGACAATTTTTTATAACCACTTGAGTCCCACAGTTTAACCCGTTCTTTGTCTTCGAATTCCGCAAGGGTTTTTTTATAACCCTGACAGATGAATATTTTGTCGAATGACCATCCATACTTTCCCTTAATCTCTTTAGAGATATAACCTCTTGTAATACATTTAAATGCAATAGGCTTTTCTCCTGGCCTGCCAAAAGCAAGAATTTCAATAAATTTGGCCCTTCTATCTTTGACATTTTTCATTAAATTCAATAGTCCTTTTATTCCAATAGTTTTTTCAATATAACTAGTATAAGGGCCTGGGAATCCTCCTAAAGCTGGGATTACTAAACCGCTATCATTTTTAATACAGGGGGAGTTTAATTGTTCTACGCTATATTGCACAGAATAAATAGCCACCTCTTCTATACTGTCGGCTTGTATCTCTATACAGTCAAGTTTATTTTGAACTAATTTAATGTTGTCGTTGAAATTTAACTTTTCCTGAGCAAGTTGAAATTTAAATTTATTTTTTGTGACAAAATTAATAACCTCCATAAAATTGAATTAATTCAAGAAAAAATTAAGAGGATAAACTTTTAGGCTTTCCTTTACAACAAAAAATATCTATTAAAATAATTATTGCTGAAATTATTATTGCTACAAATAAACTTAGAAAGGCAGTTAAAGGACTTTCTAGTAATTTGGGATTTGCTATCAAAATTAAACCTAAAAATAAAATCATAAATCCTGAAGCGAGCTTAAACCTTCTTACCCAAATTTGAGAAAAAGTCTTTTTCCCTAAAGTAATAGCAAAGATTAAAACAATGATTGCTAAAGGAATGATATAAACTAAATTATAAAAAATTAAATAAAGATAATATTCTAAAGTAGACAATTCTCTTAAAGTCAAAATCCTGACATAAACAGTTGGGAATCCAAAAGTACATAAAAGTTCATAGATATTTACAGTAGCAGCAATAACAGTTGTCCCAATAATTAAAGCCCAAGTAGAGTTAGCTAAGCTTAATTTTTTTACTCTTGCTAAAAATTTCTCCTTAGAGCTTTTTGGTAAAGTTAAAGAAATCCCCTTTTGGAAGTAAAAGTAATCTTTAATATTTACAATGCCAGCAAAAATAGCAATTAAACCTGCAATTATAGTCAAAGCAGTAATCCTCCCGCCTAATTGAAAAACATTAAACCATACACTCATAAATAGGAAGTAGAAGAGAGCTGAGAAAAATATAAAAATACTTCCTACTAAAAGTATTTTTTTCCTAGCTCCAGCCAAACCAATTAGTGCAGCCAAAAGAAAGCTCAAAACAAAAAAGGCACAAGGATTAAAACCGTCAGCCAATCCTATTAAAAAAGTTAAAACCGGCAATGAAAGTTCTCCGCTTTTTATTTTCCCAATAAAAGGAATTTCAAGAACCTCTTCTTCAATCTTTGAATTAATTTCTTTTTGAGAACTTAAGTTTTCTTTTGTTTCTGTATTTTGTTCAATAGGTGGAACCCCCTGCTTTTTTGAAAGCTTTATTTCTATAGCATTCTCAAACTCATGAAAAGGAACAAATTCTGAACCAGGAAAAGCGCTTCCAGAAAATTCAACTTTTTGCGGGTCAACAGGATTAAAATTTTTATTTTTTAACTCCTCAAAAACATTCTCACTAAAAAGAAGCCTTTTTAAATCTCCTTGGGCAAATTCTTCTTTGCCAACTAACTCAAGAAGACTTTCTTTTGATTGGTGAGTAGACGGCGTCCACTGAAAAAGCCATTTGTCTTCGTCTAATTTAATTAGAACTCTCCCATTTGCCCAAATTTTTGGTTTTCCTTGAAGTTGACTTAAATCAAGCTCTCCGAATGGCACTGTTTTATTAATTAAAGGACAGGGATTTTTCTTTTTTCCTTTAATGTCTTCTTCTGCTTTTGGAACTTCAATTCTCCCTAATCTAATATTATTTTTATCAATAATAATTTGAGGTACAGCAGGTTGAGTTTTGTAAGCTGAAGCATATTCTCCAAAAAACTGAGAATTTGGATTTTGCCAATCGCCGCCATGCCAAGCATATTCGATAATTACTAAATTGGGATAGTTTTTCGTCCATTTAGTTAAAACAACTGGGTCAGTGTGAGCACAATTTGGACAACCAATATAAGTAAAATAAAAAGCACAGAAATAATCTTGAGCCAGAGTTTTTTCAAGGGGGAAGAAAAGTAGAGATAGCAGTAAAATTGTAAAAATCCATTTTTTCATCATAGGCGTAAAAACTTACTTACTTAAGCATAGAATTCCAAAAGTTTTATAAGGAAGTGGCTGCGGGGCCTGGATTCGAACCAGGAATTCTAGGGCCAAGGCCTAGCGTGTTACCCATTGCACCACCCCGCATTTTTGTAAATTCCTTCAATCCATCCTTCTATTCTTCTATTTAAATTTGTACTTTTTTTTACGCAAATATGCAGCACTCCGAAGTATTTTTCCCCAATATTTTTCCTCTTTGTTTTT
>Ga0190360_1002018_pt1 | contig 10137 bp, 11 predicted proteins | sample 48721834_MG_FD_161271 | JGI IMG/M metagenome (GOLD analysis project Ga0190360, IMG submission 161271) | Hydrothermal vent microbial mat bacterial communities from Southern Trench, Guaymas Basin, Mexico - 4872-18-3-4_MG | ecosystem: Environmental > Aquatic > Marine > Hydrothermal vents >... | reverse complement strand
GGAAAAAAAGTTATGGCATTTGGGACTTTTGATATTCTGCACTTAGGACATGTCAAATTATTGACAAATGCCAAAAAAGTTGGGGGAAAAAATGCCAAATTAATCGTTATTGTGGCTAGAGATCAAAATGTGATAAAGGAGAAAAACCGAAAACCGGTTTTCCCGGAGTCTCAAAGGTTAGAAATGATTAAGGCATTGAAGGTTGTAGACGAAGCTTATCTTGGAAATTTAGGAGAAGATAAACTTAAAATTATAGAAAAAATTCGGCCGGATATTATTGTTTTAGGTTATGACCAAAATATAAAAGAAAATGAGATATATCAAGAACTAAAAAAGAGGGGATTAACACCCAAAATCAAGCGTTTAGAAAAATATGGAAACGAGTCATTTAATAGTTCCTCTAAAATAATAAAAAGAGTAATGGAGAAGTTCGCAGACGAGAATAATCATTAAATTTACGAATTATTTTTCATAGAGAATTTCCAACTCGACCTCATCACCATCTTTGAGGCCTAATTTTTCTCTTAAAAAAGTTGGAGCAATGATTTCTAGAATAGGGGCGCCGTGGTGAGTTCTTTGGATAAAGAGAAGGGCGCCAATAATTTTTCCATTAATTAGAACTTTTAAAGCGTCAACTGGTCCAAAAGTCCTCTTTCCGTCTTTGAATCCATTAATTCTTATTTTTGGAAAATCTGACTGCTCCAATATCCTTCTTTTTCTTAATTCTATTAATGAATTTAATTTAAGATTTAAGGTCCCGGGATAAGGCTTGAAGTTCAACTTTTCAATAAATTGGTTTGCATATCCGTCCAAAGAAATATAATATGCGCCTTCACCCAATCCGGTATAGACTATCCCTTTAATTTTATCAGGAAAATCTATAGGCAATTTTGGGGTTTTAGTTTCGACTACCATCTTTAAAGTTTTATACATCTTTTTTATTATCTTTTTCCCTTTATTCGTGATTTGGACAATTCGATATTTTCCATAGGGGTCTCTAACGATTAATTCCAATTTTTCCAATTCAATTAGTCTTTGGGATGCTGTCTGCTGACTTATATTTAATAAACTACCTAGATCACGAGTTGAAACTTTAATCTTTTCATCATACGCCCCAAGTTTTGCTAATTCTATTAAAGCAATTAGGTGGTCGCATTTAAAATTAGGCATAATAGCAACACAATTGAAAGTTATTTAGAACATGTTCTATTTTAAATTTTTACCATTTTTAATTTTTATTATGTATTATTCTTAAAACATAAGGATAATCATATTTCAATCATATTGATATTATTTAAGTTCATTAATCAATTTTACCGATAAAAAATTGTTATGAAAAAATTAGATTTAGAATTAATTGGAACCGAAATGCTCGGGGAATTAAAGGAAAAAATCAATACATTGGAAGAATCATTCAATGGAGGTGCATTTCAAGATTCAATGGATAGTGTTTCTAATGTTTTAGCTCTATTAAGTAATATGAAACGAGTTATTATTGGTTTAGAGCTATATCATGAGATATATTCAATAGGTGAATAACCTTAAACTATTCTGCATGTAATTCCAATAAAAATTGGACCTCTAATATCTATTTTTTTATTTTTAGAGTTTATGAAATATCTAATTGAATCATTGATATGTAAATTTATTTCAGATGGTCTTTTTACCATTTTGATCCTGAATTTAAGCTCTTTTTGGTCATTTAATTCTTCGATTTTCCTAGCTACGAGTGCTGCTATTGAGTCTATATAGCGTATACCGGTATAAATACCATGTTGAGGTTTTTCAGCACCGGGTTTTAGACCTAAAATTTTGCCTTCATTAATCCATATTTCATTAAATGCAGCAGGTCCCAATAACTTTACTCCTTCTTCATTTTCCCATATAATAATTTCGACTTTTTTTCCAAATATTTTACCTTTCCAAGCCACTATTTCTAATGGTGCCATATCATCTTTATGTCGTTCTAATGTCTGAATAATTGCATTCATAATTTCTTTACCTACTTTAGTCATGGGTTCATTTTCAAAACATATTCCCTCTGCAATTTCTTGGTCACTAAAAATTATATCTTTATAAAAATAGGGATAAACTAAATTTCTGATGTCGTCTTCTTTTTCTTGGATCATTAGAAACCGCTCGACTCCCATTCCAAAATTGAACACAGGAAATTGGATTGAGAATTTAGCGCATGAAACTGGAGAGTAAAATCCGCCATCACCAATTTCTAGCCAATTATTAGTAATGGGGTGTTTGATAAATACTTCAAATTCCATTTGAGGTGCATAATATTTGGATGTTGCTTTTTTAATTTCAAATTTAACGTCCTTATATCCAAATTTTTCGAGGATATTTTTTGTAATCCCCATACCATCTTCTAAAGTTATTTCATCATGCATAATAACGCAAGATATTGTATTGGAGGTATAAAGATGTGTTTTATCTAAATTCTGCTCTCTCCGAAATTTAGGACCGATATGAAATAATTGTATGGGTAATTCTTTTTTACCCTGTAAGGCTGATAAGACAGGAAACCATAGTGCAGTGGTATGAGATCTTAATGTTAAATTTGTAGGGATGGGCTTTAATATTTTAAATTCTGTAAATACAGAATCAACTAATTTGGTAGCATTTTCCTCTTTGATTTTTAACCTTAAAACAAGGCTCTCAATTAAATCGTCAGCTTCAATTTTTCCGAGTTTAAATTCTCTCAGTATCTTTTTAAGCTCATTTAAATCGATTGAACTATCAATTTGACGAATCATTTGCTCTTTTTCTGCTGAAATCCCAATGTCAGGACGAGGTAGACCCGCAAGATAAAATAATCTATCCAAGATAAGCGGAGCTTCAGGCCCATACTCTCTATAAACATGAGATGCCTCAATTATCATTGGTAATACTATTTCTTCGAAACCCATTTGAATCATAATAGCCCTTGCATTTTCAATAAACTCATAAAGGGGATGAGGTCTTCCTTTATTTATTAGTTTAAATTTTTTACCATTTTTTTCAAGATACTTTGCACTTTCGATCCATGCTTTTTCATAATCGACGTTTGCAAGTTCTAGGATTTTTTTGATATCAAATTTCATTTTATTTCACTCATTTTTATCTTCAGAATTTTTATATTCAATAGAAAAAATATGACTACTATCTAAGTTGCTGATTTCCTCATCAGTTAAAATTTCTTCCGTTAAGTTTTTTTCACTAATTATTTTGGAAACCCCGAGTGGGTCCTCAATTATTAATTTAAGTGGTGTCAGACCGTTTAATACATTCATTAAAAAATCTAGTTTTTTGGTAATTTTTTTCATCTCTTTTGGAGAATCAGAACTTCTCTTCATCATAATAAGTACAGATTTAATTCTCAATAAGATGCCCTCAACATTTGTTATAAATCCTTCGGATGCTGGTCCTGGAGTAATATCTATATCTAATTCGGGTATTTTGATAGTACAACTGGCACCTTTTATAATTTTTGCATTTAGGTCATTTTGTGTTTTAATTTGTAAAATGTATCGTTTTGGAGTTTTTGCTTCTAGATTATAAATATCATTAAATTTATAATTACAATCATTACAGACTACGGTTAAAAGTAAAATTCTACCATAATAAGGTATATTTTTTATTTCCTTTAATACACTTACGTTATCTGATTTACAAACAGGACAGCTAATTTTAAAAATTATATTACCATTTTCGCCGAAATTTGACATTAAATTCACTTATAGAGAATGATAGAACTCCCACTATTATACTGGAACAATATCTTTTTCCTTCAAATTATTAAATAGTCTTTGAAATAAATTTTCAATATTATTATTTCCCCATGTTATAGGTAATTGGAGATGAATTTTCCTCGTAATTTGGTTTAAATTAATTTTCAAATCCACAAATTCTGGTAATTGATTTAATTCATTGCTAATATTATCTCGCGACAATAAAATTATCTCCTTAATTTCGTCCAATTCATTTTCGATTTCACCACAATCAATGATAATATTTATCCAATTCAATTTTTCTAGTTCATTATAAATTATTTCCTCTACGTCTAAAAGTGCGCGGTCTAAACAATATTTAGCAGTACTTTTTATTGTATCTAAATTAAATTCGGTTTCAATTTCATCATAGATTTTAGTAAATCTATCTTTTATTTCATCTAAAACTGATTTCAATGTTTTGATTTTTTCAGAGGCGACTATATTTAGATCAACTGTCATCGAATTGACCACCATATCTTTTTGATATTAAATTAAATTGACATTATAAATTTATAAGATTTGTCAAGTTTCAATTATTTTCACTCTTTAATTATTTTCATTATATTTAATCTTGACAGTTTAAATTTTTTTGTAATCAGATAACAAAATTAATTTGTTCTTTTCCCCCAATAACCTGGTCTTTGTTAGCCCAGAAAATTATATGATTCCCCATTATTTCATATAGCATTTTGGTATCTATTCTTATTATTCTAGTGTTTTCAGGAAATGACCAGATTGACCTACAATTATATTCTAATTTTTCTTCGGGAGTGATAGCCTTATAGATATTAAGCCCTTTTTTAAATTTGCCGGAAAATTCAATGACCCATGTAATAAAGGGCATGGTATCAACCTCACCCCTAAAACCGATATCGATGAGTTTAACTTCTGGGTAAATTTGTTGTTCATTAATTATATTGGTCTCCTCATTTAGGAATATTTGCATATTCGTAGATAATTTTGTCAACTCTCTATCAAGCTCTTTTTCATTTGATATCAAATTCTTGTAGTAACACTCAGGGTCATAGTAATCGAACTGTAGAATTTGTTTGATAACACCACTTTTTGAGCCACAGAAGAACGTTTGAGCAAACAATGGTCTGACATTATCATTCACTTGTTCCATAATGATTACTATCATCTTCAATTTAAAATATATTTCCTAAAAATCGAATTATCAAACTGGTCGAACATTTTGGGATGGAAGTTAAAATTATCAACTATTTTTGAAAAATAAATATTTATTAAAAAAATTAGATATGAATAATTGAAAAAAATATTTTAAGACCGTAATTTTTATTTTTTAATTGGACAAATATTCCTTTTTTTTTTCTTGCAGGTCTATTATAATTTGGCAACAATCTAAAATGACCTGAAGCAATGAATAATGATTGAAAAGTTAGTGATGATAAATATGAGATTAATTTTTTATTACAGAAAAATTTAAATAAAATCTAAATATATTTTTTAAAAATAATTTAAGAACAAAAAATAGTATCGAATTAAAAGGTACACAACAATAAGAAGGATTGCAATAAAATGAATAAAAATTTTGTAAAAGAATTGGATAAATCATTACTTTTAAATCAGATAGTAGTCCTTCTTCTTGTTGTAATAATTATTCTTCTTTTAATCTAATTGCCCCGGCGTTATTTAACGTTGACGGGGCGTTGGTTAGGTTTCTTTTAAAATATATTTAAAAATATTGATAAAAGGAGGTAACTGCTTGGCAAATGAACGGATCTATGAAATAAGATGGCATGGGCGTGGTGGTCAAGGTACTGTCACTGCGGCTAATATAGTTTCAGAAACAGCATTTAATGATGGTTATCTTGGAGTCCAGTCCATACCTTTAATTGGAGCTGAGCGGCGAGGTTCAGCTTTAACTGTATTTTCAAGGCTATCAAAAAAGCCTATAAATTTAATAAGTCAAATCTATGAACCAGATATTGTCGTATGTATTGACCCTAGCCTTTTTAAAAAAAATAAAGAGATGGTCGTTTCCGGTATTAAAGATAAAGGTACATTAATTGTTAACACAGTTTCTCAACCTGACGAAATCACCATTGAAAATAAATCAATAAAAATTTGTACTGTTGATGCTTCAGGTATTTCAGTTAAGTTGGGACTTCATATTGGTGGTAGTGTTGTTGTGAATTCGCCTATGTTAGGTGCATTCATTCGTGGGACAGGACTCATTAAATTAGACACGTTAATAAAAGTTCTTGAGAAGAAATGGAAAGGTGAATGGGGACAAAAGAATATTGAAGCAATTAAAAAAGCATATGATGAATTAAAAATTAAGGAGGCATAATTTTTGGAAAAAAATAAGTATAAACCTTGGAGATCAATCCCAGATGATATAAGATTTGAAGATTTGCCGACCTGTCCGCTTGCTATTTCAGATAAAGGTAGTATTGGTAATACAGGAGAATGGAGGACATTCAGGCCAGTAATAAACAAAGAGAAATGTACTAAATGTATGACTTGTTGGACTTATTGCCCTGAGGGAGTTATTTATGAAGATAATGATGAGCTGTTTATAGATTATACGTATTGTAAAGGGTGTTTAATTTGTTACAGTGAATGTCCAGTTAATGCAATTGAAAAAGTGAGGGAGGAAATATAAATGAAGGAGCATCTTAAAGAATCTGTAAAAATTATATCTGGGAACAGTGTAGCAGCTTGGGCTGCAAGATATGCAAGAGTCCAAGTTATTTCAGCCTATCCAATAACGCCGCAGACTACTATTGTTGAAAAATTATCAGATTTTGTTGACTCAGAGGGCTGGGACTGCCAGTATATGAGGGTAGAAAGTGAGCACAGTGTTATGGCATTCCTTATAGGCGCAAGTTTTGCAGGAACGAGGACCTTTAGTGCTACAAGCGGTCAAGGACTTTTCTACATGAATGAGATGTTGCATTGGGCTGCGCCTTCAAGACTACCTATCGTATTAACTGTTGCAAATAGAGGAGTAGCACCGGGGTGGAACATTTGGGCAGACCATCAAGATGTAATTGCGTCCCGAGATACTGGGTGGTTGATTCTGTTCGCTTCGTCACACCAAGACATTTTCGATACAATTATTCAAGCTTATAGAATTGCAGAAGACCCGCGCGTGTATCTACCAATAATGGTATGTTTAGAAGGATTTCAGCTCAGTCATACAATTGAACCAGTTTATTTTCCAGACCAATCACTTGTAGATGAATTTCTGCTCGATTTACCCAAGAATGGATGGCCACATACTTTTTTAGACCCAAATAGACCGATTACTTTTGGAAGTCTTCAAATTCCAGGTGGTAAAGTTGCAACGCCATCTTCAATGTATTTTGAATTTAGAGCGAGTATAGAAAAGGCTATGCTTAATGCTAGGACAGTCATAAAGGAAGCGGCTCAAGATTTCAAAAAGATTTTTGGTCGCGATACAGGAGATTTAATTCAAAAATATAAATGTGATGATGCAGAAGCTGTCATTGTATGTGCTGGCAATATGGCTAGACAAGCTATAGCAGCTGTTGATAAATTAAGAAGTGAAGGTTTAAATGTAGGAGCTGTCAAGTTAAGGTCGTATAAACCATTTCCAATTCAAGAATTTCAAGAACTTGCAAATAATGGAGTTAAGGGATTTGGAGTCTTGGAACGTAATATGGCATTCAGTTTGAACGGGGGCGCTGCATCCGTTGACTTAAAATCTGCTTTTTATGATATGGAACCTAGTCCTTATGTGGTCCCTTTTATCGGTGGTGTCGGTGGAAGAGATATTACAATGGATGACCAGTGTAATATCTTGAAAAGAGTATTAAATGTAATTAAAAATAAGGAACGAAATGTTAAAGTAGAATATATTAACTTTCATGGGAGGTTTGAATAAAATGTCTTTTAAGAAAATAGCAAAAGAAGCACCTAAAGAATATTTTTTACCAGGAAATTCTGCATGTGCTGGTTGTGGTCTTGAACTTAGTTTAAGATGGGCACTTAAAGCTCTTGGTCAAAAAACTATTATGGTAGCTCCAGCATCTTGTACTAATGTAATTGTGGGACTATATCCAAAAGGCGCACCTGCAATCCCATTTACTAATATGGCATTCGCTGCAGGTTGCTCTTCAGCTTCGGGAATTCGTACAGGACTTCAAGCTCGAGGTATCAATGATGTTACGGTCGTTTGCTGGTCGGGAGATGGCGGTGCATTTGATATTGGACTTCAATCCGCTAGCGGGGCTGCTGAACGAAATGATGATATTCTATATATTTGTTATGATAATGAAGCATATATGAATACCGGTACCCAGAGGTCTGGTGGGACTCCCTATGGAGCATGGACTACTACTACTCCCGAAGGAAAAAGACAGCATAAAAAAGACCTTGCAGGAATTTTTGCATCTCATAATATCCCCTATGTTGCTACTGCCTCTGTTGGGTATCCAATTGATCTATATAACAAAGTCAAAAAAGCAAAAAACATCAAGGGATTTAAATTCATTCACATTTTTGCGCCGTGTCCACCAGGCTGGAGATTTGAAACTGAAAATATGATTAAGGTCGCAAAAAATGCAGTTGCATCTGGTATTTGGGTACTTTTTGAGATTGAACATGGTAAAAAAACATTATCTGCACCTTCTGAAAAGTATAGAGATAAGTCTAAGAGAATTCCATTAAAAGAATACCTTCAATTACAAGGTAGGTTTAGTAAAATGACAGACAAAGAGATTAACGAGTTACAACGTTGGATTGATAATTATTGGGAACATTTAGAAAAAGAATTGGCATGTTTTGGTTAACAAATTGATTTTTTTTAATTATCTTCTAATTGGTCCATAATTTTTTTCCTTTTTTCTTTCATTTCCAGAATGAAGTTTCTTACTTCACCCTCCGGAAATAACGATGCAGTTTCTTCCATAGCCCTTAATATTCGCTCTTCATTACTCAATTCAGGTTCTACGATCTTTTCTTTTTCTATTACTTTATTTTCTATGAGTTTTTTAGGAATTTGAGGTATCCTTGGCGAATTTTTGTTAATTTCAGCTTCGTGTATTTCATCTTTAACTGGACTTGGTGCAACTTCTTCGGGTTTGTTTAACAATTCTTTTAATTTTGTTTGTAAATTTTGATTATTGACTTCAATTTGACCTTTTACTTTTTGATGAGAACTTTCATCCATTTTAGGTTCTAAAGTGTTATTTTCCGTCTGATTGTCAGGAGAAGTAATTTTTTCATTTTTAGTATCACCGACTAATGCAATTTCGTTTATTAGCTCATCAAGATTTTGTATTTTTAAATTGCTATTTTCAATCGAGACTTTATTACCTTCAGGCGTGGTTTGTATTTCAGTACTATTTTTAGTATCAATCTGATTTTGTTGCGGTTTAATTTGGTCTGTTTGAACCTTTAACATATCTGGAAATGGGATTTCCTTTATTGCATCAATTTTAAGTACATCTTCTACCTTAATTGGTTGTGGTAATATATTTTGCTTTTTAGAAGATATATTATTAACTTCACCTAATGAATCATTTGTTTTTTCAACTATTTTATCTTTTACTACTTCAATTTCATTATTAACATTATCTATTCCATTAATTTGAACATCTTTTGATGAAGATTCCTCTTCCATAGATTTAGTGACTTCCTCAAGTTCTTCGACAATACTTTTAGTCCCATGAAACTCAATATCATCTAATTTTTCGTTTAAATTAGTATTTTCAAGGACATTATCGGTAAATGCCACTTTATTTAATATTTTTTTATCTCGGTCAAATAACATCGAATCCACTGAAATAAAAAACTTATTTAAATCATTCCATTCTTCTTGGGTAAGCGGAATAGAAATAATATTTTCTTCCTTTTCCACGGAAAATTCGATTGTAATATCTTGGTCTGCCTCTTCAATACTTTTAATAGTAATTGCTATTTCTTTTCCCTTTTTCTTCTTAAACATTTTTTCAATTCTGCGTATTTCCTCCCAAGGTTTCTGATTTTTTGATGACATTTTTTATTACTCACATTAATTAATTAGTCGTTACAATCTTCTTTTATAAAAATATATAAATTTCTTAGTAATTTAAACCTTTACTTTTATTAACTCTATTAAAATTGTTTTTCAGTTTAAAACTGAAAACATTTTAATATTTCTAATTTAATACTTACTATAGAAAAACATTTCTTTTTATTAACGGCAGAATTTCTGACAAGTTATAATTCTAAAATTGTATTTATTAATTTTAAATAGAATAATATATGTTTTTTTTAAAAAATATAGCATTTTGTTTACAAATTGATTATTATTGTATTTTTTTAAATTTTATATGAAATATGAAAAAAAGAAATTAATGAAAAATAGACTATTTGAACATTTAGATATACATATTTTATTAAG
>Ga0190360_1002015_pt1 | contig 10146 bp, 20 predicted proteins | sample 48721834_MG_FD_161271 | JGI IMG/M metagenome (GOLD analysis project Ga0190360, IMG submission 161271) | Hydrothermal vent microbial mat bacterial communities from Southern Trench, Guaymas Basin, Mexico - 4872-18-3-4_MG | ecosystem: Environmental > Aquatic > Marine > Hydrothermal vents >... | reverse complement strand
AAATACATTTAGTGACGGCAAGCCTATGCCTCGTTGGCCACAGAATAGTGGCCAACTCGGTGCAGAGCCAGCGCACAATGAGAAGGTGAGGGGTAGCTCAGCTAATCGTGACGTGTTAAGCGAAGCGCAAGAATTACAGCTAGTAAGCGAGCTAGTGCGCATGATGAAACAGCAGATGATGGAAAACTTGCAGGAAGTAAGGAATTTATATATACAGATGAAACAGCAGATGATGAGAGAGCTGCAAAACACAAAATGACTTTAAGCGAGATATTAGAAAAATTAAAAGTAGGTGTGCCTGTTTTGACAAAAGTCACAAAGCAGGGCATACCTTATAAAGTAGTACTAGATATAGTAAAGTACATAATAGACATAGCGCAAACAGTTATTTTTCAATTATTTATTTTTGAAGAAGCAATACAGACAGCAGGATTTGGGGTTTTTATAGCAATACAAGGTAAGCAATGGGAACAAGCAGAAAGGCAGTTAAAAGTATATGAGGACACAGTAAAAACAGCAAAAACAGCGCTGGCTGTGGGTAAGATGCTTGTAGATTTTGTAACAGGGTTAGGGATTTTCGGAGCTGTGATTTTTGAAGCAATTGAGGAAGTAACAGGTGTAAGCGTGCCAAGATTATCATATTTTTTAACAGCAAGCTTTGAGAGTTTTTTTAAGGCAGCAGAAGAAACAGCGCAAGCTTACAGGCAAAGAATAGCAGCAGAAAAGGCTGGCCTAACAACAGCAGAAGAAACTTATATATGGTGAAAACATGCCAGGCGAGTTTTTAGGCATAGTTTGGGCAAAAAACAATAAACACGCAGCAGAAAAGGCAAAAGAAACCTTTGGAGTTACAGATGAATTTCTAATTACAGACTTGTACGGACCAGCTCCAAAAGCTTACGCTGTTTGGCGTTCTGGTGTGAAGATTCCAACGCCACCAACAGCACCAGAGAGAGTAACACCAACAGCACCACCGCCAGGAGCAGGAGCGCCGCCTTTGAAGGTTGAGTTTATTCCATATACAACAGGCGAGGAAGTAATGGAAATTCCAATAACAATAACTTAGTGGGGTGATAAAAATAGTGCAGAAAGCACCAGGCGAGGGCTGGATGGCTAGGGCTAGACTAACAAACCTAGGAAACTACGACTGGAACTACTATTATGAGTGGTTGTACCAGTATGTGAATGGAACAAAAGAACTTTTGACAACAGGTAACATAAATGTGCCAGCAGGAGGCAGCCAAGAGTTGTTTATAAGTAGTGGGATACCACCACACGAACAACAGGGAACAGCTTATGTTGAATTAGATGTGTATGAAGATTCAAGCAAAGTAAAAAGGGTTGCTTCTGGAAGAGGATCTATTGACATAGTTACAGCACCAGCCGCACCAGCAGGAGCGCCAGCTTTAAGGGTTGAAATAACAAAAATAGAATAAAATGGCGGTGCAAAAGAAAATAGGCGATAGCCTATTTGTTACTTGGAAAGTTAGCAATTTAGGAAATTTTGATACAGATGTCAATGTTGTAACTAAATTGATAAGGCCGGACGGCAAGGTTTCAAGTGATTTACAAGATGTGGTAATTGTAAAGGCTGGCGAGAGTGTAACAAAAAAGAAGGGATTTATATTACGAGCAGAAATCAGCAAGATAACTGTTGAAGCCATTGACATAAAAACAGGTAAGACAATAGCAACAGCAGAGTGGGAAAATCCAATAGAGCTTATTACAGTAACAGAGGCAAAAGAAGGGAAAATAAAGATAAAAGAGATAAAGATAGACATAAACGCAGAATGGCAAACAGGTAAAGAAATAACAGCAACAAGCCCGTGTAGTCTTGGCGTAAGTGCAACATTTGAAAATACAAGCAACGAACCAATAACAACGAATGTTTATGCAAAATTTAAGGGTGATTGGAACAAGACAATCGGAAACCAAGTTATAACAATGCAACCAGGACAAGAGGGTTATTTAAGCGTTGGCGCGAAGATAAGAGAAGAACATAAAGGAAAATCGCGCTTAATTTTAACATTTGACGGTGAAGATGTATATACTGATATATATGTGACTTTAAAATAATGGCAAACATAAAGCGAGAAAGAGATATTTTACATAAATTTCTTGACGAGTTTGGAGTAGAGGGTAAAGTGCTTATTGATTATGAGGTAGGAAAGGAATTTTTAGAAGGGATCCCGAGAGAACTGTTAAAGCAGTATTCGGGGCTTTCTAAGATTTTATCTAAAAAAATAGATGCTGTTATAATTGCAGAAAAGCATTACATAATTGAGGTAAAACAGCGTTTGGATATGAAACAGCTGGGGCAGCTGCTTTGTTACAAGGATCTCTATGCAGAGGCAAACAGAATAAACCCAGATTTTATAAAGTGTATTGCTGTTTGCGAGCATTCTGATCCGATGATTGAAGGCTGCTTCCGGAAAAGAGATATAGACATCTATATATGCAAACCGTAAAGCATAAATATAAGTTATGCTTCTATATACTTAGATACAAAAATATATATTAGAGAGGTGCTTTAAAAAATGGTGAAGGACATCGGAAGAGCTTCAAGCAAATGGCAAACAAACGCAGCTAATGCCCAAGCAGATTATAGGGCAGGAGTACAGGGAAAAGGGGGAAAGTGGCAATCAAATGCCGCAGCAGCAGAAGGACTTTGGGCGCAAAGAATACAAGAAGCAATAGCATCTGGTTCTAGGGTTGCAGGTATAAATGCCGTTGGAGGCACAAATTGGGAGCAGGCAACAATAAACAAAGGATCTGCTAATTATTTGACAGGAGTTAGGGATCCTATGAGTGTAGCAAAATACCAGCAGAATTTTGGACCCATATTATCAGCTATTGCTAGCGCAGTACAGGCTCTACCACCAAGAGGGCCACCAATGAGTGCAGAAAACTTACAGAGAGCACAAGCAATTTGGCAAGCTGTACATAATGCAGCACAAGCACGCAGAGGCGGGGGAGTCACACCGACAGGTACTTATGGAACCACGCCAACTTATGGCGGAGGCTTTTGAGGGGGTGTAAGCAATGCCAGAACAAATTGATTGGGTATTATACCACACAAAAGCCTCAGGAACAAACGCAAGCGCAGAATTGACGTTTTTCGACGATAGCGAAAGCAACTCAGGACTGCAAGTTACAAATATGGAAGTTAGGGGCCAGCTTCCAAGCTCACAGAGATTTACAATAGACAAGATTAAAGTTTTGCTTGATGTTGAAGCAGCAACAGGTGATGTAAAGGATCTGCTAGACAGCGCAGTTTTAGAGTTAAATGTCAATAACAGAAGGATGTTAATAGCTCCTCTTATTGAATTTTGTGGTGGAGTTAATTTAAATCCTGAAACAACTGCAAGTACAACAGATGACGCTAGAACAATAGGGCCAGAGTTTGAGCTTAAAAAGCCTCTACAAATCCCTGGTGGAGTGCCTTTTAATGTAAAGATAACAATAGGAAAGACAGCACCAAGCGCTAGCTCAGATATAACAGTAATGTTGAAAGGAATATTGGAAAGGCCTTAAAGGGGTGTAAGCAATGGCATACGAATATCCATATATTTTAACAGATTCAGTTACGCTTTCGGCTAACTCAACAGGAACAGCAGAGTTATCAATGGGTGAAACAGAGGAGTTTGAGGCGCACGAGATATTTTTTAGTTCAACAGGATCCTTTGAGGTTACAAGCATAATTGACAGCGCAAGCTTGCCTTACACAAATGCGGACAGTAACAACCCATTACCTTCTACACTCTTTACAACAAGCAATGAACAAAAAAGCGATATAGGTAAATTTCCAATACCTCTAAGGATCGCGCCAAACAACAAGATTAAGGTAGGCTTGAAAGACACATCAGGATCAAGCAACACCGTAAGAGTGTTTTTAAGGGGAGTTAGAAGGGTAAGATAAGCAAGAAAGCATAAAATTTGTGGAGAAAAACCACAATGCCAGACAACCAAGTTAATGTAAAGAATGTACAGCAGCGTATTTTAAGCCCAAGTGTACTAGTGAGGGATATTCCACACACCCCCTTTGTGCCTTATTATTATACAAATAACTTTATACAGAACACTCTATCAAGATTATGCGCTTTTGACGCGGATAGTGATCGCTGGGTACCTTTAAGGGTTGATCAGTTTGGCAGAATGCAGCTTTCTGTTGATGTTGAGAGTGCTGGAGCTATGAAGATAGCAGACAGAGAGAGCGACAGAATAACTTTATTTGACAGCCAAACTGTACCTAACAACAGCGCGATAACTCACGCAGCTGTTGATGTAGAAAGCACAAGCGCAAAAACACTTTTAATTAGCTCAGATGTTGCTGTAACTGTTTATGTTCAATTTTCAGATGACGGTACAAATTGGTATGATTGGGTTGATGCAGCAGGTTCAGCTTTAACCCTGTCTGTGAATAATGAGAGTAAAGCGTGGGCAATTGATGATTACACAAGATATATAAGAATTGTTGTATTCAATGCCTCAGGAACAAACGCAACGGTAACAGCTAAATTATTGTGCTTAACATGAAGCGCAAAATACATATAATTATGGAGTGCAGCGATGAACAGGATAGATCGCAGTTGATTAGCAAAGTTAAAACATTTTTAGCAGGAAGAAAAGGAATAAAGATATATAAGCATAATTGTTTCCATGATGAGAGTACTCCAAAGTCATGTAAATTTGACGAGGTTTTTAAAGCATGAGAGATAAATATTTATGCGAACAGGGCATAAAAGCGAGATATTTATTAAATGAAGGAGCAGGAAACACAGTAAAAGATACCATAAATGGTTATGATTTAACAATTACAGGCGCAATATGGGAAAAAACAGAAAGAGGCATGGCTTTAAAATTTGATGGTGTTGATGATTACGCGGTTTGTAATGGAACAATAAACATACTGCCAAGAAATTTAACTGTGGTGAGTACTGTAAAAATTTTAGGTGCCACTGTTATTGGTGCAGGGTCTTTTATTGGTGTTGCTGACACAACGACAACAAACGCAAACGCAACTTTTTATGTAAATCCTGCAAATGTCGCAATAAGAAGTGGCGCAAATTCAAGCTCCAGTACAGAAAGCCATTTAACAGAATGGCTTACTGTTGTTGGTGTGTTTTATGCAAGTGGAACAGGTGATAAAAATAATGTTTTTACTAATGGGCAATTAGACGCAACACTAACAGATTCAACAAACTTTACAATCTCTAAAATAGCTATTGGGGGTACTGATACTTCCCCTCACTTTACAAGCAATGGTTTAATAAACTATGTGGCAGTATATCAAAGAGAATTTACAACAAGAGATATTCAGGCAAGATATGCACAGTTTAGGCTGCCAGGAAAAGCAACAAAGCTAAAAAAAGCCAAGATATGAATATAGCACAATGGATAATAAGAATACTCCGCTCTTTGTTAGCGAAGAAGCAAAAGAAAAGATTTATAAAGAAGCAAAACTATAAAGAAATAAAGGAAACAAAGGAAACAAAAGAACAAGAAGATAAAGAAACACAATGGCAAAGAAAAAAGCTGAAAGTAAAGAAAAGGAAGAAAACAATAATTTAAGCAGTTTGCCAGGCGAGTTGAAAAGAAAGAAGGTTAAAAAGCTTATAGAGGTTGTTTTAGTGTTATTGCTTATGTTATTAATTACAGGTAGTTCAACAAAAGCTTATACTGATTATTTTGCATGTTTTGATGCGGATTATACTTATTGTAGAATAGAAGGGGCAACCATTACAACACAGGTAGCAGGCATTGCCATTGATGGACAGAATATTTACATACTGAATAGCTCTGAAAGCAAAGTAATTAAACTAGATTCAAATTGTAATATAATAGAGAAGATAAACATATCTTTTTTAACTAACGCAGCAGTTGGTTTAACTGGTATAGATGTTTATAATGATTTCCTTTATATAGGTGATACAGGGGGGGATAAACTAGTCAAAGTAAATAAGTCAGACAACACTTCTTACACAGTATATAACATCGGAACTTATACAGGGGATTTAACAGATATAGGGGACGTATCAATAAATGGCTCGCACATTTATATAACAAACTATCATAACAATAAAACATACGAAATGGACCAATCTTTAAATGTTATAAGAACTTGGGATTTTACAAACATATGTACGAGAGCATCGTGTTTAATTGGATTGGCTGTAAATGATTCAGATATTTTAATAAGGGACACTTACACAAACGGAACATTATTTATAGATGATTCAGGACAAGTGCATCATTTCCTAAATTTTTCAGAATTGAACATAAAAAGCCCTCTTTACGGATTAGACACTAATGGAACAGATATTTTTGCAATAAATGCAACAGGAACTATATTTAGATTCAAGAATTTAAGAAGTCCTTCAATAATTAAAGCATATTCAGGGCATTTAAATAAAAGCACAGTAACAAATAATAAAACAAGGAATTTAACAATAAGGCCAAATCAAACAGGAGCATTTAACATAACCTTATGCCTTCCAAGACTCAATGAGAGTAAAATAAATTTCAGTTGCAATTATAAATGTTCAAATTGCGACCATATCATAAACCAGAATCTTAGCACAGGACCGCCAAATAACTTAGACTATTGCAATGTAAGCGTGTTTAGCAATGCAGATTTAACAATAGATGATGTTGTAAGGATAGAGGAGGATAAAAGCACAGAATTAAAAGGATTATCTGGTTTACCCAAGGGAATAGCAGGAACTTTATTATTATTAATTGTGATTTACACAATATCAAGAACAAGAAAATCTGAAAGCTGGTGAAGAGGTTAAAAAATGCCTGAGTTGATATATATGGCAATCACGGCAGCAGCAGGAGCAGCAGCAGGAACTATAAAGGCCATTTTAGGCTTTTTTGCGAACGCGCAAAGTTGGAAGGATTTTAATAGCTTTAAATTCTTCCGTACTATCGTAATAAATGCTGGATTTGGGGCAATTTCAGGCGCTTTAACGGACAATATTAGCACAGCAATAGTTGCGGGCCTTCTAGGCGAACAGACCGTAAAAACCGTTATAAAGCGCTCATATCTAAGAAAAAATGGCGGTTCTAATGGTATCTGAAGAGGAAGAAATAGAAGAACAAGAAAAAGAAGAAGAATAAGATTTAAACCCACATGGGCTTATATTTCCATGGCGGGATCCATGGAGTATTATCAGGCTCATAATAATCTCTTCTCTTTGCTTTATTGTGGATACATGAGCCACATAAAGGGCCCCGACTTGAACATCTATCTTTATATGGACAATCAGGATTATAATAATCTTTAACCATTTGTACCACCCTTTATTCATTCTATTACATAACCCTCAGATAGAGCCTTATTTGTGGCTTGTTTCATAGCCCAGAAAGCCTTTTCTATGGCTTTCTCAATAGTTTCCTCATAAACGGCAATCTGAATATTCAGCTTGCCGTTCTGGCCTCTTGTGAGGGTTACGCGATCCTCGTGTTTATTAAGTATTACAGCTGAATTCATCTTTTTCAAACCCCTTCTGTATTGAATTGTTTATTTTTTCTGCTAAATGGCGTAACAAATAAAAAACCACTATTTTATTGTTTGTTCCTGTTATGTCCATAAACATAATAGTTTCCCCTGTACGCTTCTCTATCGCAATAACAGCAAAATTATAGTTTTTGAAAAGTTGCCTTAATGCTGCTGGTGTAATCATTCTATCACCACCACTTTATAAACACCCTCAGAAGGGTGCATAATCTTGACTTTACAGCCCTCAATTTTGCCCGCCTTTTTGAGGGCTGCTTTTAGCTCATTCCATAAAGCCCAGCTATTAACGCTTAATAGCTGGCCGTCTGTTGTTTCTATTTCTAGCTTATAGTCTGTGCCAGAAAGACAAAATTTTTTGTCATACCCTACAATTTTTGTTATTCTCTTTATTGTGATCTCTTGGTATTCACCTATCCCAAGAGATAAGTAATTACTGCTATCTAAGTCATCTAAGGTTAAATCAATTCTTTTTGTACCTTCTTTTAAATCTTCTTCTTGTATATATTCAATCTTTGGCATGTTTCCCCCTCTTCTGTTTGTTTAAAATCTGCCGAGCTATGTCATATAGCTCGGCGTTCTTTACAACTATGAATTTTTTGGATCCTCTACGGACATATCGGATATAACCCATGTATTCCATTTCCTTAATTGCTTTATTCACATATTCATACGAGAGCCGCAGCTTTAAAGCAATATATCTAGAAAAACAAAGATGCGGCTCTAGATTTTCAAGCATAAGCAATATTTTGGCCTTTAATTCATTTAAATAGTAGATTGTCATTGATTTCTACCCCTCTGATCTAGAAATAAATCTAGAAGAACTTGCACGCCATTACGGCGCTGTCTTTCCTTTAAAATCCTTTCTCTTTCCTCAATTGTCATATATTGTAATTGTTTATTTGAGATTCTGAACCCTCTTTTCATGTTTATCCACTTCTATTCTTTTTAAGAGCTCATTGGCAAGCTTGGCAAGCTTGCCCCTAGCGTCATAAACAAGAGCTAAAAGCTCTTCATCGTTTGATATTGTCATAATTATAGTTATAGTTGAAGTAGTATATATTTTTTTCTTATGTTTAAAATATATTTTAGAGAATATAAAACATTAGGTTCGCTTCGCACCCACGCAAACCCTCAATTTAAGCTTTTCCCCTGCCTGAAAGGCAGGGTCGGCTATGGCCTAAAAGCATAAAAGAGGGTTCGCTTGACGGGGCTTCGCTCACGCACCCCCTCGCATGCTCCTGTTAGATAATAAAAAAGCATGCGGAGGTGGTGCAAATGGATATAGAAAAAGATTTCCTTACATGTACAGAATGCAAAACAGAGTTTAAGGCTAGGCTTTACCTCGTAGATGGTAAGGTTGTTAAGGCCGTGCCTGTGGAAGATTGCGCTTGCGGGTGCTGCATTCACCCTCTAATGATGTAAGCGCCTCGCACACAGGCCTTTTTTTTTATGCTCAGCTATTTTTATGCTCAGCCAATCAGTTCTACTACTACTATATTGTTTTTGCGCTTGTGTTAAGTGTTCAATCTGGCCAGAATGTTAAACTATTATACAAAAAACCATACCAGAATGTTAGAAAGCTGCACTCTGCCCTCTACAAAACCCACCTTGGCAGCTTTGCCAAAGTGGGAAAAAGAGGCGATTATTATAATAATAATGTCAAACTGATATAAATAATTTGTGGTTGCTGGCTGGGGGGTTGGAATAAGAATAAAAATTTATTTGGCAACAAGCCAGCAACCACATGGCCACGCACGTAAGGGTGACACATGGCCAAATATGCTAATTATAGTAGTAGAACTATTTAAATTTTTCTAATATGGTTTGACAACTTATTTATAAATAAAGTATTGAATAATTGACAATTTTACTGTGAGGGCTGGCCTGTGTGAGCTTAAAATTTCCAAAATTTTAAGGACTTCGGCCAGCCCCCACGGATACATCTATTATATTTTGGCCAATCAAAGATATAAAACTAATCCCCGACCCCCCACCCTTTGATTTAAGAAATATACGCTTGTGGCCTCACAGCTCCCGCTGTGGCCTGTTCCACAGGCACGGCCATCCACTTCGCAGATTTATAAGTCTGCTCGTGTCCCAGCCTGCTTTGTTCTTGCTTCGCTCGGAGCCTCAATTTCTCCAAGCTCCAGCTGCGAAGTCGCAGGCTGGCTGCGCATTTGTATTTTTCCCACCCACCCACCCTTTAAGCCCTCGCTTCGCTCGGGCTTTGGCGCGCCTCACTTCGTTCGGCGCGCCCGCGCCCTCGCGGGCGCGCAGGAAAAAGAAGAAAGAAAAGATAAAAATTTGGAAATTTCAGGAAAAAAACAAAGGCCACTCGTGGGGGCTGGCCGAACAGACAAACATACAGGGTGATAACAGATAAATTTTTATAGTAGTTACGCTTATAACTCTAATATGGGATTAATAGATAAATTCAAAAAGCCTAAACAGGAAGAAAAGGCAGAAGAAAAGCCAGACGGCAGGCACAAGCTGGACAAAAGACAAATAGACGCTGGCAGGATGTTAGGAGCTGCCAGCCTGAAAGACAATGACTTAATACAGCGTTGGAAGGAATTGCTGAGATCCAAAGGCATAAATCCAACTGACAGGATTATCGGCATAGC
>Ga0190360_1002013_pt1 | contig 10152 bp, 7 predicted proteins | sample 48721834_MG_FD_161271 | JGI IMG/M metagenome (GOLD analysis project Ga0190360, IMG submission 161271) | Hydrothermal vent microbial mat bacterial communities from Southern Trench, Guaymas Basin, Mexico - 4872-18-3-4_MG | ecosystem: Environmental > Aquatic > Marine > Hydrothermal vents > Microbial... | reverse complement strand
AAAATCTGCCGTTGATAGTATGAGTCTAAAGGGAGTTGACCTTGTGTTCATTGAAAATATTGGTAATCTTGTGTGTCCTGCTGAGTTTGATACGGGCGCTCATATTAATGTTGTAATTTTAAGCACTCCTGAAGGTGAGGACAAACCTCTGAAATACCCCTTGATGTTCAGGAAATCTGATGTATTGGTAATTTCAAAGATGGATCTTGTTCCGCATCTTAATGTTAACATTGAAACGATAATAAAAAACGCAAGGGGAATTAATCCTGAAATACTCGTCTTTCCCCTTTCAACAAAAACGAATGAAGGAGTAGACAAATGGGTGGAATATCTTCGGAGGGTCTAAAGTTTGGCTTATTTATTAATGGCAACTGGGTAGAGGGTAAAAAAAAGATTGATGTATATAACCCATTTAACAATCAGGTTATTGGTAGCGTTTCAGAGGCAGATGAGAATGATGTCGACAAAGCGGTAAGTTCTGCAAAGGATGCATTTCAGCAATTCAAAGATATGCCTTTATATTTGAGGGCATCTTATCTCAGAAAGATTTCTGAAGCGATATCCAAAAGGAAGGATAAAATAGCCCGAACAATTACGCTTGAATCGGGTAAGGCAATAAGATTTTCTACAGGAGAGGTAGATAGGGCTGTTGAGACATTTAAATTTGCAGCAGATGAGGCTGATAAACTTTCGGGAGAAACCGTTCCTCTTGATGCGGCTCGTGGAGGAGTTAACAGGATTGGCTTTTATATCAGGGTCCCAATTGGGCCTGTTGTTGCTATAACTCCATTTAATTTTCCATTAAACCTGGCAGCCCATAAGATTGCGCCGGCTCTTGCTGCAGGTGACACAGTGGTCTGGAAACCATCTACATATACCCCCCTAACTGCAGGTCTCTTTGCAGAAATCATTCAGGATGTTGGGATACCGGAGGGTGTTTTAAATGTTATTTTTGGTCCCGGGGATGCAGTAGGAGAAGCGTTAATTAAAAATAAGGACATTAAGTTGATAAGTTTTACAGGTAGTCCCGTAGTTGGAAAGAAATTGAGAAATATCTCAGGGATGAAAAAGACACTTCTTGAGCTTGGCTCAAATTCAGCACTTGTTATAGATGAAGGGGTAGAAAATCTTGAAGATGTAGTAGACAGAGCGATAATTGGGTCATATGCAAACGCAGGTCAGGTTTGTATTTCCATACAAAGAATTTATGCCCATTCGTCAATATTTGAGGAATTCTCTCATTTGTTTGTTGAAAAGGCAAAGGAAATAACAACAGGTGATCCACTTAATCCAGAGGTGCTATATGGTCCAATGATAACGGAGGGTGAAGCAATGAGGGCAGAGGAATGGATAAAAGAGGCATTGGAAATGGGAGCGAGGCCTCTTTTACTGGGAGAAAGAAGGGGTGCTATGTATACACCAACTGTTTTGACAGATGTAACCTTTGATATGAAGGTCGTGTCAAGAGAGGTATTTGCACCTGTCGTGTCTATTATGCCTTTCAATACAATCGATCAGGCTATTGATATGGTAAATCATTCTGAATATGGTTTAAATGTTGGCATATATACCCAATCTATTTCTAATATGATGAAGGCAATAAAGGGATGTGAGGTAGGTAGTGTTGTTATAAATGATTATCCTACTTTCAGGGTTGATAATATGCCTTATGGAGGTGTAAAGATGAGTGGAATGGGAAGGGAAGGACCTCCATTTGCCATTGAAGAGTATACTGAAATTCGTTTTGTGGCAATCAAATGATTTTTTTCCTCTTATTGATGTTTGAACCAACAAAAAGTGGCTTGAGCACTGGGTGGGGAGGAATGTACCTTAATGAAAAAGGGATAAGTATAACGGGGAGCAGATTATATGGTATAAATGAAACGCTTTCCTTCCTTTTTAATTATAATGGGAGATTTAATCTTGCCTTCTCTTCCTTTGGCATTGAGGATTATAGAGAAGAAACAATGGGCATAGGCATACCCGTTAATTTCGACTATGCGATCCTTTTGATAAAGGGAAATTTACATTATCTCAGGGAGGAGAATGACATCAGGTGGGGAGCCTCTTCTGATATGTTTCTTTTCTGGCATTATACAAATTTTTCAGGTGGTTTAAATCTTATTTCTCCTCTATCATATTTTTCAGGTGATACTGTTTACGGAGAAGAGCAGATATTTTTTTTAATGAAGAGCAGGAATATAAGGACGGGTATTAAATTGAGTTTTATAAGGGGGTGGGGTATAGAGGCAGGAGGAGGTATTGAAATATCCTTCGGTTCATTGGAGGTAAGATCAGGCTTCAGGACAAATCCTGTTGTTCCAACGATGGGATTTTCGTTTGTGAAATCTCCATTCAGGTTTGATTTTGGATTTGAATCCCATCCTGTCCTCGGTATTTCAGAATCAGTAACATTAAGAATAGGAGAATAAAATGGAAAAGCTTATTCAAACCGTTAGGGTTTATACAGGCAAACTTATAAATATGAATGTTGATAGGATTGAACTTCCTTCGGGTAGAAGAACACTTCGTGAATATGTTATTCATAGAGGTGCAGTAGCAGCTGTGCCATTAATTGAGAGAGATGTAATTTTTGTAAAACAGTATAGATACCCTGTTAACAAAGAACTTCTCGAAATACCTGCAGGAACAATGGAGAAAGGTGAATCACCGGATGAAACTATGAGAAGGGAGCTTGAAGAAGAGATTGGTTTTCGTCCTGATAAGTTGGTAAAACTAACGAGTTTTTTTTCTACCCCTGGATATACCACTGAAGTAATTCACCTCTATCTTGCAAAGGGTCTTGTCCCGAACAAGAAAAAGGCGGATGACGATGAATATATCACAGTTAAAAGGATACCATTTGAAGATGCATTAAAGATGGTATTGAATGGAGAAATAAGGGATGGAAAAACTATTATTGCTTTGCTTATTCTCGCAAATAGAACCTCTTTACTCACCTGAGGCGAAGGAGGGTGATGACCTATACATTATCCAGTATTTCACATCCCATCCACTTGATTTAAACACGGCATCTGGCGAGGATATGTTGTTGATACCATTTCTTTCGAGAGAAATTGTTGAAAAAATTATCGAAAGAAGAAAAGATCATCCGTTTAATGATGTAAATGGATTGCTCCTTATTGATGGAATAAGCCCATTAATGTTTGAAAGAATTAAACCAATGTTCACTGTAACAGGTATAAAGACACCACCCCCACGGGGGTATAGATACCTTCTAAAGGGTATAATAAAATTCCCATACGAGGAGGATTATCTGGGGACACCCGAAAAATTATATGCAAAGGGTAAATTTCGTTATAAAAATAACAGCATAGGGTTTATTGCTGAAAAGGATTATTATGAACCAGACTATCTTGATTATTATTCATTCTCTTTCTCCAATAAATATATTGTTTTGGGTGATTATGACCTTTCATCAGGTCTTGGCCTTCTCTTTGGGAGACCCGGTTATTTCTACAAGGGATCAGGTGTGAATATATTAGGTAAGGGTTTTCTTCCTCACCTATCAACCTTTGAAAACAATGCACTCTTTGGGATAGGAATAAAAAATAGGGTATTGGGACCATTTCTTAGCTATAGAAAACTTGACTGCACATTTGCTGATTCTGTTTTCAAACCATACGATACGGGTTACCATAGAAAGACTTCAGAAATTGACAAAAAAGATAGAATCGTTGAAATAACAGGCGGAACAGTTTTCTCTTATAAATGGTTTTCTGGTATTATTTCCTATGCGCACTACGACAGTAGCTTTTTACAGATGAATGGTGTGAATTTTTCTCTTTCATTCGCAAAGGAACTTAGCAATAACAAATTTGTAGGTGAAATAGCAAAGGCAAATGGTCTTGCAATTGCGCTCTACTATAAATTGAGTAACGGGCTTTCTTTTCTTTATTACAGAATTCCTGACAATTACTATTCCTATAGAATGTCTCCACTTGAGAGTGGGGAAGGGATGTATGTATACCTTGAAAGAAGGATATTAGAGCTGAAAACATACTCATATCTCAATTTTGAAAAAGTTGATTCAGTTTACTCTTACGATATTGATGGTGGAATAACAATAGATTATAAACCCTTGAGGTGGCTCTTAATGGAAGGAGTGGGGAAATTCCGAAATGACAGGGGCTCTTTAAGGGGTGATATAATTTTGAGAAAAGAAAAAAAATTTGTAAGATATAGATTAGAGATGAATAAATACCAACACGAATTGGGATATTTGACCTATGCTTGTGTTGGAGTAAGTGGTGATCTGGGGTTTGAATTGAGGTATATCTGGTTCAAGTCAGATTCATACAACAGCAGGATATACGAGTATGAGAATGATATACCCGGTGAATTTACTATTTTGCCATTATATGGAGAGGGGGATAGGTTTTATGTGCTTATCCATTATAAACCCTTAGGACTCTATGTGAAATATTCCATCAGTAGAAAAGAGGAACAAACTACAAAGATAGGGGTGGCATTTTCAAAATGAGATTTGTTAAGGTCGCAGTTCCCATTAAATATTACGATACATTCACATATAGGGTTCCAGAAAATATGGAAATAAAAAAAGGAAGTGTTGTCAGGGTTTCTTTCAGGAACTTGCATCCTATTGGCGTTGTTGTAGGAGAGGCAGAAGAATTCAGAAATGCAAAGACAATAGCAGAAAAAATTCTTGACCTACCGGAACAATTGTTCAAACTCGGGGAATGGCTCAGCAGTTATTACCTCTCTCCACCTGGAGAGGTTTTTAGTGCAATTTTGCCCCCCCTGTTAAAAAGGGTAGAGGAGCCCTTTCATTCAAAATCAACAAAATTTAAAATTTCTTTGAATAAGGAGCAGAAAAATGCAGTAGAGCTTATTAGTCCCTATATAGAGAACAAATCACACCGAGTTTTCTTATTGTTTGGTGTTACAGGGAGTGGGAAAACAGAGATTTACCTTCATCTTATGAAACACGCCATTTCAATGGGAAAGTCTGTTCTTTATCTTTTACCCGAGATAGGAATGGTGCCACAGTCCCTGGAAAGGGTAAGGGAAAGACTTGGTGTGGGTGATGAATACCATAGTAAGGTTACACCTGGTGGGAGATATTCTGTATGGATGAATAGCCTTGAAGGAAGGGTTCGGGTGGCTGTAGGCGCAAGGATGGGTGTATTTCTTCCAATGAAGAATCTTGGCCTTATTGTAATAGATGAAGAACATGATTCATCCTATAGACAGACAGAAAAAGAACCAAGGTATTCTGCAAGGGATACAGCTGTAATGAGGGCAATGATGGAGAATATACCTATTATTCTTGGCAGTGCAACGCCATCAATAGAATCATTCTATAATGGGAAAATTGGAAAGTATGAAATTATAAGGCTTAAAAATAGGGTTGCAGATATGAAGTTACCCTCTGTAAATGTAGTGGGCTTAAAGGGTAAAAAAATTCTTTCAGACGAGTTGAAGGAAAGGATAGAAAAGGTTTCAAAAAAAGGTAAGGTAATCATCTACTTGAATAGAAGGGGATACTCACCCTTTATTTTTTGCGAAAATTGTCATTATATTGCAAAATGCCCATATTGTGATATTCCGCTTACCTATCATAGGAAGGAAGGTGTTTTTCTCTGTCACCATTGTGGTTACAGGGTCAAGAGTTTCAACAAGTGTCCCAAATGTGGAGGTTCCCTTACATTGAGTAGCATTGGAACGGAAAGAGTTGAAGAGGAGTTAAGGGAGACATATGGTAGTGCCATAACAAGGATGGATAGGGATGCATTAAAAAAAAGACAGGAACACGAGAAGGTATATCTGGGGCTCAGGGATGGAGAAATAAGAGTTCTTGTTGGCACACAGATGGTCACAAAGGGATTTGATTTCCCTGACGTTAAATTAGTCGTAGTGCTTAAGGCAGATAATATCCTCAATTTTCCTGATTTCAGGGCATCAGAGAGGACATTTCAGACCCTTTCACAGGTGGCAGGAAGGGCTGGAAGGGGTGAGAAGGGGGAGGCATTGATCCAGACAAATTTGCCCGAGCACTATGCAATAAAATTTGCTTCAAGGCATGATTATGAGGGTTTTTTTGACAAAGAGATAGAGTTTAGAAAGAGGGCAGGATATCCACCCTTTTATAGGCTTGGAAGGATAGTCCTCTCATCTTCGGAAATAAGAATGGTCCAGAAAAAGGCAGAGCAGATAGAAAAGGAATTGAGAAAATACAAGGATATTCAGGTTCTAGGCCCATCTATCTGCCCTATAAAGAGGGTAAGGGGAAGATACAGGTATCATATACTCCTGAAATCAAAAAAAATAGGGAGTATCCAGAGGGCGCTTCTCCCCATCCTGAAAACAAAAGGGGATAAGGTCAGAACCAGCATAGAGATAGACCCACTTGATATGATGTAAAATTTTTTAGATTTAGTTATTCTCCCCCGCCTCCAATGCAGTCATTCTGATGAGCCCAGAGACAGGCTCAGGCTGAGCAACCTGAGAATCTTCTCTGAAAAGTTTCAAGGGGTTGGGTTATTTTTTAAAAAAAACATTTGACAACGTATTTTATTTCTGTAATATAAATACATCAATTATGAACATTACTTTTGCGGATTACCATTTCAAACTCAAGTTTCAAGATGAGTTTAGGTATCCGACTTTCTTAGGTTCAACCATAAGAGGCGGGTTTGGGCGGGTTTTTAGAAACCTTACCTGCCTAACGAAAGAAAGAAATTGTTTGGATTGTATACTTCTGGAAAGTTGTCCCTATGCATATATATTTGAAACAGGCGTTAGAGAATCTGGTAAAAAATATAATGCCCCACATCCTTTTATATTCAATATTCCTGATATAAAAAAAGATATTAAAAAGGGAGAGACAATGGATTTTTCCCTTATCCTAATAGGCAATGGGATTCAATATTTCCCATATTTTGTTTTTAGTATTGCATATCTTGGCACAAAAGGTCTTGGAAGGGAGTCCTCAAAATTTACCATATCACATATCAAAAAAGATAATAAAGTGATATATAAAGATAAAAAGCTTGAAAAGGGATGGGACAAACCTGAAAAAATTGATTTAAATTATGTTAATACAGATGCAATTACAATAAATTTTATTAGCCCCACCAAGCTTATCCATAATGGAAAACTCATTAGGACCCCAGATTTTTATGTTTTAATAAAAGCAATTACAAGAAGGTTAAAACTCCTTCAGAATTACCACAATATCGGGTATGAAAAAGACAATTCGCCTTTATTGGAGACGTCAAAAAATATTAAGGTTGTAAATTACTATTTTGAAAATATTGAGTTAAAAAGATTTTCTACACGGCAGAAAAGAAAAATCAAATACGATGCATTTAAGGGTAGGGTAACATTCAAAGGTAACATAACCCCATTTATGGAATTACTCAAAATAGGAGAAATTATTCATATTGGTAAAGCTACCTCTTTTGGGTTTGGGAGGTATAAGTTAAAACGAGAATAAGTAGAATATTAAGTTCATTCAATAAAGAACCGCCAGTTGCGTTCATTGGGACTCTCGGCACAGAACCACAGGTTATTACCCTTTCGCTTCTTTTCTTAATAGAAAAGTTAAATGTAACACCTGAAGAGGTTGTTGTCATTAGAACATCCCTTAAAACAGATAAAATTCATCAGGCGGTAAGAGACCTAAAAACTGTATTTAGAGAGAATAAATCATTTAAAAAAATGAAACTGCGATTTATTCCCATAAAATTGCGAAGTAATGAGGTTGAAGATTTTTATTCTGAGGAAGAAACAAATGCCCTTTTCAATACAGTTTTTAATACAATTAGAGATTATAAAAACATTGGCTACAGAATAGAACTTGTGATTGCTGGAGGAAGAAAACCTATGTCTATTTATCCCGTAATTTCTGCTCAGATACTATTTGATGAGAACGATAGAGCATGGCATCTTCTATCAGAAGAAAAACTTGTGAAGTCGAGAAATTTGTTACCAGAAGATGATATGTTTTATCAACTTGTACCAATTCCATTAATGTTGTGGAGTAATGTTCCACCTACCCTACTTGTGGATGGGATGACACCCCAACAATTCATTGAAAACCAGCAACAAAGAAGCAGGGAACAGGGCGAGTTAAAATACAGAAAATTTATGGGTTTACTTACAAGGGTTGAAAGAGATGTTCTCAAAGCGTTGCTTCAGGGTTTGTCTAATGAAGATATATCAAAAAAATTAAAAAAGAGCAGACGAACCGTTGAGCACCAGATACAAAGAGTATATTCAAAATTCAAAACATCGTTTGGATTACCTGTTCAATCAAAGATTTCAAGGCAGCATTTTTTAAGAACTATATTGTTGTATAGAATAGGCAAATCTGCCGATGCAGATACACAATATTCTTTTTATAATAGAGACACAATTGAGGATAAAATTTAAAAGGAGGCACGATGGAATATTCAGATAGGGTACATAGAGATATCGTTTTAGGAGCCCTTTTACATGACATTGGCAAGTTGGTTCAACGAGCACAGGATAACCCAAGAGAAAAAAGACATCAGGAATGGGGAGCAGAATGGCTTAAAAATTTCCCTAATAATTTATTATCTGAATATGCAGGATTTTCTTTATATCATCATAGACTGAAAAAGGATGACCAGAAAAGAGATGAATTGAGCATTGATAGAGGAAGTCAGGGGTATAGAGGTGATTTCTGGATTGTATACGAAGCAGATAATCTTTCTTCAGGAGAAAGATGGGAAACATCAGAATTGGAATTTAATACCTCTTTACCCCTCACTCCTGTTTTCTGGAGGTTAAGACTATCGGAGACTACAAGAAATGATTATCAATTTAAAGATACCCCTTGGGGGTATCCTGTACAGGTTTTATCAGAAGGAATTGTCTTACCTGTATCTAATATCTCATTATCTTCAGAAGATTACACCAGAATTTTGAAGGCATTGGAAAAGGAATTGCTGCACCATAAAGAATACCTTAATTCCCCTGATATTTTGTTGAATATATTATATAAGTATACCTATTTTCTACCATCACTTACTTATTATCAACCAGATACTCCTGAATCTTACCCTGATATTTCTCTATATCATCATCTAAAAACAACGGCAGCTATAGTCAGCGCATTATATTTATACTTGCTGGAAAATAACAGAGAAATGGATGAGGAAGAGATTTGTAATAGAAAAGAGCCTCGGTATCTTCTTGTAGGTGGAGATTTATCTGGAATTCAGGATTTTTTATATACGGTTACATACAGGGCAGCATTAAAAGGATTAAGAGGGAGGTCTTTCTATCTTCAGTTATTGACAGAGCATATTGTAGCAAAAATACTTCATAAATTAGGGCTTTATAGAGTTTCTATTATTTATGAAGGAGGTGGTGGTTTTTACATACTTGCTCCAAACACAGAATCTGCAAAGAAAGGTATAAAGGAGATTAGAAAAGGTATAAATGAGTGGCTATTAAGTGAGCATAATGGAAAGCTCTTCTGGGCTATAGACTGGGTTGAACTAAACGGAAATTCATTTATTACAGAGGAACAACACTTAGAATACTCTTCTATTTCTGATGCTTGGGCGGAATTGGCCAAAAAACTTGGGGAACAAAAAACGAAAAAATTCTCAGAAAATATTAGCCAAGATTTTTTCTCACCCCAAGAACAAAGGGGTGCTTTGTGTGATATATGTGGAATTCCTGAAGCAAAAGAACGAAAAGATATGTCTAGTGAAAATTCAGAATTGGCAATGTTTCTTTGTGAACCGTGTTTTCGTTTGCAAAAAATAGGAGAGCATCTCCCAAAAGCCCAATTTATTGGGGTTTCTGAACGAAGTAGTGAAAATTCTATACAGATAGAAGAATTTCATTATCATCTTATTGAGCATCCAAAAGATACTTATAAATATATTTATATCCTTAATCCTTTCAAAAAAAATCAGGCTCATTTCATCCCTCTCAATGTAGCACGATATCCAACAGAGAGTGTGACCTTCGAAACTCTCGTGAATAACTCTATTGGTGCACATTATCTGGGAACTTTAAGGATGGATGTAGACAATCTGGGATGGCATTTTGTAGATGGTATACCAAAAAAACAGAGGACATTCTCACGACTTTCAACCCTTTCTGAACAATTTTCTCTTTTCTTCAATT
>Ga0190360_1002011_pt1 | contig 10161 bp, 7 predicted proteins | sample 48721834_MG_FD_161271 | JGI IMG/M metagenome (GOLD analysis project Ga0190360, IMG submission 161271) | Hydrothermal vent microbial mat bacterial communities from Southern Trench, Guaymas Basin, Mexico - 4872-18-3-4_MG | ecosystem: Environmental > Aquatic > Marine > Hydrothermal vents > Microbial... | reverse complement strand
GTCAAATATCAAGTTTTTCAATCAAGTAGATTTAAGATTTGACGATTTTACACCAGAAGAATGGAAAATTATTAATAATATTTTTATACCCAACGAAATTTTTGACCCAAATAAGAAGAATTCTGTTTTAAACTTTTTTTTCAAAAATAAAATTTCTACGGAATTCTTTATTTTTGAGGAATATAAAATTGGTACAGATATTTTTAGTTATATTTATGAATTATACAAAGGTTCGGAGAAAAAAAGATTTGGGATTTATTATACAAATAAATTTATTGCAAACTTTCTGACCAAGAAAGTATTAATTAGGTATATTGAAGAGAAATTAGGCATAGAAAAAGAGGACATAAAAATTTTATTTTCAAAAGACATAAATGTTAATGCCTCTACTATTAATAAAGAAAATGCTTTAAAAATTATAAAGATATTTGATAACTTTAAAGTTTTAGACCCAGCAATGGGAACTGGCACTTTTTTAATTTCAATTCTAGAAGATATTACATTAATTTTGTTAAATTGTAAAAAGATAATTATGAATTCAAATAATATTGATAAAAATGAATTATTACGCATAAAATTTAAAATTATAAACGAATCTCTATATGGCATTGATATAGAAAAAGAGGCAATGGATATTGCAGCTTTAATGATATTACTACCATTTTTTATAAGTAGTAGAAACTTAAAGTTTAGAAATTTGAAATTTAACTTTCTAAGATCTGATTTTTTAAAAATAAATAATTCGAATATCTCATTTAAATTTGATATTATAATTGGAAATCCACCTTATGCAGCAAGAGGAAGAGGCATTTCTAAAGAAACTGCAAAAAAGCTTGGATTAATGAGTATGGATCTTTATGGAGCTTTTATAGTCAAATCATTAGAATTTCTAAAAGTGAATGGTTATTTATCCTTTCTTACGAGTGATACTTGGCGTACTATTGAGAGCCATTTACCTTTAAGAAGAAGAGTTTTAAATTCTTGTGGATTAATTTTTATTGTATCACTCCCAATTTGGTTATTTGAAGCTACCGTAAACACTTCGATATTTATCCTGAAAAGTTTACCAGGTGATAAAAACAGATTTTTAAGATTAAATTCAGATGTTCAAGCAATTGATTTGACAGGGATTCCAGTTAAAAATAAAAATATTTTAATAGATATCCTTGGTAAACTAATTTTTGATAGGCTAGATGGTAACTTTTTAAAAACAAATGTGGGTTTTTATAAATACCAGCAAAAAATATTATTAAAATATTCGAAAATTCCAATAATTATTGCCAGCCCCAAAATTTTTTCCCTTATGAATGACCAAGAATGTGATAAACATTCATTTCCATCTAAAAATAAATCATTGTTAATATATAAAATAATCTTTAATGGAAATCGCTTAAATTTATTAAAATTTGGAGATATATCAATAATAAAACAAGGATTAGGGACAGGAGATAATAAATATTATATTAGAAAAAGTAATGAAAAAGTTTATGGAAATTATAAGGTCGTAGATAAGAAATTAATTTTAAATGGAGAACAATTGATAGAGTTCTCTAAAAAATATAGACGATATTATGAAAAGACTGGAGATATATTGGGAATTGATGACAATGATTATGGTGGTAAAAAATACATTCCATATGATAAAGGTGCTGAATCAAATATCAAAGAGGGGTGGCTTCCAAATTATTGGGTACCAACAAACTATTATATTAATTGGTCAAAAGAAGCAATAAATAGATTAAAAAATTTAACAATAATAGACCGAGAAAGATATTATGGTAAAAAAGACAAGATTGAATTGTTTTCCTCTAATAAAATAGCTTCAAGACTTCAAAATTTTAAATATTATTTTAAAAAAGGAATTACCTATTCAGATACTGGATTTTACGCCCCGACCTTTAGATTAAACCACTCTTCAGTTTTTGATGTAATGGGAATGACAATTTTCACAGAATTTTATAGTTTAGAATTTTGTTTAGGTATTTTATGTTCAAAACTTGTGAAATATCTTTTAAAAAATTATATTAATTCAACTGTTCACACGCAAGTTGGTGGAATTAAACAAATTCCAATCCCTTTAATAGACAAAGATAATAAATCTATAATGTATCAGATTGAAGATTTGGTCAACAAAATCATTCAAAAGCAGCATGATGACCAAAAATATCCATATTTTATTTATGAACAAACAAAAATAGATTATCTTGTATATAAATTATATCAGTTATCAAATGAAGATATAAATGAAATTGAAAATTGGTATAAAAGAAGATACCACACTTTTTATAACCATCTAAGAACGAAAAAAATTAAAGGAAAAAATCATTTTAAAAAATTTGAAAATGATAATTTATAAATACCAGTTTAGTGCATTTAAAATAATAATCTTAAAATAAGGAGATAAAGAAATTGGATTTAAATAAGATCTTTAATGTGAGAAATGCATTTATTTTAGCATTTGGAGCAACTATTTTAGATTTTATTAGCTGGTTTGTTATAATCTATTTAGACCAAGTGCAATTTTTTAGATTACTTTTAGCAAATATTTATTATTCGAATTTAAATCAAATTGGGCCAGCAATTTGGGACTATTCAGTAATGAGTTTAAGATTATTTTGGGGAGGATTATTCTCCTTTATTTTATTATTTTTAACTGTTTGTTTAATCAAAAAGACGACAATAATAATATTCGATATTAAAATAACTACATTTATTATTGGAATTCTAATGTTGATATTTAGTATAACAAATATATTTGCAGCTTCTGGATTTGTTATAGGAAGTATTCTTGGAATATGTGCAGGTTCTTTTTTAATTCTTAAGAAATATTTTGAAATCATTGAATATAAAGGATTTACTGCTAAAGAGAGCGATTTTCTGATTGAAGTAGATTTAACTTAAAACAGATACTTCATATAAAACAGATAATTTTCAATTTGATGAATTAAATTTAGTATTGTATATAAATTTATAAAATTTTTCTTTGAATGCTTTTACCTTTATAATTTTTTCAACAATTTCCTTATCAAGATTATTAGTTACAGTCATAATAATTTTTTTATTATAAAAACAATATTTAAACTAAACATTTATTCGTGATTTTCTTAAAATGTTATTGCTAATTATGTCTTTGCACAAACATATTTTACTAAATTCATTGGTGCAAAAAATAAGTTTGAGAATTATAGATTTGAAAATTAGTAAAAATAGAATATAATAATTAACAAATTATTAATTAGCAAAATTAATTTTGAGGTTTTTAGAAATGGAAATTTATGAAATTGAAATTAAAACTTCAGAAAGAGAAGAAATCATTGATATTACCAACGATGTGCAAGAAATTATCTTAAAATCAGGAATTAAAAATGGATTTTGTATTTTATTTGTCCCACATACTACAGCTGGGATTACAATTAATGAAAATGCCGACCCATCAGTAAAAAAAGATATTCTAAAAATATTTGATAAATTAATCCCCTATTTTGGAGATTACCAGCATATTGAAGGTAACTCAGCAGCACATGCCAAGTCAATAATAACAGGATTTTCTCAATTAATAATGATAAAAAATAAAAATCTGATCTTGGGGACTTGGCAAGGTATATATTTTAATGAGTATGATGGACCAAGAAATAGAAAATTATTAATTCAAATTATTAACATAGAGAATAAAAATTAACCAAGATTGCATTATTTTTCTCTATTTTTGATATAATGATAATATGCCCCATAAGCTCTAGCAAGACTTTGAAATGTTGGATATACTGGTATGTTATTTTTAATAAAAAGCTTAGAGAATTCACCACGATCCCCAAGGACAAAAATTGGTTTTTGGACTTCGTCGATTATCTTCTTATATTTTTTGATATTATCTTTGACCACTTGTTGATACATTTTCCTGAAATTAACTTCATTTGGTGAAACATCAAAAATGGAATCATCTTCAAATACAGGAGCTACAATAAAAAGTGCATCAAATTCTTCAAGAATAATTCTGAAAATTTTCAAAATATTTTGCGGTAAATATGCTTCATTTCCATCAGTAACATCGACAGGATTATTATGAGACCAATATTCAGGTAAAATTTTGTTTAGAGTTTCTATTTGATTTCTACTCAATTTTCCTACGATTAGTCCATTATCTTCAGCAGCATCAGACATCATAACTCCAAGAGACCCACCATAAGTGAAAATCCCAACTCTATTTCCTTTTGGTGGTGGAGCTAGACTTATTGCCATTGCAACATCGACCATTTCAATTATACTATTAACAGGTATTATTTTAGTTTGTCTAATAAACCCCTTATAAATTTCATTAGTCCCCTTTTTCGCAATAGCACCAACATGTGATAGTGCAGCTCGCATTCCTGCATTTGAATGCCCAGATTTATAGAAAATTACCGGTTTAGAGACATTCTTTAATATTTTAACCATTTCTGAACCATTAGAAATCCCTTCTGTATAGACTCCGATAACTTTTGTTGTTGGATCCTTATCATAATATTCTATAAAATCTTGGACAGTTAAATCTGCTTGGTCACCAATATTTATTAATTTATTAGCGCCGAAACCAGATAATGATGATTGTATAAGGATGTTTGCGATGGCAGTACCTCCTCGAGAGACATAAGAGCATGCCCCAGGCTCAATCTTTACACGGGGGCCAAAAAGTGCATAAAATGATTCTGGAACGTTTATTATACCATTACAATTAGGGCCAACAAATCGGAGGTCATGTTTTCGAGCTAACTCTACAATTTCTTGCTCTAATTCCACTTTTTGTTTGTTGTATAACAACGACTCTTTAAAACCTGCAGATATGATACTTGCATTTTTTATTCCAACTTCAATACAATCTTCAATTACTGATTTAACAAACCGACCTGGGACTATTATATATGCCAAATCGACGCATGGTATTTCCTTTACATTTTTATAAAGCGGAAATCCCTTTAATTGCTCACCATGACGCGCATTCGCATTGACTAGATATATTTTTCCTTTATATTTTTTATAGATTAAACTTGTCAAAATAGAATTAGAAGCACCCCAATTTTTTCTACTAGCACCTATTATTACTAATGATTCTGGGTTGAAAAATTTGTCCATTTGCTCAAAAGATGGAATTTTAATGCACCAAACATATCTAATTTATTGATTAATAATGGCAATTAATTAAATTCTGTTAAAAATATTTTTTATATTTAATAAATTTATGAGTTATTTATGATATTTCAATTTTAGATTTTAATTAATAAATTAAAATTATACAAATAAATAAATTAAAAATTAATAGCTACATTGAGTATATTATTTGAAAAAAAGTTCAAAATACACATTAAAAATAATGAATAAGTCAAAAAATTAAATAAATAAAATATATTGGTTAATTTAAAGGTTAAAAAAGAATTTGGATTTTATGATACTTTTTATTTTCTGTTTACCGGAGTTTGAGAGGTCTCTAAATTCTGCTTTAATATCAGAAGCAAGATCATTAATATAACTGAGGTAATTTGGTATAAATTGTCCAGTTGTTATTAATAATAATTGAATATCATTGATTTTCTTTAGATAACAAAAGATAGTATCAGATTTTAATTCAAAAATTTCAAATTCTTCGTGAATTAAATTTTTCTCTTTATTTTTGATTAAATCTAATATTTTTTCAGTTAAATTTTGATCATAAGTTGGTCGAAATCTGTAATCAAACAAAATAGTATTGTTTTTATCAATTAAAATAATGGAATCAAGAATATTTTCAATATATAAGTTATTTTGCTTAATAAAATGGTAGTCAAATTCATTAAATGCGTCATTTATTACTTTATAAAAACTGGGTTCCTTTAAATTATTGATAATCTCTTTTAATTGTTTATTACTATAATTTAAAAAGTCCTTAATAATTGAAATAAATTTAAATTCTAAATTATGACATTGAATTGATTCAATTTTATCTTGTTTAGAAGTAATTTCGTTAATAATTTGTTGAAAATTAGTAATTACGGAAATAAACTTTTCATTTGTAAATTTTTCTAATGTAGATTTGTTAAAGTTAAAAATTTCGTTAAAAAACTTTTCAGTTTCTTCGTAAAAAGCAGGTATTTCTAGGATTTCGAATATTTTTATTAATTTGAGAAATATTTCATTAATTTCTTCTATATAAATATCAACTTTTGTCTTTTTTTTAGATTCTTTAGCAGTAATTTTTAGCTCTTTTTTAGATTGAGTTTTTTCATGGATTGGCTCAGTTATTTCTTTAATTTCAGGAATTTCAACAATTTCTTCAGGCTTAAGTTCTATAATTGGTGGTAAAACTTCTTCTTCAAGGACTTGAACAACATCAGCAGAAATTTTAACTTGAGGAATATCGCCTCTTTGTTTTAAGTCTTCAATAATTTTCAAAATATAATCTTTATTAATTCCAAATTCATCAGATAATTTTGTTAGGTTTAGAATTTTATTCTTTTTTAATTCAAGGACAATATTAGACATAAATTCTTCATTTGTAGTAAAAATTGACTCTTGATCGTTAAAAAAACCATTTAATACATTTTCTTTTATCATATTTTTCATAATTCTTAATAATATATCTTGTGGAATACCAATAACTTGCGTAATTTTCTCAATTTCAATTTTTCCTGATAAATTTAGAATTTCTTTAATTGATTCTTGAATATATAGATAAGAAAGAAAATTATTATCTTTATCAATTTGACCACTTATTAGTTCATGATCTTCTAAGAAGGAAATAAAATTTATTATATCGGCTCTTTCAAGTTTGATTTCATCGGCTAACTTATTTATGGACATTTTAGAATGCGTCAAATTAGATAGAAATGAATTAAATTCATCATAATCTAATTTGTGGAAAATTGGAAAGTTTTGAATGATATCATTTTTAAATTTAATCCATTGGACTATATTTCCATTTTCATCTAAATGAGCGAAACATTGATCTAAAATTATATTGTAAGTTTTGTTATCAATTGATTCAATCACTTCAATACTATTACTAACTTCTAATTCATTAATTATATTTTTATTATTAAAATCCCAGACAGCAATATGACCATTTTCAGTGCCACAAATTAAATATTTACCATCAGATGTAACAGTGAATGAATTTATCTGTCCTTTATGTAGTTCTAATGTAAAAATCAGCTCAAGTTCTTCTAAATCCCAGATTTTTATATTATCTAATGAGTTAGATATTAGAAATTTTCCATTAGAAGATATTTTTAATGAATAAATTATAACGCCGAAATCATGTATTGTTCCAATTAACTTACCATTTTTAAAGTTCCATAACCGGATAGAACCATCAGTTGAACCAGAGATTATTTTAGAACCATCGTGGGTCATAATTATTATTTCAACCGAACCAACATGCCCTTTTAATGTTTTAATACAATTTTCTGTTTGTATATTCCATATTTTTATAGTTTTATCTCTAGAGCCACTGATAAGATATTTACCATTTTGAGAAAAAATTACAGAATTAACGCAGTCGTTATGGCCTTTGAAATTTTTGATACATTTACCGGTTTCCAATTCCCATATCTTAATTGTTTTATCAAAAGAGCTTGAAGCAAAATATTTGTTATCAGGAGAAAATGCAATAGAATATATTGAATCCGAATGATTTTCTAAAATTTTAGTACATCTGCATGTTTGTATATCAAAAATTTTGATAATATTATCCCAATGACCAGATATAATATATCTACCATCAGGAGAAACCGAAATTGTTTTGATAAAATTTTGATTTGTAGAAATCTTAGTACCTAATATCTGACGCTTATAAAGCATTTGAAATCCTCAACTTAAATTAATAAATTAATGCAATTTGTAATTTAATATTTTACTTTTATATGACATTTTAAAATCAGATAAAAATTAATTAATTATCTATTTATATTTTCCAATATTATTTATGAAATATTGATAACATTTGTTTTAATATAGGATTTTAGTAAAAAGTGGACATAAAAGTGCATAATTTTTATTCTGTGGATTACATCTAAAATCAATATTACCTTTTCCTTTATAAGCAATACACCCGCTTTTGCATAAATCAAATAAATTGCAATTTAAACAAGTATTTGGAATATCATAAGCAGAGTTAATAGATAAGGTAAGGTCTTTATTATATATTTCAATTATATCTGATTTTAAAACATTACCTAATAGGTACCTCTTATCCCGTAGTAATAAAATGCAAGGATAGACATCGCCATTTGCATCAATTACAAAATTATTTTTATAATTTATTTGGCATGATGCCCATTGTTGTCTATAAGTAAATAAATTAATATATTTACGATTAAAAATGCTCGGCTCAAATGAAATCTCAATTTCCGGGTCTAGTTTCCATTTAAAACGCTGGACATCAAAAATAAATTGCTCCCATTCTTCATTAGAAATTATATAATCAATTAATTCCATTCCTCGGCCTATTGGAGAAAAATAAAGTATTATAAAATTTTTTATTCCTATTTTAGTTAATTCTTGTAGTAAACTAGGATAACTTTCCATGTTTAATTTATTAACGCAGGTTGTAATAGCAAATTTAATTTTTTTATTTAAAAGATATTTGATGTTGTTTAAAGTAGTCTTAAAAGAGCCCTGCATATTTGCAATTTCATCATGGATTTTTTCAGTTCCATGAAGTGAAATAGTAAGAAAAATATTGAATTTTTCGATCCATTCAACTTGTTCAGGATTAAGAAAATGACCATTTGTAGCAATACTTATATTTATTTTTAATTCATTTAATTTTTCGCAAATATTTTTTAAATCAGGTCTTAAAAATGGTTCTCCACCAAAAATGTGGACTGATTTTAGGCCAAATCTGACAGCTTTTTCACATAATCCAATTATAAAATTTTCTTCTAATCCATTAAAATTACATTGATTTGGGTTCACAAAGCAATGAATACAATTTTGATTACATTTATCAGTAATACAAAAATTAAGATGATACAATTTTAACTCCTAATTTTCTTCAATAAAAGTCATTAATTCATTATAACTGGGTATTCCAAATCGAGCACCAATTTTCTGGATACATAAAGCTGCAACTGCGTTTCCCATTTTTCCACATGTAAATAAATCTTTATTATGTAGCAAACCTGAGAGAAACCCTGCAGAATAAGCGTCTCCAGCGCCCGTAGTATCCTTTACATCTACTTTGTACGACGGAATTACAAATTGCTCATTATTTTCATAATCGTTGATCAAAGATCCACGGGAACCTTGAGTAATAGCACAAATTTTCACAAATTTTTTTAACTTCTTCAAAGAATTTTCCAAATTATCATCAAAAATTTTTTTCAATTCACTTTCTGAGCTGATAAAAATATCAATTTTTGATATTAAAGGCTTAATATTTTCAAAAGGTTGGTCTGCTATCAATGCACCAGGGTTGAGCGAAATTAATACATCATTTTTCTGCGCGATTTCAGCAGATTTTATTAATGGAAGAATATTTTTAAGACTTGCAAGATGTATTAATCTTGAATTTTTAATATAATCTTCTTTTAATTCATTTGGATTTAACTCATTTGCTGCACCGCTAAAAGCATATAAGATACGATTACCTTTTTTATCGACAGCAGCATAACAATTTCCAGTAGGCAAGACTTCAGAAATTACCAAGTTTTCTATATTAATAGAATTTCTATTAAAATCATCAATTAATAGAGAACCAAATGGATCTTTACCTATTTTTCCAACGAAACCTGTTTTTAAATTTAATTTGGAACATGCAACAGCAGTATTTGCTGCAGAACCCCCGCATTTGAATTCTAATTTTGGTACAAAAACTTCATCATCTATGTTTGGAAATCGGTCGACTAATGCGACCATATCAATTAATGCAGCACCTTCGCAAATTATATCTAATTTCATCCTAGACCACCAACCCAACCTCTTACTTTTTTTCGCATTTCTTTTTGTATTTTTATTAGTTCATTTAATTTTTCATTAGTGATTGACCTAATATCATTAATTTGTGGGACAAAATTTTCTTTAATAAAATATGCTTTCAGAGAAGACGGAATTAAATCATCTGGAATTTTAGAGGGGTCCATCTTAAATTTTTCAAAATTTTCGTTCCAGTCTTTAATAAAATCCCAAATTTTTTTGTAATTATAAAAAATT
>Ga0190360_1002010_pt1 | contig 10161 bp, 8 predicted proteins | sample 48721834_MG_FD_161271 | JGI IMG/M metagenome (GOLD analysis project Ga0190360, IMG submission 161271) | Hydrothermal vent microbial mat bacterial communities from Southern Trench, Guaymas Basin, Mexico - 4872-18-3-4_MG | ecosystem: Environmental > Aquatic > Marine > Hydrothermal vents > Microbial... | reverse complement strand
TTCCCAGCTCCTCCACAGTGTAGCGGAGGAGCCTCGTTGCGGAATCGAGGGTGGTGAGGGCAAAGGAAACCACCATCACCGCGAGCAGGGTGGAGATAAGGGAAGAGGGAAGACCAACCGAGGAAACAAGATGGCTTGCTCCACCGATGAACGCCCTCAACTTGGGAGCAAGGGCGTTTGCCTTGGCGAAGGAGGCATAATGGATCTGCCAATCAGTCCGGGAGAGCCCGGAAACACAGGAGACGATCACCAGCATCGCCAGCACCCCTTCGGTCAACATCCCGCCATAGCCGATGAACAAGGCATCCCTTTCCGAGGCGAGCTGTTTCGAGGTGGTCCCGGAAGCAACCAAGGAGTGAAAGCCGGATATCGCCCCACAGGCAACGGTGATGAAGAGAAGGGGAAGAAGGGAAGGAAGCTCACCCACCCGGTTGATGGCTGGCGCGGATACCTCAGGACGAGCCACCAGAACACCGAGAAGAATAAGGATCAATCCAAGGTACAAGAGGAAGGAGTTCAAATAATCCCGTGGTTGGAGGAGAAGCCAAACCGGAAGGACAGAGGCGAGAAAGGCATAGCCGAGGAGGATAAAAACCCAGTTTCCCTTAGATATAAAGAGTATCGGATGGTTTACCCCGATAAAAAGGAAGAGGAAGGTGAGAAACAACCCAAGCAAGGTAGCGGGAAGTATCTTCACCCCTCGTCGGTAGATGAGGTACCCGATAAGGATGGCAATCCCCATCAGAGAGACGATGGGAACGATGGATTCAGGGTACATCCTTTCCCCATTCTCCCCCACGGTGAAGAGGATGGCGATGATATAGACGAAAACCCCCATCGCCAAGGATAGGAGGAAATAGATGATGAGAAGGAAGAGTATCCAGGCACGCTTGCCGATGAGCTCCCGACTGGCATCCCCGATAGAACGCCCCTGGTAGCGAAGGGATAGGGCAAGCGAGGAGAGATCGTGTACTCCTCCGATCAATATCGAGCCGAGAACCACCCACAAAAGAGCAGGAAGCCAACCCCAGATAACTGCGATAGCAGGACCCATTATCGGACCGAGGCCAGCTATTGAGGCGAAGTGATGTCCAAAAAGGACCTCCTTCGGCGCGGGAACATAATCGATACCGTCATTCACGAGGACAGCAGGGGTATTTCTCTCCGGGGTCAGAGAGAATACCCGGCGGGAAAGAAACCTTCCATAGGTAAAGTAAGCGATAACAAACGAAGCTAAGGTAATTAAAACGATGAAGACTGCGTTCATCTCACCTTGAGCTGAGGCTATTTAAGCCGATAATTGAAGGAAAAGAATAGGCTCATCCCTCCTAAGTTATCCTCCCCATAGTAATGGGAGACCCCACCTTCTCCAATCATATTGGGGAGATAGGTCCATCTACCCTCAACGGAGAAACTCATCCTGCTCCGCTTCAAAAACTCCAATCCGAAAAGGAGGAAGAAACTAACCTTGTTCATCTCAAACTTGGGGATGGATACCTTAGCCTGAGAGGTCTCCTGGTAACGGAAGAACCCCATCCCTCCCCCCACATAGGGGGAGAACTTCTCCTTCCGATATAACTGATATCCTCCACCAGCGGTAACCGCGAGTATCGAGGAAGTAAGCGGAATATCGGTCCTGAAGATCTTGCTTCCGGAGACGAAGACCCGACTTCCCGATTTTTTGAAATAGTCCACCCCTCCGGTGAGAAAAAGGCCATAGGGAAGGTCCACCTTTGCCCCTGCGCCGTAGATAAAGCCACCAGGGCTACCGGTCACTGCCCGGAAGCTTTCCTTGGCATAAAGAAGATAGGAATAACCCACCTTACCGGAAAGGGAAATACCCTTAATACCGGAAGAAAAGGCACAAGCAGAAACAGAAATAAGGAGTAATCCTCCTATTGCCAATACCCTTTTCACTTTTTCCCCCTATTTGTTTATTCCAAGACCAATAAGAAGGTTCTTCGCGTTCACCAAGCCGTAACCGTATTCCTTATCCTTGCCCGGATCGCCTAAATCGGTCGCCGTGTAGCGAAAGGCGTCATAGATTACAGCGGGATCATCGATCCCGTAAAGGGATATGAGAAGGGCAGCCAATCCCGCCACATGGGGGGCAGCTGCCGAGGTACCGGAAGCGAAATAGTAGGCAAACTTGGTGTAATTGGGCACGAGAAAGGACTGGGCTAATACCCCGTCGGGATAGCTATCGTTATTGGCATCAGCGGAGAGGTCCCCCCCTGGAGCAACCACATCAAGCCCCTCCCCCCGGTTGGAGTAGGGGGCGACCTTCCTGTTGTAATCGACCGCGCCAACAGCCAGCACTTCGGGATAGCGGGCAGGATAATCGACATCCTCGGGCGTTGGGGTTGCCTGGGCTTCATTCCCCGCGCTTGCCACCAGAACCACTCCATTCTGATAGGCGAAGCTGACCGCATCCTTCCCCGCCTGGGAATAATCAGGACCTCCCAAGCTCATATTTATCACCTTTGCCCCGTTTAGAACAGCGAACCTTATCGCTTCCGCTAAATCGGCAAAGGTTCCTTCTCCTGCCCAGTTGAGCACCCGAAGGGGCATAATGGAGGCGTTGAAGGCGATCCCTGCCACCCCCATCCCATTATTGGTCGTCTCCGCGATCACCCCGGTGACGAAGGTACCGTGCCCGAAGAAGCCCGCTCCTTCATCATTTGGATGTTCGTCCCGATCGACGAAGTCATAGCCAGGGACAAAGTTGGTCCCGGAAAGGTCCGGTGCCTTAGCGAAACCATTATAATCCTCATAGGCGACCCCGGAATCGAGCACCGCCACAATTACACTTGGGTCAGCACCGAAGGAGAGGTCCCACCCTTTAGGAAGGTCTATTTGGGTAAAATGCCACTGGTAGTTGAAGTATGGATCGTTCGGGGTGAAATGAGCGTACACATAGTAATTTGGCTCGGCATAGACCACATCCGCCCTCTTCTTAAGGAGAGAAACCGCCTCCTCAACCTTAACTCCCCGAGCAAGCTTCACCCGTTCGAAATCGGCGTATTCCGAGACCCTCTCGATCTTCCCTCCAAGCAGGCGCACCACCCTCTGCACATCTTTAGCCCTTACCTCGGGAACAAATTTTACGATCACCTCACCAGGGACATACCTTCTTTCACCCCGATGAAGGATCATCCTCATACCATAAAGCTCTGCCTCCCTCCCTGGAAAAGCAGGAGGAGTAAAGCCAATTCCTTCTGTCATTCTGAAAAAGAGCCTTCCCCCCAAGGGTGGTCTGGGAGGAGCAATCCCGTCATCATTTACAGGCAGGAAGAAAAGGAGTGAAAAGACCAATATACCAAAAGAAGCGATCACCTCTCCCTTAAACCTCATCTAACGCCCCCTTTCATTAAAACTGATAGCCAAAGGTGAACCCCATACCGAGATCGCCCAATCCCTTCTGGTAAGAAAGGGAGAAATCAAACAACATCCCCCTCCCCCTGAGCCCTAAACCACCAGCAACGAGAAAACGGGACAGCAAGGGATCGTCCGAAGCGAAATTATAACTCGCCCCACCCCTCACCGCTATCGTTCTTCCTTTAAACCACTTCTCAGCGCCGAAGGAAAGCTCCCTCATCCTGGGACCCACATCCCCAAAGCGGTTCTCGGTGATATCGTAATCGCATGAGATGGTAAGGGAGTTAGTGGCAAGAACGGCTAAGCCCACCCGCCACCGAGGCTTGAGGACAAGCTTATCACCAAGGGCGGTCTTAAAGCTCGGTTTAGAGACATCCTTTCCCACCACCCCCAGCCGAACCCGAGGGCTTAAAATCGCTAAGAAGCCGAGATCGAAGGAGAAGGAACCCTCTTCCTCCACCCTCCTGGTGAAAGCGCGATGATAAAGCTCCTTCGCCGAAAGTCCGGTCTCATACTCCCCAAGCAACCTTTCCTCAAGGAGGTAAGTCCTCCCCTTGATATACTTCACATTCGCCCCAAAGAAGAGATCGGGAAGAAGGGGAAGAGATAAAGAGAAGATATACTCCTTACTCTTAAATCCTCGGTAGCGGAGGACGGTCTCGTTGTTCCCGATGTAGTCGGGAGAGCTCGGATCACCGCTTATCCTTTCGGCATCGGGAATCGGATAGAGAAGAGCATTCGAGCCATAAAGCACACCGAAGGAATATCCCCCTCCCCCAACAACCCAGGACCAGCCACTTCCTCCAGAAAGGGAGGAGTAAGGAGAAGAAAGTCCAGCAATGACATCAGCAAGCTCAGGGGAGAGGGAGGAAGGATAATCAGAGAGATACCCGTCGGCTTGGGAGAGAAGTTCTACCATTTGTCCTCGATTAACAAGCTCCCTCCCCGCAGTAAACAGCATCTCCCCCCGCTGGTAGAGAAAGGAGAGGGAAGCGGGGTTCCAGTAGTAGGCGGTAGCATCATCCACTACGGCAACGAAGGCACCGCCCATCCCCTTCGCCCTCGCCCCATAATGATAGAACTGCTGTCCTAAAAGGGAGAAAGATACAAGGAGAAATAAGGGAAAAAGATAAAAAACACCTCTCCTCATCACTCCCTCCGAGATCTCCGGTATTACTCCTCCACCTTACCGAACTTAGAGATCTCCTCCTGATAATACCGCCGGAAGAGAACCTCCCACTCCGGGCTTCCCTCGACTATGTTCCGCTTTAATGAACGGATCTTCTCCATCGCCCTCTTTTCCGCTTCCTCATCCTTTTTGAGCTCGGCGATTATCACCTTGACGATCTCATTCCTCACATCGTTTCTCGGCTGATGGAAGATAACCCGGTCGTCATTAGCCAAGGCGTCAACAATGAGATGGGAAAGATGAACCACTTTATCCCGACTCAGCTTCATCGAGCATCCTCCTCTAAAGTATTATCCCCCGTTCCTTAGCCAGCTTCGCTTTCACCATCTTGAATAGCTCGTGGTACTCGGCGTTCTCCCGCCAGATCTCATCGCTGTATTTACTCAGGATCTCCCGTACCTCCTCGTTCAATCGATCTTCGATGGAGAGCTCCTCGGTGATGACATTCGCCACCTTCTCCAAGATCAATTTCTCATCCTTGGAGATCTCGATGAACCCCTCCTTCTTGAGATGTTTTATTATCTCGAAGGAAAGAAGCTCAATCTGATCTTTGGAAAGCCTCATTTTGCATCACCACCAGATTTATTATAACCCCCATGTCAAGAAAAGTTAAGGATTACCCCCCTTTTCCCCCTTCTCAGCGAGTTTTTTCTTGAGCTCTTTTATCCTTTTCAGGGCGTAATCACCCTTCTTGCTCCCTTTAAACCTCTTCGCCACCTTCCGGTAGAGTTTTATCGCCTCCTCATATTTCCCCTCGCCTTCGTAGATTTCTCCAGCGCGGAAACAGGCGGTGAGCGCCCACATCGGGTTTTTTGCATGAAGGTAGGTCACCTTGAGGTACTCGAGAAGTGCCTCTTCCGTTCTTCCCAGCCGGGCTAAACACTCAGCGAGGTAGAATTGAACCTCGGTCTTTGTCTCCTCGTTCCTCGTATTGGCTAATATCGAGCGACAGGCTTTAACTGCCTGTTCATACCGTCCGAACGACTGAAGAAGGAGCACGAGGCGCACCCGCTCCTTTATCATCACCTTGGGATCGGCTAAATTGGCTAAAAACGCCTCATAATAGGGGATGGCACTGCTTAAATCCCCAAGCTGTTCATAGGAGTAACCGAGGAGATAGAAGATCCGATCTCGCACCTTGGCGAATTCAGGATCATTCACTATCTTCAAGAAGTGGGGAATAGCGTCTTTGAACTTCTTCTCTCTAAAATAGATGTTGCCCAACCTCCGCTCAGCGAGAGGGACAAACTTGCTCTCTGGAAAGTCGGTTATCACCTTCTGATAATAGAGGATCGCCTTGCTGTACACCCCTCTCCGCCGGTAGAGCTCTGCGAGCTCAAAACTCGCCTTATCGGATACCGGGCTTCTGGGAAATTGAGAGAGAAGCTTCTTATAGGTAGCAATTGCTCGCTTTATCCTCCCCCGGGCGAGAAGGGCATTAGCCTTGTCGAGGAGATCGGAGGCATCGGTCAGGCTTCCCGGGTTCCCAAAGCGGAACTCAGGGATCGAGGAAAGGAGCGATTGATAGTCCCCCTTCGTCAAATAGATGTCCTTCAGCCTCTTCTCCGCTATCTGAGCAAACTCTCCCCTGGGGAATTTCGAGAGCAAGCTATTAAACGCCTCTATCGCCTTCTTCTCATTCTTCAGGGCGAGGTAGTTGTCGCCGAGCATAATGAGGGAATGCTGGGCAAGTTCGCTATCAGGAAAGCGGGAGACGAGCTTAGCTAAAGCATCGTTTGACTCTTTAAGCTTCCCGGAAGCAAGATAGGAAAGCCCGAGGAAGTAAAGCCCCTTTGCCCGATATTCGGGGGATCCTCCCTTTCCCGCGAGCTCGGAGAAGGAGGAACAGGCATCATCATAGGCACCGATCTTATACTGCCCAAAACCCAGGTTGAACAAAGCATCAGGGAAGAGCTTTTTCGCCTCATCGGAGACCGCCTCCTCGAGCGCTTTCTTGAAATGGGGCACCCCCGCTTCGTATTTTCCCTCCGCATAATAAGCCTTTCCAAGGTAGTAGTGAGCCTCGGCTATCCGCTCCGAATGGGGAAACTCCTTGATGAAACGAGTAAAGAGATCAACCGCCTTATCCCAGCTTCTTGCATCGTAGTAGCACTTGCCGGAGGAAAATATCGCCTCCTCCTTTATCTCTCGATCGAGGAAGTGGTCAGCTATGTAGAGATAACCTGAAGCGGCATCGTTGAGTCTCCCCATATCACGGAGAATATCCGCCATAAGGAAATAAGAATCAGCCAAAAGGGCGCTCTGAGGATAGTTCTTCACCAACCGGGAAAGAAGCGCCACCGCCTTTTCCTTCCTGCCTGCCTTAAGCTCTGCCTGAGCTGCCATCATCAGCGCTCTATCGGATAGCTCACCTCGCTCATTGAGGGAAACGACCTTCAAGAAAGCCTTGGAGGCGGACTCGTAATCTTCCTTCCTGAAGTAAAGCGTACCCAACCGATACCACTCGCGATATAGCGGTTCGGGATCATCCTCCATCTTGATGAATCTCTCAATCGCCTCGATGGCAGAAGCGATTCTTCCCTCATTAGCATAACAATCGGCAAGGGCGATAAGTGCTTTTTTCGCTGGTTCCTCATTTGGGAATTGAGAGACAACCTTAAGAAATCCCTTTATCGCTGCTTCCCGCTCGTTCATAAAGAGAAATACCCTTGCTTCACGATAAAGCCTCTCCGCCTCGCTTTCCTTCCTCTCCGGCGCCACCTTGAGGGCGAGCTCATATGCTTCCTTATCCTTCTTCTCCCGATGAAGCGCCCAGGAGAGAGCAATGATCCCCTCCTTGAAATTCGGGTCAATCTCCACCGCTTTAGCGAAAAGGGTTTCCGCCTTCTTATAATCCTTCCTCCTGTAAGCGATAAGACCTAAGCGGTAGTAAGCCTCCTTCAAAACATCCTTAGCGAGCTCAGCCCCGCTCTTTTCTACAAGCGAGCGATAACTCCCCTCGGCCTGCTTGTAGTCTCTCAACTCAAAGTAGGTTCGGGCGAGTTTCATTCCATAGGAGAGATCGTTCGTTTTCTTGTAAATCTCCTTGAGGTAGGGGACAGCCTCCTTAAGCCTTTTCTCCGCCAGGTAGAGCTCGGCAAGTTTCTTCTTCGCCCCGAGCCTCACCTCAGGGGAGAAACCCTTCCTTCTCGCTATCTCCTTAAATTTAGCCTCCGCTTGATCAATCTTATCGAGCAGGCGATATGTGGTAGCGAGGAGAAAGGAAGCCTCCTCCACCCGTCTGCTTTTGGGAAATTTGGCAAGGAACGAGGAAAGCGCCCTCTCCGCCTCGGCGAACTGGTGAAGGCGGAAGTAGCCCTCACCAAGATAATAGGATAGTTCCTCTACCCTTCTTGATTCCGGATGTTCCTTCAGAAACAGCTCAATCCTCTTAACCGCGAGGTCATAGATACCATCTGAGATGAGACCCTTGATAAGGGTGTATTCCTCCCTTTCCGCCCGCGTCTCCCTCGGTGTCTTCCTTACAACCTTTTTCTTCGCCTGGAAGGAGGAAGAAGCCACCCCAGAAAAAACCAGAATCACCAAAGCTAAAATTAGAGGATATTTCTTCATCTTCATCCCTATTCTCCATCCCTTAAGCTATTAGCACAACCAAGGATAAATTGCAAGGAAGAGCCGGTTGACATAGAAATGGGGACTGGATATAGTGAACCTGCCATAGTAGAGTAAGAAGAAATGTTATTCCGAATAAACGCTTTTTTAAAGGACAATTCGCCTCTTTTCGCTGCATTATTCGGCTTAGCCTTCATCTATCTCGGGATAAGCTTCATCCATCGGATAGAAAAGGACGGAGGAACCGACTTCAATGTCTATTACCAGGCAGGAAAGCTCATCAACAAAGGGATGGCGAACGAACTCTACACCTTCACCACAGGCAGAGGTTGGCACTATAACTACCCTCCTCTTTTCGCCATCCTCATCTCACCATTAAGTATACTTCCCCTAAGGGAGGCGGGGTTGGTATGGTACCTCTTAAACCTCGTTTTTCTCTTTTTCTCCCTCAGGCTACTCTTAAGATTGAGGAGCGAGGATTCGCTTCTTCCCTTAGCCTTTACCATCATCTACGGTGCGGGAGCAGTAGGGGAAAACCTTATGGTAGGGCAGGTGAATATCCTCATCACCCTCATTATCCTCATCTCCTTCAGTCTTATTGAGAAGGAGAAGGGGTTTGCTGCTGGAATACTTCTTTCCCTCGCTTCAACGATAAAGGTGATCCCCATCATCCTGTTCTTTTACTTCTTTTTAAAGCCGAAAAGGCGGGTTTTTATGGGAGGATTCGTCGGTTTTCTTCTCTTCCTTTTAATAATCCCCTCTCTCTTCCTCGGGGTAAGAGGATGTTTAACCACCAATCTCAAATTCGCCAAGGAGATGATATTACCTCACTTGGGAGCAGAAAGCGGAGGAACCATCTACGCCCTGAAAACCGATATCACCGCCACTGCCAACCAATCGTTAAATGCGGTATTGGCTCGATTTTTCAGCAGGAGGGGAGAGGTCTTCCCCTCGATTCATCTTATATCTCTTTCCCCCTCTTCGGTTAAGTTGATCGCGAGCCTAACTCAATTCCTTCTCTTCTTCCTCACATTATTCTTCACCCTGGTAAAAAGAAGAAGGGCAACCCTCCTTGAGCTCTCGCTCTTTATCCCCCTTATGTTCCTTCTATCTCCAGAGATCAAACTGAGACAGCTTCCGCCACTTGCCATCGTCCCCTTCTTCCTTATAGGTGATGGCCTTCTTAAAACTAACCCCCCTAAAAAACACCGTCTCCTCGCGATCATATTTCTTCTCTTATCCTTCGTCTCTCTATCCCTAATTGGGATGAGGTACTTCCAGCTTTTCGGGGTGGGGCTCGCTGGGGTGTTTTTCCTCTGGTTATCCCTCTCCCTTTTGCTTCTCGGGATGGGAAAGGAGCTCTCCAATTGACACAGCAACTTAGCCTCTGGTAGCATATCCTCATGGTTTCATAAACAGCAAGGAGGAGGCTATGATCGAAGCGGTCATTTTCGATTTCGGTGATACCCTGATGGTGGAGTACGACGATATCAAGAACATTCCCCTCTGGGAGATGGAGCTAACCAAGATGGAGTATGCTGACGAAGTACTTGCGGAACTGAAGAAGAAATACCGCTTAGGCTTGATAAGCAACACCGACCAATCGGGGGAGAAAGAGCTCCGCGATGCGCTAAGGAGGCTCGGCATCGAGCACTACTTCGATGTGGTGATCGCCACCAAAGATGTGGGGGTGAATAAACCGGATCCCCTTCCCTTCAAGAAGGCGCTTTCCGCCCTTGGGGTAGCTCCGGAGAAGGCGGTGATGATAGGGGACAGGGCAGCCTGCGACATCCTGGGGGCAAAGAGGGTGGGGATGAAAACCATCCTCTTCCGCTTCCGCGACCGCTACCCAGAGCCAAAGGGGGAGGAGGAAGAGCCGGATGCCCGGGTCCACTCCCTAAAGGAGATACCCAAGATAATCGAGCGCCTGAGCAACGAAGATTAAAAAACAACCCCTGCCTCAGTAGTAAATCCACCCTCAAAGGCAGGGTTTCCCTTTATCGTCTCTTTTGATGAATGAG
>Ga0190360_1002009_pt1 | contig 10162 bp, 9 predicted proteins | sample 48721834_MG_FD_161271 | JGI IMG/M metagenome (GOLD analysis project Ga0190360, IMG submission 161271) | Hydrothermal vent microbial mat bacterial communities from Southern Trench, Guaymas Basin, Mexico - 4872-18-3-4_MG | ecosystem: Environmental > Aquatic > Marine > Hydrothermal vents > Microbial... | reverse complement strand
ATCGAGGGCGATATCCCGGAGTATGGTTCCCGCACTTTTAGTAATTCTCTGGAGAATTATATTTTCAAGCCGGTAGTAGTAGGAGGGCGCAACCGAATTAGATACAGCGGGAGTTTGACCCGACCACAGGGAAGCGGATCTCCTAACGATCAGGTTAATCTCACCTTGGATATTTCAAAACTTGTTTTTTCTTCAGTGACCGGGGTCTTAACCAATGTAACAGTTTCTATTGATAGCGAAGAGACAGATGTTGATATTCCTGAGGAATTTGAAGGGTTTCAAATAGGTTCCGCTGAGCTGAAGCTTGCACTTAACATGGGTGTTTTATTCCCGCTGCGTCTCAATCTTTCTGTTCAGGCTCTGGAGTGCAGGGGAAATCTACCATCACCGATTGTTATAGATACATTGATTACACCAACTGGGACAACGTCTGATACAATTTATATTCCCGATGTAGCTGCTTTTATTAACAGTTTACCCACTAAGATTCTGGTAAGTGGGTCTGTGGAAATAGGAGATGGCGTTACACACGCAACCATTTCGGATACAAACACTGTTAATGGAAAGGCAATTTTTCAGGCCCCTTTAACTTTTTCCTTTCCTTCCAGGACAAACGAGAGTGATGTGGAAAATATAGAGCAGGATGAGGATGCAAGGAAAACCATCAAAGATATTCGGAAAAGGTTTGTGAGCGGAGAAATGGTAGCAACAGTTATAAACCATCTTCCTTTAGGTGTAGATAGCGTCTTAATCTGTTTTGCAAAAGACAGCGCTTCTGTTTTTAATAATCCCGATCTGAAAATTGGATTGTCCATGAAAAGCGGTACGGTGAGTGGGACTCCAGGAGTGGTAATAGAGCCGGCAACGAGCGAGAATGAAATGATGGTAACAAACGAAGATCTAAAACTTTTTGAAGAAAATGAAGTGGTTTACTATGGTACGAAGTTTGAGTTCCCGGGAACCCAGGGGATGGTTAAAGTATGCCCTTCAGATTATATCAGAATTCAGGCTGTTATAAAAGCTAAGGTTCGTGCCGACTTTTCTAGCGATGATGAAGATGAGGAAGGAGGTGGATCATGAAAGGCTACAAATTCTCCATTTTAGATAGAGTTATAGTATTCTTTTTCCTTTTGTGTTTAATCCCGTCAGGGCTTTTAAGCCAGATGACAGCCCGTGGTTTGGGTATGGGAGGGGCGTATACAGCTTTAGCCAGAGGTGTTCATGCCCCGATCTGGAATCCGGCTAACTTAGGACTGCCTGACAATCCGAAATTTTCCATGACTTTTTTCTCTATAGAAACAGGGGTCTGGAACAACAGTTTAAATAAGGGAATGTATGACAAATATTTTGTTAATGGGACCAAAGATCAGGATGGTAATATTGTCTGGGAACAACAGGATGTAGAGGATATATTGAATCACATTCCCGATGACGGACTTGGTTTGAATGCAGAAGTATTTGTGAGAACTCTTTGTTTTTCTGCAGGACGATTTGCGCTTTCTTTCGGGGCAAATGTGGGGAGTTTTGTTCAGCTGGATAAGACGCTTTTTGAGCTTCCCCTGGCGGGAAACGAGCTTAATAAAAAATATACCCTGAATAATATGGACGGTGAAGCACTGGGCATTGGTACGATTAGTTTTTCTTTGGGAGAGCCTGTTAAGGTCTCTTTTGCAGATGTTTTTGCTGTGGGGGGGACGTTTCATTTGTTCTACGGGGGTGGCTACGCAAAAGTCGACAGTGCAGATTTCTCTTTTACTACAGCGAGTTATGGGTTTGACATAGATGGAAGTTACAAAGCTACCCGTGCTCTGGGTGGTCTTGGTTGGGGTGTTGATATGGGAGCTGCTGCTCAGATAGGGGAAAAATTGATACTAAGCTTTGAACTCGCCAATGTTTTGGGTTCTATCCCGTGGTCAAATGAGATTAAGAGTGAGGTTGGCTATATTAGAGGCGATTCTTTAACAGTACTCAATGCCGATGAAAACAACAACGATGAAGATGTTGTCGACGATTCCTCATGGACTGTTGAAGGTGAAAAATTTTCAACTAAACTTCCTGCTGCAGTTAGGCTTGGATGCCTCTATAGAGAAGGGGCGGTTGTCTTAACAGCGGATTACTATCAGAGTTTTAAGAACGGAGCTTGGAGTAGTTCTAAGCCGCGATTTGCTGTGGGTACAGAATGGCAGAAGATCCCATGGTTGCCACTTCGGGCAGGTGTAGTGTTGGGTGGTAGAATTGGTTTTGGAACATCCTTTGGATTTGGTATTCGGCCTGGGAAATTTGTGCTCGACCTCGGTATTATGAATCGTGGTTTTATTTTCCCCAAAAACAGCAAGGGTTTAATAATAGCACTAGACATGGGAGTGGGTTTTTAAAAACTTGGTGTTGTTCCAAAAGTTGTAAAGAATAACTAAGCTTTGGCAGGTTTAAGGGAAAATTTGGTGTGTAGTTTATATTCCTTGACTTTAATAAGGGACGCAGAAAAATATAAGATTGTCAGAGTTTAGATTATTAATGTTTGAGAGATGGGGATAAGCTCTTCAGAAATTTGTAGGCATTGAAGAGCTTTTCGACTATTTATGTGCTAAACCTTGCCAAAATGCGAATTTACAGGAGTCCATTTATATAAAAAGTGAACCAATCATATTTTACAGGAGGTATGGAATGGTTGAAACAAGCAAGACAAATGTAAAGGGTACGTTGGGTATTTTAGTGGGAGGGGGGCCTGCACCAGGATTAAACGGAGTAATCTCAGCCGTTACAATAGAAGCACGGAGGCGAGGATTAAAGATATATGGGATCTACGATGGTTATAAATGGCTTGTAAAAGGAGATAAGAAAGAGTTGATGAACCACGTAAGAGAACTTCGGATAAGAGATGTTTCTCGGATTCACTTTGACGGTGGTTCAATATTGCGTCTCTCGCGAACCAATCCATTAAAAGTAGAAAATGGTGTAGAGAACGCTGTCAAAATGTTGTTGAAACTAGGTATTCAATACATGGTTACAGTGGGTGGAGACGATACTGCCTACGGCGCCTATGAAATAGCAAATGCTGCTAAAGGGAAAATCAAATTTGCCCATGTCCCAAAGACAATAGATAATGATCTTCCTTTGCCGGACAATCTTACAACATTTGGTTTTCAAACAGCACGTGATCTTGGAGCAGTACTGGTGAAAAACTTAATGGAGGATTCGCGTACTACAAACCGCTGGTATATAGTGGTTACTATGGGGCGTTATACAGGTCATTTAGCACTGGGGATTGCCAAATCAGCAGCTGCCACACTGGCAATTATACCTGAGGAGTTCGAGACAGGTGAACATATTTCTATCCATCATGTTTGCGACATATTGGAAACCTCCATTCTTAAGCGTCGAGCAATGGGGCATCGTTATGGAGTTTTAGTTATTGCTGAAGGCATTGCAGAGCGATTAAGCGAGGAGGAACTGCAAAAAATTCCTGGAGTTAGTATAGAGTATGATTCTTACGGTCATTTAAAATTATCAGAAATAGAACTTGGTAAAGTGATTAAAGAGGAAATTGAGAACCGTTTTGCTAAACGTGGAGATAAAGCCGAGCTTGTAGAACTTAATATAGGATATGTTCTCCGATGTGCAGATCCTATTCCTTTTGACCAGGAATATACTCGTGATCTTGGATATAACGCTGTAGAGTACTTACTCAGTGATGATCCACAATATCAATCTAACGCCATGATTGTTGTGGACAATGGAAAGCTCCGTCCTTTGCCGTTTGATAAATTGATTGACCCACGAACAAAAAAGACAGCCGTGCGTTTTGTTGATATTAAAAGTGAATCGTATAAAGTTGCCAGAAGTTACATGGTGCGTCTTGAAAAGAGAGATTTTGAAGATCGCGATCTTCTCCATAAGATGGCTGAAGCAGCTAAAATGACAGAAAAAGAATTTGTTGATAGGTACGGTTATTTGGTCTGAGTATTCTACCCTGTTTTCAAATTGAGTATAGAATTTGGAAAAAGCTTTTTTCAAAACGATTTCTGATATCTTTCTCGATTTTGTGTACCCTGCTACCTGTATGTACTGCGGAGCAAAACTGGGTGGTGGAAAACAGATTTGCTCTGATTGTTGGGATGAACTTTTTAGTTCGATGAAATTAACGTTCCAGAAGAACAGGGCTGATTTTCATCATCTGATAGGAGAAATTTTCTTCGATGAGGTAGTTACGTGTTGGTCATATACGCCGGAGATCGGAAAGTTGGTTCATAGAATAAAGTATCAGCGTGGGAAAAAGTTGGCTGTCTTGATTGGAAATATGGTGGGAGAAGCACTAAAAGATTATTCTGAGGAATGGCGAGATGGCATTATAGTCCCTGTTCCTCTTCACAAAGTTCGTTATCGGGAAAGAGGTTATAATCAGAGTAATCTTCTCTCCGCGGCCATAGCCAGTAAACTTTTTCTTCAAACTCTACCTGATTTTCTTGTCAGATATCGTAATACTTCGACCCAGACTAAACTCTCTGCTGAAGAAAGACAAAAGAATGTGGAAGGTGCTTTTGGCCTCCGAGAAATAAATCTTGTCGCTGGCAAGCAAGTCGTGCTGGTGGATGATGTTATAACCACAGGGGCGACAATGAATAGTTGTGCTTCGGTTTTAAAAGAGGCAGGGGCAAAAAAAATAGTTGGGATAGCTTTAGCGCGTCCTACATTATAAAGTTTAGATTCTCTAAAGTTATTTTATTTTTGTGGGATGCAATTTTTTATTTAATTTTTCTTGACATTTGGAATAAAAATTTTTATAATTTAACTTACCTTATTTATTAGAACACTGATAGATTTTTGTTGTAGTTTTATTATTAAGTAAAGGAGGAAAACATGGCAGTAAAATTAGGAATTAATGGGTTTGGGAGGATAGGTCGACAGGTTTTTAGAATAGCTGAGAAAAGAGATGACATTGATGTTGTAGTAATTAATGATATTACAGACCCCGAGACACTTGCTCATCTTTTAAAATATGATTCTTCTTATGGTATTTTTGATGGAGAGATTGAGGTGGTGGACGATGGGATGGTGGTCAATGGAAAGAAGGTCAAAGTTACAGCTATACGAGATCCCGAACAACTTCCATGGAAAGACCTTGGAGTTGATATTGTAATTGAGTCTACAGGGGTTTTTCGTAAACGTGCAGACATTGAGAAACATTTCAAAGCTGGCGCACGAAAAGTGTTGCTTTCAGCTCCAGCAAAGGATCCGATCGACGCTACAATTGTGTTGGGTGTGAATGACGGAGAACTTAAACCAGAACACAGGATTGTTTCTAATGCCTCCTGTACAACGAATTGTTTTGCTCCTCTTGTTAAAGCGCTTGACGACTCTTTTGGAGTTGTGCGTGGTTTAATGACCACAGTACACGGTTATACTGCTGACCAGCGACTTCAGGATGCACCCCATAGCGATCTTCGCCGAGCCCGTGCCGCTGCGGTTAATATCGTCCCTACAACTACAGGTGCTGCTAAGGCTGTGGGCATGGTAATTCCAAAACTAAATGGTAAATTAGACGCAATGGCCATTCGAGTTCCTGTGCCAGTAGGTTCTCTTGTAGACTTTACTGCTGAATTGGAAAAGAACGTTACGAGGGATGAAGTTAATCAGGCAGTTAAGAAAGCAGCGGATAGTTATCTAAAAGGAATTCTTCAATACTGTGAAGAGCCCGTTGTTTCCAGCGATATTGTTGGAAATTCCCATTCCAGTATTTTTGATTCCCTTTCCACAAAGGTTATGGATGGGAATATGGTAAAAGTTATAAGCTGGTACGATAATGAATGGGGTTATTCCTCGCGAGTTGTTGATTTAATAATAAAGATGGCTCAGATGTAAGTTGTGTCACCCTGTGTTTATTAATAGATAAAAAATGTGGTTTTATAGAATATTGGCTTAAAAGTTCAAAACACGATTTTTTCAGAGGTGACTAACTGCCCGATTGCTTTTGTGCGGTAAAAGTAGTACATTGAGATTATGAACAGAAAGCAGACAGCCGTATACCGAATGTCAGACAGCCGAGACGACGACTTTGTTCCCGGCAAACCGGCAGAGCGTATTAGACTTGTCTGGGCTCTGACTAGAGAAATTGCCTCTCTGAGTAAAAAACACGATGCTGAACGAGGATTACAAAGACATGTTACGCGCCTTGTCCGAAGAGAAGGTTAAATTTCTCCTCGTCGGTGCTTATGCAATGGCAGCTCATGGTTATCCTCGGACTACTATGGACATAAACATTTGGGTTATGCCGTCACCTCAGAATGCTGATGCCGTGCTACGAGCACTGCGGCGCTTTGGCGCACCTCTACACAATTTGACAAAGGAAGACCTCCAGAAAGATGGAACCATTTTTCAGATCGGAGTTGCCCCAAGGCGAATCGACATCATTACAACGGTTTGATTTATTGAAAGGAACAACATGAAAAAACTTACAATAAAAGATGTTGACCTGAAGAGCAAACGATTGCTCATGAGAGTTGATTTCAATGTGCCCTTAGATGAAAATCAAAACATTACAGATGATAGGCGAATACAGGCTTCATTGCCTACGATTCAATATGCAGTGAATCAGGGAGCAAGGGTAATTCTAATGTCTCATCTGGGACGTCCAAAAGGAAAAGTTGTTCCATCAATGAGTTTACAACCAGTAGCGAGGAGACTGGGAGAGTTATTAGGTAAAGAGGTTAAATTTGCTCCTGATTGTGTTGGACCTGAGGTAGAACGTCTGGCAATGGGACTTAAAGATGGAGATGTTCTCCTTTTAGAGAATGTCCGGTTTCATAAGGAAGAAACGGAAAACGATCCGGAGTTTTCCAAGCAGTTGGCAAAGTTGGGGGAAATCTATGCCAATGATGCTTTTGGTTCTGCACACCGGGCTCATGCTTCAACAATCGGCGTTACCCATTATTTCACCAAATGTGTTTCTGGGTTTTTGATGGAGAAGGAATTAACATATCTTGGTGAAGCATTAACTAGTCCGAAACGTCCCTTTGTGGCGCTTCTTGGAGGTGCAAAAGTAGGAGATAAAATTCCCGTTATTGAAAATCTTCTTAAAAAGGTAGACCGACTGCTTATCGGGGGTGGTATGGCCTATACTTTTTTAAAAGCTCAGGGTAAGGAAATAGGTAAGTCACTGCTGGATGAAGAAAATATAGATTTTGCCAAACGTATATTAAAGGAAAGTTTTAATAAAATTCTCTTGCCCGTTGACTGTTTAGTGTCAGATGAATTTGATTTTGGGACCAGACATGTTGGAAAAACAGAAATTGTTCCTGTAGATCAAATTCCTTCTGAGTGGGTAGCGCTTGACATTGGTTCACAGACTATCGATGCTTTTTCAAAAGCGTGTAAAGAGGCTAAAACAATTGTCTGGAATGGTCCCATGGGCGTTTTTGAGATAGATGTAACCGCCAGGGGGACATTTGCTATTGCGAATCTTCTCGCCGATCTCACTGAAAAAGGCGCGATAACTGTAATTGGAGGTGGTGATTCAGCTTCTGCTGTAAAAAAAGCAGGAGTTGCCGATAAAATGTCTCATGTTTCCACAGGTGGAGGAGCCTCGCTTGAGTTTCTGCAGGGGAAAGAACTCCCAGGTGTAGCTGCTTTAACCAATGCGTAAGGAGTAAAGAATTATGCGTGTTCCTTTTGTGACAGGTAACTGGAAAATGCATACAACAGCTAGAGAAACCAGGGATTTACTTAATTCCCTGAAAGCGCTCTTGAAAGATATTAATAAGATAACTGTTGCTGTATGTCCTCCCTTTCCGTATCTTTTTCTTGCTTCCGAAATCCTTGAGGGAAGTTCTATCCATGTTGGTGCTCAGAATATGTATTGGGAAATAGAAGGAGCATACACAGGAGAAATTTCTCCTCGAATGTTAAAGGACGCAGGATGTGAATTTGTTATTATAGGTCATTCGGAGCGGAGAAAACTGTTTAAAGAAACAGACGAAATGGTTCATCGTAAAATCCAGGCGGCTTTGACCGAGGGATTACATCCTATTGTCTGTGTGGGAGAGACGCTCGAAGAAAGAGAGAATGGGAAAACTACTGAGGTGGTGGAAAGCCAGATTAAGGGAGCTTTTGCTGGTTTTAAAGCCGAAGAGCTGAAGGGGATAACAATAGCATATGAGCCAGTCTGGGCTATAGGTACTGGCAAAACAGCTACCCCGGAACAGGCAGAGGAGGTGCATCGTTTAATTAGAGTGTGGCTTGCAGATCGTTTTGGTAGGGAACTTGCGGAAGAAATCCGTATTCAATATGGTGGGAGTGTAAAACCCGAAAACGCTGCCACTTTGCTGGCTCAACCAAATATTGACGGAGCTCTTGTGGGCGGCGCAAGCTTAAAGGCCGAAAGTTTTGCGGCTATTGTAACGCAAGCCTGTTTGTAGTAGTAAGGAGACGATAGAAATGAGTGCTTTTTTGATTATTATACATATTTTACTTTGTTTATTTCTGATTATTAGTATTTTACTCCAATCGAGCAAAGGTGGAAGTTTGGCTGGAATGTTTGGCGGTGGGGGCGGAAGTATGAGTAATGTTTTTGGGGGAAGAGGAGCAGCTTCTTTTCTTGCTAAAGTCACAGTGTGGCTGGGGATTGGCTTTGCACTCACATCTTTTTCAAATGCGCTTTTGTCCAAGGGAACTATGACCAGACATAAGAGTTTAGTACAGCAGGTGATGGAGAAAGAAAAGGCTTCTTCTCCTGCGTCTATGCTTCCCACTGTACCTATTGATAACAATATGATACAGGGAAACAAGACACAGCAGAAGACGGTTCCTCAAAATAAAAAGAGTCCGTAAGAAACTTTTGCCGAAGTGGTGGAATCTGGTAGACACGCTGTCTTGAGGGGGCAGTGCTCGAAAGGGCGTGGGGGTTCAAATCCCCCCTTCGGCACTAGAGATAAGGTAATTTTAAAACAAAGCTAAAATGGGGAGGACGACCACATGAATTTGATTAAAAAATTCTCACTGCGGGCGGCAATGGTATTGGTGGTTGCGGGCAGTTCGGTGTTATGGTCGCAGACAGAAAAAGTGGATTATAAAGCCAAACTTGTAGAGCTTCAGAAACAACGGCAGGAACTTTATCAGCAAATGACAGAAGCCAGTAAGACCGGCGATCTTAATGCTTATAACGCGGCTAGAAACAAATATACCAAGTTAGGGGAAGAAATAAAAAAAATTGAGGCTAAGTTAGCCGCTCAGGGAAGTAAAATCGCTCAAATTAAGTCGTCTATCAACAGAGGAATACAATATACAAAAATGGGACAGTACGAAAATGCTGTGGCTGCTTATGATCGTGCTATATCTCTTGATTCTACTAATGCTAAGGCTTATTTTGGCAAAGCTATTGCTTTGGGAAAATTGAGAAGATATGATGAAGCCAAGGCAGCTTATCTCAAATCCATAAAATTAGATCCCAGTTATCCTAAAGCTTATTTTAATCTTGGTATACTTTACCGGCGTTTAGAAGAATACGATAAGGCAATTGAAGTATATCGCCGTGCTCTGACCCATGATTCTACACTGGCCAAGGCGCATTATGAGATTGGATATACTTATTCCAAGAAAAAGGATTATCTTAATGCTACAAAGGCCTTTGAAAAGGCTGTTAAAGTAGACCCACAGTATGTTAAGGCTTATAATGCCCTTGGGGTTGCTTATATTAAATTGGGTAAATATGGAAAAGCAATAGCACCGCTTAAAAAAGCTATTGCTATTAGGCCCAGTTTTAGTGAAGCCTATTACCGTCTTTCAACGGCTTTAAATAATTTAGGTCGTTACCATGAGGCTTTAGATGCAGCAAAGAAATGTTTGATATACAGAAAACATTTTGCACCAGCTTATATAGAAATAGGAAAAGCTTATGAAGGATTGGGAGATAAAGCCAATGCCATTACCAATTATGAAATGGCCAGCAAGCTTAATCGTCGGTGGGTGAAGTGGGTTACATGGAAAATTAATAGTCTTAAACAATCTCAGTAAAAGGAATTGTTTGTTAATGCAAAACCCATCGTACACAATCGATGGGTTTTTTCATTAAAGCAGTAAATTTTGTAGAAAAATTTAGGAGACAATAATAATATGAATCCTGCAATTTCTTCTGCATTGATTATTATGGGAGGCTTAGGGTTTCTTTTTG
>Ga0190360_1002007_pt1 | contig 10170 bp, 12 predicted proteins | sample 48721834_MG_FD_161271 | JGI IMG/M metagenome (GOLD analysis project Ga0190360, IMG submission 161271) | Hydrothermal vent microbial mat bacterial communities from Southern Trench, Guaymas Basin, Mexico - 4872-18-3-4_MG | ecosystem: Environmental > Aquatic > Marine > Hydrothermal vents >... | reverse complement strand
GCGTGTTGCGGCGACGGGTGAGTTTCGCAGAGACCATATATTTATAATATACGAACGTTCGTTTTTAGATTAGCGCAGAAAAAGGGGGGCCGTCAAGCGCAGGCCCCCGGCCAGCGACCGAGAGATTACTCCCCGCCCTCCCCCAGATTGCTGACCTGCCGCAACAGGCCCAGCAGGCCCATGCCCAGCTTGATGCCCTCCTTGGGTCGCAGGCGCAGGCGCTCGCCGCGCTCCTCCGCCCGACGGATCAGCAGTAAGGCCACGCCCAATCCCGTGAGCGCGCCCAGCAGCCCACCCGCTAGAAGGGTGCGGCTCTTCCAGTTCTGATCTTCATTCATGGCCCTCTCCATCGCCAGATACGAAGAATGATTTCAATCCCCTGCCAACTGCCCCCAGCACGGCTCCCGCAGCCTCGATCATGATCAACGGCCGGGCCGCCATGTTCGCGCCCCGGCGCACCCCCTGCCGAACCTGCTCCGCAATGACCCGTCCACGCCCAAATACACCCGGCAACCAGCCGGTCGCCCGCACGACGAGCATAGTGAGCGCCATGAAAATAAGCAGCGGGAAGACGCCCGCGCACGCCAGCGGGTAGGCCACCAGAACCAGCGAGGCATCGGCGCCGGCACTCAACACCGCCGGGCTCACGCGCCAAAGGCCATACCCTGCCGCCGCCAGGATCAACAGGCCCAGGATGATCGGCAGGACGACCTGCAAGATCAGTCCCCTGGCCAAGCGGCCGGCTTCTGCGCTCGCAACCCCCTGCTCCCCTGGCAACTGCCGTCTCGCTTTCATTAGCACCTATTCTAGCATGAGCCCCCGATGATCTGGGGCATGACCTATTCCTCGCTCCCGCCTCACGGGTTAGAATGATAGCCTAAGCCCGAGGAGATAGATATGACCAATTTTCCTGGCCGAGGCAAAGTGGCAGTCTTGAAGACCTCCCCGGAAAGCGTGCTCGAGGACATTCAGAGCCTGATGAAGCTTGCCGACTTCGAGGCTGCACTACCGCGCGAGGTACGCACAGGCCTTAAGATCAACATCTCCTGGCAAACCTGGTATCCGGCCTGCTCGACTACCCCCTGGCAACTCGAGGGGGTTATCCGCGCCCTTCAACATGCCGGGTACAACGACCTCGTGGGGGTGCACAACGACACGGTGGTCGTCGACACCCGTGTGGGCGAGTTCAACAACAAACACCGCCATATCACCGATCAATACGGAATCCCCTGCATCTATCTCTATGAAGAGGATTTCGAATGGTTCGAGTATGTCCCCAAGGGGCATGATTTCCTGGTCCTGGACAAGGTATACCCGAAGGGGGTCTTCATCCCCAAGGCCATCGTAGGGCTGAACATGGTGCACCTTCCCACGGTGAAAACCCACGTCTTCACGACCATCACCGGCGCCATGAAGAACGCCTTCGGCGGCCTGCTGCACCGCAACCGCCATTGGACCCATGCCGTGATCCACGACACGCTGGTCGACCTTCTGATGATCCAGCGCGAGATTCATCCGGGTCTCTTTGCGGTCATGGACGGGACCTTCGCCGGCGATGGCCCAGGACCACGGGCGATGCGCTGGCACCAGAAGGACACCCTGCTCGCCTCCGCCGACCAGGTGGCCATCGATGCCGTCTCCGCCAAGCTTCAGGGCTTCGACCCGATGCAAATCCGCTTCATCCGGCGCGCCCACGAGCTCGGCCTGGGCGTGGGTGATCCACGTCAGATCGAAATCGTGGGCTACGATATCGAGCAGGAGCCTCCCTGGAATTTCCGCCAGGAGGATACCTTCGCCAGCCGCGGACAGAAGATGATCTACCACGGTCCACTCAAGCCACTGGAGAAGGCACTGCTGCAGAGCCCGCTGGTGCCCTGGTCGTACTTCGCCAGCAATTTCTACCACAATGTTTATTGGTACCCCTTCATTGGCCGCAAGCGGGTGGAAGCGGCGCTCCGCACCCCGTGGGGAAAGCTTTTCCAATCCTATGGCGACGGCCGGGTGGTCATGCCGGGCATGGAGCCCAAGACGGTTCTTCAGGCTGTGGCCGGGCTGGTGATCCTGGGCTCGCTTGCGGCCGTCGGCCTACGCATGTTACGCGGCGGGAGATGACACCTGCTTTGCGCCGCCGGCTCCTGGCCGGGTTCGCCTTCGGCTTCGTGGTTATCCTGGCTTTGGTGTTGCTCAGCGATGTGCGCGCCGTGGGTTCGCACCTCTCAGGCTTCGCCTGGCAACTAACCCCGCTCATCCTGACGGGCACATTGTTCAATTACGGCCTGCGGTTCCTGAAGTGGCATTTCTTTCTGGGCCGTATCGGGGCCCAGGGGCTTCCCTGGCGCGAGAGTGCCCGCGTCTTCGTTGCAGGCTTCCCCCTGGCGGTGACCCCGGGCAAGGTGGGAGAGGCTTTGAAAGGCGTATGGCTCCGGCACCTGGCCGGCGTGCCCGTGGCGCGCGGCGTGACGGTCGTGCTCGCCGAGCGAGTGAGCGACGGCTTTGCCGTGTTGGTGCTTTCCACGCTCGGGGTCCTGGCCTATCCACGCTATTGGCCGGCTTTCGCAGCGGTGCTCGGCCTCCTGCTTGCCGGTGTGATCATCACGCAAATCCGCCCTCTGGCGCTGGCATTGCTGGGCATTGCCGCCCGGCTCCCGGTCCTGGTCCGGGCCAGCGGACACCTGCGGGAGTTCTATGAGGGCGCCTATGCCCTCTTCCGGCCGCTCACCACCCTCGCCGCGGTGGCGTTGGGCACGGCGGCCTGGTTCGGGGAGGGCGTGGCGATGTATCTTGTCTTGCTCGGCTTGGGCGTACCGGGCGGCGCCACCACGCTGGCGATGGCCGTCTTCGTGCTCTCCTTCTCGACCGTTATCGGCGCCGTCTCCACCCTCCCCGGCGGATTAGGCGCGGCCGAATTGACCATGACCGGAATGCTAACGCTGTTGCTCGGCCTCACGCCCGGACAGGCGGCGGCCGCCGCGCTGCTCATTCGCTTCGCCACGCTCTGGCTTGGCGTCTGCCTCGGCCTGCTCACCTGGCTGTTCTCTCGCGATCTGCTGCTGCTAGAGCCCGCCGATCCAGTACCCAGCGAGGTTGCGGGATGATGCGCGTCGAGCTCCACTGCCACACCTATCATTCCGAAGACAGCCTAATGACTCCCGCGCAGATCCTGCGCACCTGTGATGCCAGGGGCATCGACCGCATCGCCATCACCGACCACAACACCCTCACGGGTGCACAGCAGGCAGCCGACCTCGCCCCGCACCGTGTAATCATCGGCGAGGAGATCATGACCACGCAAGGCGAATTGCTGGCCTTCTTCGTGAGCGAGCGAGTGCCGCCAGGCCTTACCCCGGGAGAAGCCATTGCGCGGCTTCGCAAACAGCGCGCCGTTATCAGCGTCTCCCATCCCTTCGACAGGCTTCGCAAAGGATCCTGGCAGCGCCCGGCGTTGCTCGCCATCCTGCCCGAGGTCGACGCACTGGAAGTCTTCAACGCCCGAACTTGGTCCGCCATCCCCAACCGCCAGGCGGCGCAGTTGGCCGAAAAGCACGGACTGCTCGCGACCGCCGGTTCCGACGCCCACGCCCCCTGCGAGATCGGCCGCGCGCTGTTACGGCTGCCCGACTTCTCGGACGCCGACACCTTCCTCCAGGCGCTGGGCCTGGCAGAGATCGAAGCCCGCCGCTCGCCACCCTACGTGCACTTCTTCTCGCGTTACGCCGTGTGGCGCAAGGCAATGGGATGGTCCCCTCCCGGCTAGGCCAGATGCGCAGACGCGCTGATACACAGCCGTGATATGATGATCATGAACGGCTGGAGGCCCCCCAGGCGCTCGATCCTCGCCCGGGAAGGAAGCAGTGAAATGAGAACCCTATTCTTGTTGATGCTGGGGGCGTCGCTAGGCCTTGTCGGCACCACCTGTATCCTGCTCGTCGAGCCGATGCCCCTGGTGAACATCATTACAGGCATCTTCCTCTCGAGCCTCGGCCTGACCTTGTTGCTCGATGCCCTGAAGCCGCGCCTACCCGCGCACAGGTGGCACGCGACGCCCAAGCGGCAAGAAGATATCAATCTCCTCTTCCTCGGTTATCCGAGGTAGGCTGGGATCAAAGCGAGAGAGGCAGGCTCTATTCGGTGCTCTGCCCGCCGGCTTCATATCTGTCAGCCTCACGATCCTTGGGCCTGAGGTGCGGGAACAGGATCACCTCGCGGATGGTCGTCTTGTCTGTTAGCAGCATCGTCAGGCGGTCGACACCCATGCCGAAGCCACCGTTGGGGGGCATGCCATAGCGCATGGCCTGCAGGTAATCCTCGTCCATGGGATGCCGTTCCTCGTCCCCCACCTGATACTGACGTCCCATTTCCAGGAAGCGCTCCTCCTGTTCGAGTGGATCGTTGAGCTCGGTGAAGGCGTTGCAGAGCTCCATCCCACCCACGAATCCCTCAAAACGCTCGACCGTCTGGGGATCATCCGGCTTGCTCTTGGCCAGTGGGGAGATGTCCCGCGGATAGTCGTAGAGGATGGTTGGCTGGATGAGATTGGGCTCAAGCGCATGACCCAACAGGGAGTCGATCAGCTTGCCCCGGCTGGCATCCTCGCGCGCCTCAAAGCCCTTCGAGCGCATGGCCTTCCGGAGCGTGTCGGCCTCGGGGTGATCGGCGAGGTCGATGCCCGTAGCCTCGGCTAGCGCTTCCCGCAGCGAGATCCGCTTCCAGGGCGGCATGAGATCGATGAGCTGACCGCGATACTCGATCTTCGTCGTCCCCTTAACCTGCTGGGCCACGAAGGCGATCATCTGCTCGGTGAGGTCCATCACCTCATGGTAGTCGGCATAGGCCTTGTAGAATTCAAGTTGTGTGAACTCGGGGTTGTGCTTGAAGGAGACGCCCTCGTTGCGGAAATCCCGGCCGATTTCATAGACACCCTCATACCCGCCAACGAGCAATCGCTTGAGGTAGAGCTCAAAGGAAATTCGCAGGTAGAGGTCCTGATGCAACTGATGGTGGTGAGTTGTGAAAGGCCGGGCCGCGGCCCCTCCGTAGATCGGCTGCAGGATGGGCGTCTCGACCTCTAGGAACCCACGTTCGTCCAGGAACTGGCGCAAGGACCGCAAGATGGCCGCGCGGGTGCGAAAGACTTCGCGCACCTCCGGGTTGACCGCCAGGTCGGCATAGCGCTGCCGGTAGCGGGCTTCCGGGTCGGCGAAGGCACTGTGCACGACACGCTTGCCATCGACGATCTCCTCCTTGGCAGCGGGGAGCGGCGTCAGCGCCTTGGCCAGCATGCGGAATTCGGCCACCTGCAGTGTGATCTCGCCTGTCCGGGTGCGGAAGAGCGTGCCCTGGGCCTCCATGAAATCGCCTAGATCGAACAGATCCGAGAATTGGGCCATCCGCTCGGGGCCGAGCTCGTTTTCACGGAAGAATAGCTGCAGCTTCCCCGCCCCATCTTCGATGTGGGCGAAGATGATCTTGCCCATTTCGCGCACGGAACGCAGCCGCCCCGCCACGCTGGCGGAGACCTCGTCTTCACCCTCGGCGGCCTCGAAGGCCTGGATGGCTTCAGCCGTGGTGTGCGTGCGCTGCGCGCGCCGCGGGTAGGGTTCCATGCCCAGATCCCGCAGCCGTTCGAGCTTTTCCAGCCGCACGCGTTCCAATTCGCTCCATTCCCTCATAGCACTCGCGTCCCTCGATTGCTGGTCGGCCTGCATCCGGCCGTTCGTCCGGCCAAGTGTACACGAAAAGCGCCCCGCAGGGTGCGGGGCGCTGGCGTGGCATTCCTCGGGCTATTTGATCTCGACTACCCGGAAGCGCAGCACCCCATCGGGCGCGTTGACATCGACGATGTCGCCGACCCGCTTCTGGAGCAAGGCCTTGCCAAGTGGGGATTCGTTCGAGATCAAACCTTCCTTAGGATTGGCCTCCGCCGCGCCCACGATCTTGAAGGTCTCGGGCTTGCGGTTGCCCTCACGCACGACAACTGTCGATCCAATCTCAACCACTTCGGAGGGCTCGGTGTGCTCGATCACCTGTGCTTGGGCAAGGAGGTGCTCAAGCTCCAAGATCCGGCCCTCGACGAAGGCCTGCTCGTTCTTAGCGGCTTCGTACTCGGCGTTGTCGATCAACTCGCCGCCTTCCATGGCTTCCCGAAGCCGCATGGCTACCTCTTGCCGGCGGACATTGCGGAGGTTATTCAGTTCCTCTTCGAGTTTCTTATAGCCTTCAGCGGTGAGATAGACTGTCTGGCTAACCATCATGCCCCCGTACCCTCGCCATCTGGCAAAGAACACATCCCGGCAGGGATGAAAAAAAACTGAGAGCCATCTCTCAGCCTGCCCCGCTTTGCGACTGCGGGGATGATAGCATAACTCCGCCGATGTGTCCAGAATCAGAAACGCGCCCCTCAGCAGCGTGCCATATCCGCTAGGCGGGATTCCCGCTGGCTCCGCCCCCCTCTCGGGTCACCATGAGCAGCGGCAGGCCCTCGTGCGCATCGTGGAAATCCCGCAGCTCTTCATAGATCTGATCGAGATTTTCCCAGAAGGTGGAAATTTGCGAGCCATACTCAGCCACGGCTTGCGCCCAGGCCTCAATGGCCTCCTCGCTCAACACGGCTCGTTCCAGCCGGCCACGGGGCTCGCCCATCTCCGGCGGCACGCTCTCTCCCCGGGAAGCGTAGGGCAGATCATGATAGTAGGCCATCACCACGCCCAGGCGCTCCGCGGCCAGGCGGGTGATGCGGTGGTCCACATGTCCACCGACGGCCAGCGGGCAATAGACTCGTGCCTGCTCCACACCGATCTCGCGCAGCGAATCCGCCACCTGTTGGATGAGCGTCTCCTCCTCAGGTCCCGGGTGTGAAAAAAGCGCCTCGTCCCTGGGATAGAGCGGCCTGCCCTGGGAATCCATGCGGTAGATGGCATCAGGGAATTGCAGATGGGCCACGGATGCGCCCAGCCGGCCGCAGGCCAACCGGTCCTCCGCCCGCCGCATGCCAATCGGGGGCCCGACCTTCCCCCAGCGGGCGTGCAGCTCTGCTGCCAGCGGACTGATGCTGAAGTGGGGAGGGTCGCCTGCGAAGATGGTGAGCACGGAGACCGGCTCGCCACGCGCATCTTGCATGGCCATCAGCCCGCCGCAGGAGATGACGGCGTCATCCAGGTGCGGTGAGAGGTAGAGATGGGCGTCCATCTTGAGGGGATTATATCCCCATTCGTGGTAATTCCTTTGGATCGAGCATGTTGTTGACATAACAGAGGAGACAAGCAGAGCTTGCGCCCCCGGCGCCTTCGCGACGGTTGGGCTGCCGGCCTGGAGGCCCGTCGCCCGGTGGGGCCACCTTCATTGACCCCTGCTCGCCGGGGATGTTACAATCCCCTCCGGCGCGCCGCTAGCTCAATTGGCAGAGCAGGGGCCTTTTAAGCCCAAGGTTACAGGTTCGATTCCTGTGCGGCGCACAAGCGACCTACGCAAGAAATCCCGCTCCATGGCGGGATTTCGCCTTGTTTCGCGCAACATTGGGCCTTACTGTCCCTAGTTCACCCCCCTTTCCCGACCGTTGATCGGCAACCTCCCCACCGGACTGAACGCCTGATGCTTTTCCCGCAGTTCTTCGGCGCGAAAGACCGCTTAGAACATCTTGGTCACGGCAATTTGCGTATGGCCCATCAGCTGGGATACGGAGGCCAAGTCACCTCCGTTTATGATGTACTCGCGCGCAAAGGCATGACGGAAGGCGTGAGGGTTTACCCTTCCTTGGATACCCGCTCGCCTCTTGAGCCTCCGTAGCATTTGGATCACCGAGTTCGGATTCATCGGCGAGTCTACAACCAACGAGGTGAAGACCCATTCGGAATCCGGAAAGGGCCTTGAGGTCAGCCAACGCCGCAAAGCCTCAGCCGTCCTTTCGCCGAACAATACCAGCCTTCCCCTCTCCCCCTTCTCATAAATCTCTGCCCGCAGGTTTGCCAAGTCCAAGTCCTTGACCTTCAATCCGCACAGACCCCCGACCCTGCAGCCCGTATCGAGCAGGAACAGGATTACCGCTCGGTCCCTGGCCTCCCCTGGTGTGCCTTCGCAGGCATCCAAGAGCTTGACCACATCCTCGATCTCAACCGCCTTTGGCACCGGCTGCGGCAACTTCGGAAGCTTGATCCGCCGATGGAAGCTATCGTCAATCTTCCTCTCTTCGTAGAGCCACTTGAACAGCCTCCGCACCACGCGAACCCAAGAAAAGAACGTATGCGCCGAGACATCTTCTTCGCGAATCTTCACGATGTACAAGCGGACATCATCAATATCAATCTCCCCAATGTCGTGATCACCATACATGTCCAAGAATCGACGGAAGCGGACGCGATACCAATTCACCGTGGAGTCCTTCACCCCATCGGCCTGGATCGATATCAAGAACTTCTCGACCGCTTCATTCACCTTCATCAAACACAACTTGCTTCTGCAAATAGGCCCACCTCGGCCGTCAAGTAATAGCCTCGGTGGGCTCCTACTTGGCCGACTACCATCCCATTCCCATTGCCTCAGGCCTCTGCCCGATGGCATCGGGTCGGCTCCCCAGGCAAACCCCGCCTCTCACCGTCGGGGCCCCTCCCGGGGAGCCCGCCCCTAACCCGAGCCGACCGCCAGCCAATCGGCCTCACCACATGCCCAATCCCACCAGGATGGCCGCGCGATCGGCTCCCCCCTCCACCCGGATCGGTAAACCTCAATGTCATCATTCTTGACGACGTACTTGACAACGCATTCCACGGCGCGCGTCGGCGATTCTAGAATTGCTGTTTGAGCGAAACCCGCCCACGCGTTCCATCGGTCATGCAGCAATTTGAAATTCAAGGGACGATCCGCCAGAAAATGGAAATGGATCGCCCCGCGCTTCTGATATTCGCTTGCCAACACATAGGAGAAGTAAGAGTGACCAACGACGCGCGAATACCGCTTTCCAAACAGATCCCTATTGAGTTCTCTAATCAGTCGCCTGAAAAAGGATTTTGCCGAATCCACTGGCCGATCCTTGGCAAACGTCAGAGTCACAAAGACCTTCCACGGAGCCAGCGTGCCTAGCCAAGCCGCATAGGCCTCCCGCCTCGCCTTCTTGGCCACTTGGCCTTCCCAAATCTCGTCGGGCTCGCCGTAGCCCTCGAAGTAAGGCGCCAACATTTCCAGCCCGGGATCATGTCCACTCGGCGAGGTCACCTTGCACCCTCCGGGCTCAGCGCCGTCGCTTCCCGCAGGCTGCCGCCAGCCGCGCCCGCGTCAAGGGCGCTCGGCTGCGCCTCGCGGCCCATGGCCTCGCTTCGCTTGCCCTTGACCCCGGCGCTTGCCTGGCGGCCAATCGCCTGCAGCGACAGCGCCTCCCCCTCCCCGACCATCGATCCGACCGCCTCCAAGACCTTTGATCGCGCACTATCGATCGGCAATCCTCCGAAGCGGGAATGCGCGTACTCGCGGACCAGCTGACGGAGCCGAGCATCCAACGCAAGCCCCCCCAACCCGCATCGACGCAAAGATTCCAGCCAGCGATGGTAGGTCGAGGGGAAAGCAGATTCCCAGCCAGAAATGGATCTGGCCCTTCCTCTGCCAAGAAGACCAGGAATCCCAGCAGCTTGAAGGCTATGGAGTAATCCCCCACCCTGGATGCCACAACCGAATCTACGATTTCTCTAGCCTTCATCGCCCTGCCCTCTTGCCCGGCTTCGCCTTTCGCTGTATCATGACTATCAGCCCAAACATCGTAAACTGTACGCGATATCGTACCATATTGTACGGTATAGCGTACGGCCTGTCAAGTATTCCTATGCCTTCTCTTCTCGAAGTTCTTGCCGATCTGCTTGGGGACAAGGAACCCGTCCCCAACAAATTTACCGTTGCAATGGGCGAACTCGTCAGGAAGGCTCGCGAGGAGGCTGGTCTCACGCAAGCAGAGCTGGCCGATATGATCTATCGGCGCCGCGCTACCATCTCCGATATCGAAACGGGAAAATCAGAGGTCGGCACCACGACATTGGCTCTTATCGCCGCCGCGCTCGATAAACCTATTACCTATTTCATTCCCCCAAACATCTGTGTTAAGTTGAGACCAGACGACCTGGACACCGAGGAGCAAGAGCTGATCATCCAATTTCGTAAGATCGCCGACGATCAGCTCAGGCTCCTCGCCAT
>Ga0190360_1002006_pt1 | contig 10172 bp, 7 predicted proteins | sample 48721834_MG_FD_161271 | JGI IMG/M metagenome (GOLD analysis project Ga0190360, IMG submission 161271) | Hydrothermal vent microbial mat bacterial communities from Southern Trench, Guaymas Basin, Mexico - 4872-18-3-4_MG | ecosystem: Environmental > Aquatic > Marine > Hydrothermal vents > Microbial... | reverse complement strand
TTCTTTTTTCGGGACTCCGTTTTCATCCCACCCCCTGAGTTCATAGTACATAGAGAGTATCTCATCATATTTTTCTTTGTCAAGTTTCTGGCCTTTAAGGTTTCCTTTTGTTAAAGGATGAGAAAACCACCTTTCTGGTGGATAATCCTTATATCTATCCCACTCGCCGTTTTCTCTTATCCAGAATGCTCTCATAAGAGCATAAATTCTGTCAGCTATTTTATTCATATCGTACATAGTGAATGTCTCTCCAGTGGCAACGCTTAGATACTTGGGATACCAGCTGAGGTCAAATCCCACTTCTACCCACGGAAGTCTGCACGCTGTAAGACTCTCGAACATACCTCCTCTTATCCTCTGGAGTTCGATGACTTTTTCCACCTTCTCTTTGCTGTATGAATATCTATCTGTAGATATCTCCCATGAGATTACCCAAGAATCTTTATGATGTGCGCCTATAGGTGAAGTACCAAATGCTAAAGCCATTCCAGGACATGCATGACAGTTGTAAGCTGAGATCTCCAAGCCTTTCACATGCATTGCAAACTCTTTGCCGCCGTACTTTTCAGAGGTATATCTGACGCCTTCTGCAAGATCCTTCCCTATATCCTCTCTATTTAATATTTTCATTACTAAATTCTTAGCCTTTTTAAAATCTCCGAACTCTATTCTTTCAGAGATCATTCCCTTTTCGGATAGTTCCATCGCAAACCCTATGACACTGCCCAGGGAAATTGTATCAAATCCAAGTTCATCTGCCATTCTATTTAGCGTAGCCACCTCTTTTAGATTGCCTATTCCTAAATTAGATCCCAACATTCCTACATTTTCATAATCAAGCTCCGATTTCACACCTTCGGAATCCAGAATAGTATTACCACACCTCATGTTGCAGAGAGGGCATCCTCTTCTTTCTACCTTAGCTTTTGCCACAGCATATCCATCAAGATTCTCTGCAAACTCGAATATACCTTCCTGGTAATTATGTGTGGGGAGGCACGAATTCTCATTTGTCCACTGAAGTGCCTGCATCGTTCCCTGCGATATCCAGAAATCGTAGAGCTTCTTGTTCTTGATCTCTTTGTACCCTTCCAAACCCATCTCTCTGAGTTTTTCTTCATCGTATACTGAGATATCTCTCGTTCCTTTGATGATCACAGCTTTCACATTCTTTGATCCCATTACGGCTCCCATTCCAGGTCTTCCACCTGCTCTTCCTTTTTGGGAGATTATTGTCGAGATTTTTATCATCTTTTCCCCTGCAGGCCCTATTAATAGAATACCTGCATTTTTTCCGTATTTCTCCTCAAGAATATCCTGCGATTCAAAGGTATCTTTACCCCAAAGTTCTGAAGCATCCAAAAACTCCACATTATCATCATTTATGTAAATATAGCACGGTGTCTCAGCTTTTCCGTCGAGGATTATAACATCGTACCCAGCCTTTCTTAAATTTACGGCAGCTATTGTTCCTATGTTTCCATCCCCATACCCTCCAGTAAGTGGCGATTTAGCTGCTACAACAAGTTTTCCTGCACTTGGCAGAGGCAGTCCTGTTATCGGTCCAGCTGCAAAAATAAGTTTGTTTTTCTCTGATAGAGGATCTATCCCTTTCTCCAGAGTATCCCATAAGAGTTTTACAGCAAAACCTCTACCTCCTAAGTACATTTTTGCAAAATTCAGGTCGTATTTTTTAACTCTGAAAGTTTTGTTAGTCAAATTTATTTTTAAGATTTTTCCATTCCAGCCATACATATCGAACACCTGATCATAGTTACAATTTATATTTATAACTGTTTTCCCTATGCAAAATTTTTTATGTAGGTGGATCATCTATCTATCATGAAAGCTTTATTTATCATTTTAGATGGTGTTGGTGATAGACTCTGGGAAGGCAAAACGCCGCTGATAGCAGCCAATAAAAAAAATATAGATTATCTCTGTGAAAACGGAATAAACGGAGTTTTGCACACAATAGATAGAGGAATAATCCCTGGAAGTGATACATCTCACTTGGCTCTTTTTGGATACGATCCTTATAGATATTATAGAGGAAGAGGGACTTTTGAAGCTCTGGGGGCAGGTTTATCCTTAGAAAAAGGAGATATAGCTTTCAGAGTGAATCTTGGTACTGTTGATAATAATCTTGTGATACAGGACAGAAGGGCGGGAAGAGATGCGTACAGATTAAATGAACTTCTTGAAAGTATAGATGGGATGGAGATAGATAGTATTAAGATCTCTGCAAGGCATACAACAGAGCATAGAGGTGTCGTTATCTTAAAAGGTGAAGGTCTCACAAATAAAATTACGGATATAGATCCACATAAAACAGGTGCAAAAGTTTTAAGGTGCAAGCCTTTAGAAAAGAAAGCAGATTTTACAGCTTCTGTTGTGAACAAACTTGTGGATAAAGCTTATAAAATCTTTTCTGAACATAAGATCAATAAAGAAAGGGAAAAAAAAGGAAAACTTCCTGCAAATTATCTTCTCCTCAGAGGAGCTGGATTTTATGAGAAAATAAGAAGCTTTGAGGAGAGGTATAATATAAAGGGATGTTGCATAGCTGGAGGAGCTCTTTACAAAGGTGTGGCTAGATATATTGGAATGGATATTATAGATGTTAAAGGCGCTACAGGAACTGTAAATACAGATTTAAAAGCCAAAGCAAAGGCAGTATTTGATAATTTCGATAGTTATGACTTTATTTTTGTACACATAAAAGGCACAGATTCTGCTTCGCACGATGGGGATTTTGATCTTAAAAAAAAGATGATAGAAAGAATAGACTCGGAATTTATCTCAGAAATAAAAAATCTGGACTGTATAAAGCTTCTTACAGGCGATCATTCTACGCCAGTAAGGCTGGCAAGACATTCTTCTGATCCAGTACCGCTACTTTTCTGGAGTAAAGATGTGAGAAAAGATAACGTGAAGAATTTTAACGAGGTATCATGTGCTGAAGGAGGATTGGGACATTTAAAAGGAAAAGATCTCATGAGGATTATTCTGGATTATATGAACAAGGGCGAGATGTTTGGTGAGTGAGTAAAAAATTGTCAATATCTTCTATACCTTTGATGAATTTCTTAGAATAAAATTTTAGCTTCTTATAATAAGTTGCATCTATATTAGCTCCTAAAAATTCCAGCTCCTTTCTATATTCTTTAAAAAGTTTGGTACCTTTGGAATCAAAATCTGTCAGTATGATTATTTTTTTGTCTTTTTTTACTAAATCTAGGGTAAGATCGTACATTTTTCTCTGCGATATACATATTATCTCATATTTTATGCCTATATTTTTCAAGGATTCCATATCTCTTCTACCTTCTACAAGAATCAAAGCATTTTCTTCTCTTTTTAATCTTTCAATCAGATCAAAAAACTCTTTTTCTAAATTCATTTTACTACCATTTCTCATCAAGCCTTAAATTCTTTTGTTATTCAAAAATTTTCTTTTAGATGCATAGAGAGCAAAACCGAAAGGTTTTTAAAGGAGAGGGATAATTGGTTAGTAGTGAATTTTTAAAAGATAACTGCTTTTATAAAATCATAGAGGGTGATAATTTGTCTTCAGAGCAAATTCTCAGCGAAATAAAAGAAAGTATTAAAGAAGTTGTACCCATTGGAGCAGTGGTAACAGAGGTGAGTTTCGAGGGACCTGAGATTGTGATCTACACGAGGAACCCTGGAATAATGATGGAAGACAACGATCTGATAAAAAAACTTGCAAAAAAACTTCAAAAGAGAGTTGTCATCAGACCAGATTCGACTGTACTTTTGGACGAAGAAAAAGCAACGGAAAAAATTAGAGGGGTAGTTCCAGAAGATGCAGGAATAACAGATATTATATTTGATCCTGTAACATGTGAAGTAACGATAGAAGCAAAAAAACCAGGGCTTGTAATAGGAAAATCAGGAGAAACTTTGAGGGATATAACAAAACATGTGAGGTGGGCCCCAAGAGTTATAAGAACTCCCCCTATAAGGACAGACACAATTGCAGGTGTTAGAGCAGCTTTAAGGGATAACACTGAGCAGAGAAAACAGATTATGAAGAAGATAGGTCAAAGGATATATAGGGGAGGAAATATTAAAACCGACTGGGTAAGAGTAACATGTCTTGGTGGTTTTAGAGAGGTGGGAAGATCCGCGATCCTTCTGCAGACACCCGAAAGTAAAATTCTTTTAGACTGCGGAGTCAATGTAGCCACTGAAAATCCAAGCAGGGCGTATCCTCATTTAGAGATTCCCGAGATAAAGTATATTTTATCAAATCAGGAGCTGGATGCCATTATAGTAACACATGCACATTTAGATCACTCAGGTTTTGTGCCTTACCTATACAAATATGGGTACGATGGTCCTGTATATGCAACTCCTCCAACTAGGGATTTAATGTCGTTACTCCAGAAAGATTATATAGATGTTGCTCAGAGGGAGGAGAAAGCGGCTCCTTACTCAAGCAAAGAGATCAAGGAGACCATAAGGCACACAATACCGTTGGAACCTAATGATGTGAGGGATATAGCCCCAGATATAAGATTGACTTTGCACTCTGCGGGGCATATAATAGGATCAACGAGTGTTCATCTCCATATAGGAAATGGGCTTCATAACGTTCTGTATACTGGGGATTTCAAGTTTGCAACATCAAGACTTCTATCAAAGGCTGATATAAGTTATCCAAGGGCAGAGACCATAATAATGGAGAGTACGTACGGAGGTGCAGAAGATATCTTATCTCCAAGGGAAGACTCCGAAAAGGAACTAATCAGAGTAATAAATGAAACTCTGGAGAGAAAGGGAAAGGTTTTGATTCCTGCGCTTGCTGTTGGGAGATCCCAAGAAGTGATGCTGATCCTTGAAGATTATATGAGAAGAGGTGTTTTGAAAGAGGCGCCTATATTTGTGGATGGGATGATCTGGGAGGCTACAGCGATACATACAGCTTATCCGGAGTATCTTTCCAAAAACTTGAGATCGCTTATATTTACAAAAGATCAAAATCCATTCCTTACAAAATCTCTCGAAAGTGTTGGAAATAGCTCCAAAAGGCAGGACATAATTGAGGGCGATCCGTGCATAATTGTAGCAACATCAGGAATGCTCATAGGAGGTCCTTCTGTAGAGTACTTCAAGGCTCTTGCCGATGATCCAAGAAATACCTTAGTATTTGTTAGTTATCAGGGAGAAGGAACGATGGGCAGGAGAATACAAAAAGGCTGGAACGAGATCCCTATAAGAGAGAGTAATGGAAGAACGAAGGTAATAAAGGTGAATATGGATATCCATACCATAGAAGGATTTTCAGGACACTCTGACAGGAAACAATTAATGAGATTTGTAAGGGCCATGAGCAGAAAAGTTCAGAGGATTCTTATAGGTCATGGAGAAGCTCAGAAAAGTATGGATCTGGCAAGTTCTATATATAAAAAATACAGGATAGAGACAAGAGCGCCCATGAATTTAGAGACAGTGAGATTGGTGTGATAGCTGTTAAACTTGCTTACGATGGCAGAGGTTTTTTCGGTTCGCAGATACAGAAAGATAAAGTTACTGTAGAGGGTGAACTTAGAAGTTTTTTCAATGCAAGGATACTCAGCAGAACAGACAAAGGTGTCTCAGCACTGGGCAATGTTGTTTTTGTTGAGGAAGACATAAATCTCAGAGAGTACTCTTTTGATAGAATATGGCTTTACGGAAAAGCTAAATCATGGAAAAAGCCTTTCAAGAAGAAATACTCCTATTTTTTATCCAAAACTTTTGATATAGATATGATAAAAGAAGCGTGTCGTTTAATTTCTGGTAAGCACGATTTCTTTAATTTCTGTAAGAAGGACAGGACAAAAACAGTAGATTATACAAAAAAAATAAAGGTAAAACCTTTTGTAGGCGATTGCATAAGACTGGATTTTACAGGAGAGAGTTTTCTGTGGGAGATGGTGAGAAGACTGGCAAATGCGATAGCAAAAGTAGGAGAAGGCAAAATGGAAATTGAAGAGTTAAAAACTCTTTTAAAAGAGAGAACAGATAAAAAAATTCCACCTGCGCCTTCAGAATATCTGCTCTTAGTAGATATAAAAGGATTTGATTTTTCATACGATCGTTATATCCTGAAAAAAGTTACAAATTATTTTGAAAATTTATACAAAGATGCCTTTTTAAAAAAGAATATTTTCGAGTATTCTTTAGAGTTTTTGAGGGGTATAGATGTATGATCTTTTTATCGTTGGTGCAGGTCCAATAGGATGCTATTTCACGCAAAAAATTAAGGAATTCAATTATAAGCTTATAGAAGAGCATGCTGAAGTAGGAAAGCCTGTACAGTGCGCAGGTCTTGTCGGGGAGAATATTTTCAAATATGTGGTAAAGGAGTACATAAACAAGATTAACGGTGCGTATATACACCATAATGAAGAATGTTTTCCATTAAAAAAGAGGAATGTTGCCTATGTACTTGATAGGGAAAAATTCGATAAAAATCTAAGTAAAGACTTAAGTATATCTTTTAAAGAAAGATTTCTGGCTGCAAAAATAAGGAAAGACAAGATAGAGATCAAGACAAACAAAGGCATATACTATTCTAAATACCTCGTGGGCTGTGACGGCGTTCGTTCAAAGGTAAGAAATTATGTATCCAATAAAGAACCTTCATATCTAAGATCTATTCAGCATACCATAGAGTACAAGCATGAAGAAGATATGATCTCCTTTTTCCTGAAACCATTCTCATGGATAATCCCAGAAGATAGTAAAATCTGTAGAATCGGTATAATATCTAAGGATCCCTATAACGATCTTCGTCTTCCAAAAGGAAAAGTGATAAATAAAACGGGAGGATTGATTCCCGTAGGTCGCATAAATACGTATAAAAACAATATTTTTCTGATAGGAGACGCTGCCTCCCAGACAAAGCCTTTAACAGGAGGAGGACTTTATTACGGGATAAAGGCAGCGGATATAGCTGGAAATTTATTTTTAAGGGATAAAATAGAGAAATATGATTCTGAATGGAGAAAATCGTTTGGAAAACAGATATTATTCGGCTTGTTGGGTAAAAAAATTTATGATAATATCAGTGATGAGGATATGACCAAATTCTATAACTTTGTTAAAAAAAACAGAAAAAAAATAGAAGAGTCATGTAATTTTGACAGACATTCTTCTTTATCAAAAATAATTCTATCATCTCCTGATATATGGCCTCTTTTTTTAAAGTATCTGGTGAGAGAACTTGTCTCATAGATCAATCATTTTTTATCTTAAAAGTTTTTCTTCTTTTGAATTCCTCCTGTTTCCCCCTGTTCCATTGTCTCACAGGTCTTAGATAACCCACGACACGTGAATAAACTTCACACTGAGAGCCACAATGGGGACAAGTATGATGTTCTCCCTTTAAGTATCCATGAGTGGGACAGATGCTGAATGTGGGGGTAATTGTAAAGTAGGGTAAATGATAGTTTTCGCAAATTCGTTGAACTAATTTCTTCACCACATTTGAATTCGTTATTCTTTCGCCAACAAAAATATGTAAGACTGTTCCTCCTGTATATTTTGTCTGGAGCTCATCCTGGAGATCGAGAGCTTCGAATATATCATCTGTGTAGTCTACAGGTAATTGCGTAGAATTGGTATAGTAAGGTTCTGCTCCTCTTTCCTCAATATCCTTGATATTTGCTACAATAATCTTGGGATACTTTTCTCTATCTATTTTCGCCAATCGGTAAGAACTTCCCTCTGCAGGTGTAGCTTCCAGATTATAAATATTTCCCGTTTCTTCTTGAAAATCTTCTAATCTCTTTCTCATATAATTCATAACTTTTAAAGCAAATTTTCTTCCCTCTTTAGTTCCTATATCTGTGTTTATCAGGTTAAGGAGACATTCGTTCATTCCAATTATCCCTATTGTTGAAAAATGATTCTTCCAATAGGATCCAAATCCTTTCTTGATCTCTTCTAAGTAAACTGCGGAGTATGGGTAAAGACCTTTTTCTGTGAGGTTTTCCACTACATTTCTTTTTATCTCCAATGAGTTTTTGGCAAGAATCATTAGCTCATTTAACCTATCAAAAAACTCTTCCTCATTTTTAGATAAATACCCTAATCTAGGCATATTTATTGTTACCACTCCTATACTTCCTGTCAGAGGATTTGCTCCAAATAATCCGCCCCCTCTCCTTTTCAATTCTCTTTTATCAAGTCTAAGTCGACAACACATACTTGTTACGTCCTCTGGTTTCATATCTGAGTTTACAAAATTGGAGAAGTAGGGGATGCCATATTTGGCACTCATTTCCCAGAAAAAATTGTAATTCTTGTTGTTCCAGTCGAAATCTTTAGTTATATTTAACGTAGGGATTGGAAATGTAAAGGGCCTCTCTTTTCTATCACCCTCCATCATTATTTCTCCAAATGCCCGGACAAACATATTTATCTCATTTTGAAATTCGCTGTAGGTTTTTTCTTGAGCTTTGCCTCCGATAATTATACTATTATCCTTCATGAATCTCGGAATTTTGAGATCGAGGGTAAAATTGGCAAACGGAGACTGAAAACCGACCCTTGTAGGGACGTTTAAATTAAAGATAAATTCCTGCATGGCCTGTTTCACATCTTTATAACTCAATCCGTCATAGGCAATGAATGGCGCTAAATATGTGTCCACATTACTGAATGCCTGCGCACCTGCAGTTTCTCCCTGTAACGTATAGATAAAGTTTACTATCTGCCCCAACGCTGATCTGAAGTGATTAGCTGGTCTGGACTCTACCTTACCAGAAACACCTACGATTCCTTTGAGAAGAAGACCTCTTAGATCCCAGCCCACACAGTAAGCACCAAGTATCCCTAAATCATGGATATGTAACTCCCCACCATAGTGAGCATTTTTTATCTCCCGGGGATATATCCTGTCCAGCCAGTAATGAGAAACAACTTTGGAAGAGAGAAAGTAATTTAGTCCCTGAAGGGAATATGTCATATTACTGTTTTCGTTGACTCTCCAATCTTCTTTATTTAGATAACTTTCTATGGTAGAGATGTCCCGGATAATCTCTTTCATTTCTCGTATCTTTTTATGCTGTTCTCTGTAGAGAATGTACGCTTTCGCTGTTCTGTAAAAACCATGCTCCATCAATGTTGTTTCTACAACATCTTGTACCTCTTCTACAGAAGGGATCTTTTTGGTTTTTTCTATCTTTGAGACTACATCTTCAGACAGTTTTTCGGCATCCTCTTTTCTTCCCTCCCCCGTCGCTACAAATGCTCTAAAAATTGCATTAACGATCTTTTTCCTATCGAATTTCACTATTCTTCCGTCTCTTTTTCTTATTTCTTCTATCATGATATTTCTCTTCATTATATATAGATTAAACTATTTAAAAGTTTCCTGTATATAAGGCTTATCGAATCGTTTTTCAAATGCTTTGTTCTTTTTCAACTGCTTATTCCAGTAAATATGTGCCATTCCAGTTAACATTGCGAATCTAAAAAACAATCTGCTCAGTAGGGATAAATGTTCAGGTTTAGCAAGTTTTTTAAGCAATTCTTCATTAAATCTTCCTGAGTTTCCATAAATTCTTCCTATTTCGTAAAAACTATTAAAAATTTTTCTGGTCATAAACTGCGGCATCATTCTGGTACCTTCAATACCTCCCTTTACAGCACAGCCTGTATAATGGCAGTTCAGTCTTTTTGCAAGTTTCTTAAGATATCTTTCCACAAACCTGCTTTGATAAGCTTCCGGAAATCCGCCCTGCACTATAAATCCAATACTCGGATTGTCCTGCTTTCCGCATAAATGTTTAAGACTATCAATAAAAGTCTTTACTATTCCTGGCATACAATCGGTATAAAGGGGAAACGCCAGTATTACATTACTGGCATTCTTAAACATTTTAACAAGTTTCTCAATTTCTTTGTCAGCTATATATTCAAGTTCATAACTATTTGCTTCTGTTTCCATAAAACCTTTTAAAAAGTGTTCCAAGAGAATAGCTGTATTACTTTCCTTTCCCCTCGGCGAGCCATTAAATACTGTTAATTTCATCTGAGACCTCCTGTACCTGAATGTCAGTCTGCTTCACAAAACGTAAAGATGTCTTAAAATCAATAGCAAAACGGGAAAAAATATCGCTCACTATCTCCATATCTTCACTATCAGTATCCTC
>Ga0190360_1002004_pt1 | contig 10194 bp, 8 predicted proteins | sample 48721834_MG_FD_161271 | JGI IMG/M metagenome (GOLD analysis project Ga0190360, IMG submission 161271) | Hydrothermal vent microbial mat bacterial communities from Southern Trench, Guaymas Basin, Mexico - 4872-18-3-4_MG | ecosystem: Environmental > Aquatic > Marine > Hydrothermal vents > Microbial... | reverse complement strand
CCTGCTTGGTAAGGCAGGAATGCAGCATAATCTGTTAAAAGAAATCTGGCGCCGTTCTCATAGAGGGATTTAAAAATAGATAAATGTTTTCCCCTGCTAATCCATTGAGAAAACGAAGAAGAATCTGGCATGTGTAACCACAATACATCAAGATTTTTTAGCAGCGACTCTTTACCGCTGAATTGAACTTTTTCAGGAATAAACCGAGTTTGATCATTAAGCCACTGAAGTATTGACTCGTCCTCAGCAGACAATTGTTTGCTGGGAATAATATATCCAATTTTCAGAGGTTTTTTGTTAGAAATCGAACAGGATAGAAACAAAACCGCCAAGAAAAAAAGACTGACAAACTTTATCAAATTTTTCATATAGTGCCCTTTTTGCCAAAGTTTAATATTTAAAAACCCCGGCACATGCTTGAAAACCGGGGTTTCTTTTCTAAGATACTACTTTAGTATAAAATTTATATACAGTCAATTCTTTGTATCTCTCGCCGGCTTTAAGAATAGTTGAAGGGAAATTTGGTTCGTTGGGCGAGTCTGGAAAGTGCTGAGTTTCAAGAGTAAATCCATAGTGTTTATAGTAAATTTTACCATGTTTACCAGAAACACCATCTAAGAAATTTCCAGTATAAAACTGAATCCCTGGCTGCGTGGTATAAACCTCCAGGATTCGTCCTGTAGTAGGCTCATAAACCCGAGCTGCCAGAGCTAACGAACCGCCGCCACTGTTGAGAACGTAATTGTGATCGTATCCACCACCTTTAACCTGATTTATACGACTTCCTATAGTCATTGGATGTGTAAAATCCATTGGGGTATCTTTGACACTTTTTATTTCACCTGTCGGGATAAGTTCTTCATTAACAGGAGTAAACCTGTCAGCATTAATCATAAGTTCATGGCTCAGAATATCGCCATTCCCCTGACCTGCAAGATTAAAATAAGTGTGGTTGGTCAGGTTAATTGGAGTAGGTTTATCAGTTACAGCCTCGTAACCAATCTTGAGCTCGTTCCGATCGTTAAGAGTATAAACAACACTGCAGGTAAGATTACCAGGATAACCTTCCTCTCCGTCTTTGCTGAGATATGTAAATTTTACACCAACTCTATTCTTCTGTTTAAAAGGTTCGCCTTTCCAGATTACTTTATCAAAACCCTTATTGCCGCCATGCAAATGGTTTTCTCCGTTGTTTGTTGCCAACTTATATTCCACACTATTTAACGTAAACCTGCCTTTTGCAATACGATTTGCATACCTGCCTATAGTCGCTCCAAAATAAGCATTACCTTTAACATATTCCTCAAGTGTATCATAGCCAAGAACCACATCATCAAATTTACCGTTTCGATCTGGAACTTCAATAGAAACCACTGTAGCACCGTATGAGATAATCTGTACTTTCAACCCACTATTGTTTGTGAGCGTATATAATTTAACTTTCCTACCATCAGATGTAGTGCCAAATATTTGTTCTTGAACATCCATTTGAGTTTTCCCCTTTGATTGTGAACCAGTCTTTACCCCACGCTGATGCTGGCAAACAAGAAAAATCAGACTTAAAAGTAGAATCCCCAGATAAAACAATCTATTGTTTCTTTTCACAACAAGCTCTCCTTATTTGTGGTCATTTGGATCGATTAACCCGTACTTTTCCCAATAATGGGTCAGGTTACCCGTATCGTCCATATCCAGAATGATCCCCGTTGGCTAACTGGCCAGAGAATCACCAGGCTTTTCACAAACACTCTGCAGGATGGGAGCATCCTTCAACTCGTTGGAACCATCACCATCTTTATAAAGGAATAAAAAGAGTTAGAAAACAACTCCCAAGTTATTATATTAAAGGAAGTTACAAATATACAAAAATAATAATCAGGAGGTGATTTCAACTCACTGATAAATCTACTAAAAGTAACCCAGGAAATCAAGTGAATATTCCATAAGAAGATCGGTGAAGCAGTTCATATTTTTACACTAATAATCAATCAACACACAGGTACAGAGGAGATGTTGTGCTACAATATCCAGAGATTAAAACCCTTCTTTGATGAGATCATTCTCTGAATATAATACTTGAACAGGTCAGGCCTGCTTCTGCTTTTAGAAGTTCTGAGATGTCAATTGTTTCTGTATTAAATCTTAGTTGTTGAATCAATGCTATGGTTTTTGTGAATCCTACATGTAGAATTATACTGTTGTTTAACCGCAGAATGTTTGCTGCCCAGGGTTCATCTTTTGGAATAGGGATGATTTTAAAATCTGCAAATGGTTTTAGATCAAGCCAATCTGTATTAGCGAGCAGTGTTTTTTCATCAAGCGATGTACATGCAGATTTAAGATGCAGACAGTTTTTCAGTTTTACAGGAATTACCCTGTAACCCAGTGGCATTAGAATATTTTTAAGTGATTCAATTCCAGCTGAATTTGTACGTGGAGATCTTCCTACAAAAATTTTTTTTCCCACTTGAAGCACATCACCACCGTCCAGCGTTGCAGGAGATTGAATGTGGGCAATTTTCCGGTACTTAGCCAGTTCAGGTTCTATGCCCTCGACTTCCCCTCTGCGTGATTCTGCCCCTGGATTGGCCATAACAGCAATTTCATCTACTACTACGGCTGTATCCTCAATGAAAGTACTGTCGGGGTAAGCCTTGTTAACGGACAACTCTATGACTTTTAATCCATGATCCCGGAGCAGTTTGCAGTACTCCTCATGCTCTCTTACAGCTTTTTCTACATCTATGGGTTGTCGATTACGAAAACTGAGTTCGCATTGATTAATATTAGGTGAAACGATATGAGTTAGGGCAATCACAACTTCATTCCTCCCAAGTTGTAAAAGTAACAGTGCAGTTAACACAATAAATCTGAGTAATTCATAAACCGCAGAGTTTTTTAGTTAAAAGTCAATACTGTCTTTTCAAGGAACTATTTTACAAGAGGTTATAGATTTTTTCAGCGGCGACTAAAAATATGAAATAGAGGTGTTTTTTTTATTGCAATTGGGATACCTGCGATTCCTCAGCACCTCGGAAATAGGTCTGATGATACTAATTTTGTTTTATTTTTGAGTTCACTCTAAAAAGCCCTAAAGGACTTCGGAAAATGATTATTTACTCTTTTCCCCCGACATAAATGTCGGGGCTATTCCCTTGTTTTGTTGCTAATTAGCTCCGTCCTTCAGGGCGGAGGATAAATCAAACAACCAATATTACATAGGGGGCTTTAGCCCCTTTTTAGAGTGAACTCATTTTTATTGTGGATTTAACAGCTTTTTTTATGAATCTCCCAGGGTAAACGCCCTTAGAAAAACTTTACGCATCTTTACTCCCTGAATCTCACCAGAAACACCATCAAGTGCTTTAAAATCATAACCTCTTCCCTTCTTAAAATAACCTACCCAGAAGGGATAAAAAATTTGATTCCCATGGTTTATCTCTTTGAGAGTCGATGCTGCACGGCTTTCTACAAGCAGCCACTTGTATTCTTCAAAAACTTTTTCTCTGGCATCCTCAAAGGACAATAAGAAATCACAACAGGGGTTAAAATCAGTATCTTTTTCAAACTTTAAATTCTCTTCTACAAAAAAAACTACATTTCCAAGTAAGCCATCAATAGCAATAGAAATTTTACGTTTTCTATCATCTCCCGATAGTATAAGATGAAACAAATAGTACGGCAAATAGATAAGTTCAATCCGTTTCGGCAGATTCTTTTTTCTTATAACTTTTGACAAAAAATATTTTCTTGAAGAAAAAATCTCCCGGGCTTCTTCCTGCGAAATTTCTGGAATTACGTACATTGTTTAGAACTTTACCGGTTCAATGTTTTTTTCGTTTATTTGCACGTCCTTTAATAACACAGGCTAATCCTACAGCAAGAAGCAACAAACCAGCAATGATATTCGTCACTATACCGTGCAGCCGCGGTACCTGTGGTGTTGCTTTCACAAAAAAAGTTGCAAAAAGAACAATAACTCCAAATACCACCCAGAAAATTCCTATAATTTCTAATGGTTGAAAAACTTTTTTTGTCGGTTGTTTATCCAAAGCCATTTCGTCCTCCATGCTGATTTAGAAACTTAAATATACGATTATCTGAATTATCATAAGAATTGAAGCCCATATTCTTAAATCTCGCCATTTGTGTTTGTCAGGTGCTCCTAAAAAGATGAAACTTTTTGGACGAAACCAGACCCAGATTATAACACCAACAAAGGTTGCTACGGCAAAGATTTTTCCCCAGAGTAAGGGTATACCTGCCAGCCAGTTAATCATCATTCACCTCCTTCAGCTCTTTTACTCAAAATATCCTGTATTTTTTTATCTTTCATAACCAAGCCATAAACCAAGCCTTCCAATTTTTCAATAGGCTCTGGTCGTGTAAGCAGACTAACAATAATATTAATCACAATTGCTCCAATAAAAGACCACCAGGCAACATAGAGAAAACTCCAGTGGAAACTGGCAAACAGAAAAGTAGAAATACCAACACCTCCTAAAAGTCCAAACAACCCTCCCCACTGAGTTGCTCTTTTCCAGTATATACCGAGAAGAGTAATAGCAAATGTGGGACCCTGGAAAATAGAAAGAAGCGTCTGCATTGCAACATAGATACCGGGGAATTTCTTTGTAACAGGTGCAAACACGATTCCCCACAGAACAAAAGCAAACGTTAATATTCTACCTACTTTAAGATAATGTTTATTTGAGGCATTCTTTACAAAAAACCTCTGATAGATGTCTCTGGTCCAGAGTGTAGCTGCTGAGTTTAATGTAGAATCTACACTTGATATCAGGGCAGCTATAAACGCTGCAAAAGCAAGCCCTGCCAGACCTGTTGGTAAAAGATTTCTTATTAACCAAGGAAAAGCTTTATCCATATCAGGTCCAACAAGATTGGGATTAAGAGAAAGAGCCAGAAGTCCAGGTAAAACAACAAGAACAGGAATAAACATTTTGGGAAAAGCAGCGAATAGCATTCCTGCTTTAGCGTCCCATTCACTCCGCGCACCCAACGTCCTCTGAATAATAGCCTGATGACAACCCCACCAGGCAGGGGAAAGAACAAAAGCCAAACCAAAAATCATACCCAACCACGGATAAGTAGGATTACTTAAAGGGAGAAACAACTTGAAGTGATCGGGATGAGCAGGAATAATTCTACTGACCATACCTGACCATCCACCCACGGTCCAGAACCCCAAAATGGTCAGAGCAATACCGCCAATGAACATCACGAGCAGCTGAACAACATCTGTCATGGCAACCGCTGCCAAACCTCCTGTTATAGTGTAAATTCCAACAATAGCAGCAGTAATAATAATACTGAACTCAATAGGGATACCAAGATATTCATTTAACATAAGCCCGCTTGCCCAGAAAAAGACTCCCAGCACACAAGCAAGAAATGTACCCCAAAGTATAGCTTCGATAACACGCACACCTATGTTGTATCTTTTGCCAAGGAATTCAGGGACAGTATAAACACCGGCTTTCCAATAATATGGAACAAATAAAAAAGCAGAAAGAACCATAGCCGGTATTGCACCTATCCATTCATAGTTGGCTTGTGCAATCCCGAATCGATAGGCACCACCTGCCGCTCCCACGTAGTCGTAAGCACCTATGTTGGTACCAATAATGGACATACTGATTACCCACCACGGTAACATTCTACCTGCAAGAAAGTAATCTTCTTCGGTTTTGACATACTTCTTGAAGTAGACCCCAAAAACGGGAATAGCAACCAGATACGCTACAACAATAAAGAAATCAATTCCTCCGATATGCATTTGTACCTCCAATTATTAAAACCACAAAAGTTTAAGAAATAACAATCAGTTTCTCCTGAGGCTTAGATAGAAATTCACACCCATTCTCCGTAACAACAACTATTTCTTCTATAGTAGCTACACCATGTCCTTTTACGGTAAGACGCGGCTCTAATGTATACACCTGCCCAGCTTCAACTTTTAGAAAGGGCAAATTCTTGTAGCGATCCCATTTAGGACAGAGTAAGGCTGAACCGTCGTGAGCCTTTCGTCCTACCTGATGTCCAAGAGCGTGCGGATATTCTTCATATCCTGCTTCAACAATATAATTTCTCGCCACAGCATCAACTGTCCAGCCCTCCACTCCGGGTTTTAAAGCTTCAGCCGCTTTTTTAATAGCATCACGAATTGTTTCAAAACCCCGTTCTACTTCATCAGGCACCTCGGTCTCATTCGGCTTTAAAAAATACCACGTGCGCTGGAGATCTGACACATAATCATTTTTACGAACTCCAAAATCAATATTCATTATGTGTCCAGGTTGAATCTTTCTCTTTGTTGGCCCTGCGTGAGCACCTGCACTTTCTGGTCCAGTAAAAACAGCTGGGCACTGTTCAGGATCCCATGCAGGCTCTAATTCTCTTTCTTTCATTTTACCGCGAATGAAAGATTGAACGTTCTGCTCTGACATTCCTACTTTAACAAAGTCTGTCACTTCATCAAAAATCTTCAGTGTTTCATCAATTGCCGATTTGATACGTTCAATCTCTGAGGGAGATTTTCTCCCTCTCAAAGCAGCAATGATCATTTCACTTGACTCCAATCGGTCAAGATAAAGCGATCCTTTAAGATATTCACAGAGAGTCAAATACATACCATGTGTCAGACCGTCTGCCATTACGTCGTTGAGTGAGAAATTTATAGCAATGCGCTTGGGGTCAAATTTCTCCAGAGTCTTGAGCAACTCATTTTTAATAGAGTCAACATACCCTACTACCTCATAGGGAGCGTGATCTTTTATGTTCTGTACATCCAAACTGCCTACAATGGCAACAGCCTGCCCGGTAGCAGTTAAAATAAAAGCAGAAGGCCACACGCAGTTAGTTCCAAGAATTAAATCGAGAACGGGATCAGGAGTGGAAGAAGTCTCTCTCACAAAAGTTAACCACATGTCTACATTTTTCTCTTTCAGGATATCTACAGCCTGTTTTATTTTCTCGTCTATCATAGTATACCCCTAGTATGGATACTACTTTAGTAATAATAATTTCTTAGCTTTTGTGTAATTCCCCGCTGTTAAACGATAAACGTAAATACCGCTGGGAAGTTTCCCAGCATTAAAGTTTACATTATAAGTACCGGCTTTTTTCTGTTCATCAACCAATTTTGCAACTTCACGGCCACGGGCATCATAAACTTTCAAAAGCACATGTTGTGAAGTAGGTAAAGTATAGGTAATCGTTGTCGTAGGATTGAAAGGATTGGGATAATTCTGTGCAAGATAAAATGTTTTGGGACGTTCTGCCAGCTCGTTATTCTCTATACCAGTGGTATTGATATCTCCAATAAAAATTCCCCTCCCATGTGTTCCAGCAGCAACACGTCCGTCAGAAGTACGAGATGTAACATACTCTACCACAACATTTCCCATTTCATTAGCAGCTTCTTGTTTCCACACAGTGTTAGAACCGTCAAGTTGCGTTGTTGAATAAATACCTGTACTTGTACCAACAATATAAATAGTTCCTTGAGAACTAGGCAAAATTGTTGCTGACCGAAGCGAAGGACCTGGGTTCGGAGTGTCCCCTTCTAAATTACCCTCTACAGCAGTATAATTATGCCCACCATCTGTGGAATGGTAAAGACCAACAATCTTATAATTGGATAGAACAACCAAAATTTCATTTGCATCATTTGGATTAACAGCTATACTGTGTATATAGGTACCACTTGCTGCATCTGGTATCGAAATTTCCTCTGCACCTGTAGTAGCTGTATCAGCATTAACAAGGCGGTAAACTTTCGGCACATCATTCCAGCTGCTGGCGCCATAGTACAAAACGTGAGAAGGATTATTCCTGGATACAGCAATTGTTGAAATAACAAAACCGGACGGTACGCTGAGATTGGTAAGCTCTGTCCAGCCAACAGCAGTTGAATCCTGAAAATTTGGAATAGAACTCAACGCATTATTACGCCACAGCACATCCCCTCCAGAATAGTACATTACATTTTCATCTGTAGGATCAACAACAAATGGATCAATAAAAAGCTGGTCGCTTGCCCCTACAGGTGTAATGATACTCCATTTGTCCCAGGAAACATTGCCTGATTGGTCGTAACGTAAACGTAAGATACGACCGTTTTGCGAAGAGACATAAGCAAAATTTTTACCAAGATAGCAATATCCACCATCTCCTGAACTAAAATCAGTGGAAGGAGTAGTCCCGGAACCATTCCACCTGAAATATGGAGTTCCGTTATCCTGTGTACCTCCTAAAATCCTGTCATCGTTTGAAGCTTGTGAAATAGCCACAGTATAAAACTGTGTTACGTTGTAACCGTTATTCTTATCTATCCACGGAAAATCTGAATTTTTTGTTGAAGAAGCTGTAATATCCGCTGTAAAACTCAAGCCCCCATCGTGCCCGCACCACATTCTTTTTGGATTATTTGGATCAAATGCAATAACATGCTGATCAGGGTGTTGATTGGGATAGTGAAATTTTGTTGGATGATAGCCGCCAATCCAGGTATAGTATTTGTCCTGCGGCTTAGTACTGAATCCATTAGTGGAACGAAAGAGACTCGTTGCACCAATGAGAACGAAATTTTCGTCATCCGGCTTTACAGCAACCACCATGTTGTAATTCCCCTGCGTATCAATAAAACTGTCATCATCGCCAAAGTCAGGCAAATTGGCCGATCTGTCTTCTGATGTACCAGTTGATAAATTGATCTTGAAAAAACGCACATCTTCATGATCGTTCTCATCTTTATCGCCAGTAAATGTCAAAGCATAAACCACATCAGGATTAGAAGGAGCAGTAGCTAAAACAGTACGCTGGTGATGTTCTGGAAAGTCTTGGGGAGTAATGTCTGTCCAACTTTGTCCGTCATTTGTTGATTTATAGATACCGGGTGAAAACGCAGTGTTATACTGTGTACCCTGATATGTATAATAATTAAACTGTGAGAGAGAAGCTATTACAATTCCGTTAGAGGCAACAACCACATCTGTGTAGTAATGATCATTAGGACCGCCCAGTATCGGTGAAGCCGAATTGAGTCCATTATCGGAACGGTAAATATAGCCGCCATTACAAGCAATAAATACACTCCCCGTAATAGGACTGACAACTATTCTTGAAACGTAATCAAAATAACTGTCCCAATTAACAGAACTCCCTGCCGGAACCATTAATTGCCATGTTTCCCCATTATCAGTAGATCTGTAGAGACCGCTACCGTAAAATCTAGCTCTCCATCCACGGTCAGATGCAGTATTCCCGTCAAACTCACCTGTAGCATAATACCAGGTATCGGTATGTCCACTCCTTGGATCCTGGGCTAAAGAGGTTACACTGAGATTTTGCGTTAAATTATTTTTTAACGTCCAGCTTGCGCCTCCATCAGTAGATTTCCAGATACCACCGGAAACACCGCCTGCTATAATCACATTAGAATTGGCAACATCCACTGCCAGTGCTCGCGTTCTCCCACCCACATCTACTGGGCCTGCCTCGTGCCAGGTAAACTGAGGGCCGGAAGTAACTTTATAAATACCCTGTCCTATACGTGGTAGGGTACGCGCATATGCCAATTCCTTTTGTCGGATTCCACGCGGTATACTATTAGTAGCGGGGTCTCGCAGCATTCTAAAGAAATATTCCCAGCGAGCTTTTTTGGCCTTAACCGAAGCTTCTGGAGAAGAGGTAGAATGAATTCGTTTTGGAAGACGTCTCTCTGTACGTTTGTTTTTTATGTTCAGTAAAACAACAAACAGGACAAAAAATCCAGCCAAAAATAAGGCCAGTGTCCCAAAAAATCTGTAGCCACGATTTTTCATAACCTGTCCCTCCCCTAATATTTATGTGAACGCTTTGATACTAAGATCTATTCTAACAAATAAATACTTTAAACTCAAGTAAAAAATAAAGGCTCTTTTAATCATTTGACATTGTTTCAAGTTTCGTGTTTCGGATTTACGATAAATCACCTTCCAAAATCATGGAAATTGGATAATGGTCACTGAATTCAATAATCTTGGTATGCGAGAATTCAGCACTCCCGTTCTGCTGTTTGTTGCCAGAGCATATTCAGTAATAGAGGTTCTTCACGGAAATGCGTACTTTATAATTCATTCATAACAACATCATAAATCAATAAGTAATTCAAACTGAAAAAATTAAAAATCA